>Ga0136643_10006392_pt1 | contig 16867 bp, 6 predicted proteins | sample TergutLab28metaG_FD_96883 | JGI IMG/M metagenome (GOLD analysis project Ga0136643, IMG submission 96883) | Labiotermes labralis P1 segment gut microbial communities from Petit-Saut dam, French Guiana - Lab288 P1 (version 3) (version 3) | ecosystem: Host-associated > Arthropoda: Insects >... | reverse complement strand
TGAATTTGAATTTGATAGAAGTGTAAAGAGCCTTAGAAAATAAATAATTTGTAACCCCCCCCCCCCTAAAACACACAAAAGAGTAACAACACTCCAGTGAGTGAATTCAATAATGCATTACAGAAATTTCTTCTTTAGAGTCTGTTGCTTAAGTGTACTTGCAATCGGAATATAAACAGAATTTCAGCAAAACAACTGATTTCGTAAAACGACAGTTCTTACTTCAGCGCCACAATATTGGGCAGAAAATCTGTGAAGCCTTTTGCGGGACAAATGCACAGTCTGTTTCTGCCGTGAAGTAAATTAGGATTTTTTATTCCATGGGACATCGGATTTCATTAAAATCTGACAAACGGTATGGTGTAGGCTGCGTAAAAGTGTACATTTGTGGCTGTAACGTAAAATTGATGTTCTTGTGTAGGCTTTTCAGTATGCCTGAAGTGTAGAATTTTTCAATAGTCTTTAGTGAAAGTTTCTAATTTAGAGTTTTAGAAATTGTTTGACCAACGTTAACTGTATGCATCCTATTGTGTTGGGGGAATAAATAAAAGCAGATAGCAACCGTCAAACAAACAACTTTATAAAAATACGTTAATCAGCTACAAGTTTCGACCCTCTAGGGGCCATCTTTAGGCTGATATTTGAAACATGTTAGGGAGTGTACTGTATGTTTCAAAATATCAGCTTTAAGATGACGCCTATAGGGTTGAAACATGTAGCTGATTAACTTATTTGTACGACGTTAGGTGCTGACACTAGGTCAAAGGAGGACAGACATAACCTATAACATAGTAAAGTGTGCTTAAATTTTCGTATGATACCATATCAGTCAATTTTATGTTAAGGTTCCTTATCAGATTTATAAATAGGCTGTCCCAGTATCTAACACAGCCCACTGTGTTGCTTTCTCCCATCTCGAGGCCAGATGTAATCGTGAAGTAACGGGACTCTAATAACGTAATCACTAGACTGCTTATAAAATTTGAGAACTAGGTTAAATATGACATTGATTTGTTGAGTGCCAGTAAAATATGCTTTGCAGCAGAAACTTAACAGTGAATAAAAACGGGAGCACGGCATCTGTGTAGGTGAACAACAGTATCTTACGTGGGTTGGTGGTGAGGGGTCGGTGCGGTGGGACGGAAGCTTCTTCATACTGCCCTTACCGCATATATTACCTTGTAACGGGCCCTTTGAAAGCGAACAGACAATATGAACACGTTGTTTTTTTAAATCACATTTCTTCGCAAATAACAAATTCCGTCACGATAGTGTTCATGTCGACAATAAAAAACTTGTATCTTATTACTGCGTTTGTTCCACTACAGAGAGATTTTCTTCCCCATCATTTTAAACAGTGACTTGCCCTTTGTTATACAGGGGTTTAGCGTCGGCTGCTCCTAGGCAAAGGGCCTTTCTCAATAATTGCAAGAAATTTGCACGTTCCATCTAGTAGGAGATTAAATAACCGTATATAGGCGGCATTCTTAGTTCATCGGGATCGCTTCCCACCCCCGAGTACGTATTATATATGAAGCTACATGGGGCATAGAACGGATGGGGAGTTTGGATTACTATTGCATTATTTGCGGTTATGGACAGTGGCTGCTTATTTCGCATAACTTTACTGATTATTCTATTTTTGTGGAGTAAAAGAATTATCTTTCTGTGCTGGATATCGAAACCCGGCGCCCAGTAACACCCACCTGGCCACGTTCGTATTGCACATTATTATTGTTCTGTGTATCTTACATTACCATTTACTTGAAGGCTTAGTGCATATTTATATTTAGTATTTTTCTTTATGATGTATTTAACCCGGCAGGAATTCTTTCCCAGGAGTAAAATGGCCGGGGCGTGATACGGACCATTCATCTCTATCAATCGGCAAGGGCAAGAATGAGCGGAGCTGTATTTCTACTTCCCCATACGCCTTCATGATGTGGACAGAGATAACTTTACCATTACCTTCACATTTTCTTCTTGAATCCCCTTAAGCCCAGTGACTATGTATGTAGTACCACCAGGTCAAACATTAAAAAAATTTTGCTTTCTGTCCACAGAGTGTGTTTACGTGCTTTATATGGATTTCAGAACAAGGAGTAATTATTCCCCTATGCAATATTGAGTGTTTTTTATAACCAGTATGGGGTGTTTACTACGCGGTACGAGCTGAATGTTTAAATGCAATTCAGAATAATTTAAGCCTTTAAATAGTTCATCAGTAGCGGAGGCTACATTCCTTTGTACGGTTTGATGATTCATGAATATTAAATTAAAAATATTGAGGAAGCAAGTAATCCTGGCCTAATTAAAGATACTGCCCCGACATTTGCCTGAAGGAAAGAGGATAACCGGTGTGTGATCGAGATTGGAATCCGGAACATTTGAGATATGAACCGTATCTCTTGTCTCAGTAAGTGTTTTAAAATATAACTTAATACGGACACATCTGAGGCGACACCAGCTAAGAGAATTTAAAAAAACGTGTGTTTGTTAGTGAACACCTGACTTGTTCCCATAATGCATATCGTGTGGACCGTTACGATGCAGCAAGAAGCAGGGTCAGTGCTGACTGCTCGACCTCGACCCCTCAGTGGACGTTGCAGTTGCATGTTTGGTACTGCAGTGTAACCGTATCTTTGGGTCATCCTGTCTGTAATCGCTTGTTTGCTTGCTTGCTTTCCCTGTGCGTCGTCCTTGCAAATAACTGACCGGTTTTCATGCCACTTGAGTCCACCCAAACCCTGTAATTTCATATTTGCAACAAGAACAGAGAATGGCAGGAGCGCAAACTTACGAGGCGGGAACACACTATCGCGGCATAGGTCTCTAGACCCAGACTGTCTCAGTAGACATGTTACTTTTGTTAGGGTAATATTTTCATGTAATATAACATTGTTGCAAATGTGCGAATGTTTGCGTTACCGATTAGCTTTCAGTTTGAAAGTGACCGACAACTACTGACATACTGGAGCTAGGAATATAAAGTTAGATACCAAACATACACTCAGTGTGACGTACGAAACGTTTCTTACAAGTTAGCAGTTTTAAATGTGGCAAGGGTGTATCTGCCAAATGTAATATTGCAAGGAGAAGATTGGTCCATCTCCCCGAATTACTGAAAGAAATTAAGTCTTTGATATCACCATACTGTGTGTGTGTGTGTGTGTGTGTGTGTGTGATCTCTTTTCAGCTCCCTAACCTCATTAGAGGCTTTTACCAGACTTGATGAATGTTATATAATTTGAGATAAACGAACGTAATGAATTATAAGTGACAATAAAATTCCGAAAACACGAAATTGGGTGTATGTGACACACGAGACAATTAATGTAGGTTCCTGAGGTGATGAGTAGTGATGAAACTTCGAAAGAATATGCACGATGGAGCTGCAGCACGCTATAGCAGTCGTGTAACGCGACATGCCCTGGAAAGTGGATTGGGCGTGGAGGGATATTGTCTCTCCTCCTCGGTCGCCAGTTCTAATTCGCATGAATTTTATTCATGTGGAGCTTAATGAAAGAGCACCTTCACCTGTTCCTTTGCAGATGAATCGCAGATGTTGTGACAGGATCTTTGGCAGTTGTTACAGTGTTCGGTGCGGACATATTAATGTTTGTATGACCCACTTCTTGCCGTGCACTGATGTGACGTCTGCCTTTAAATGGACGAAGGCCTCTTAGAACACTTACTGTAGCCACGGGGCGCCCTTGTTTTGATCGTTTGACATTTTGGGTCATTTGAAGGTGATGTGTACATCGAAAACTGAATGCCTCAGAACACAAAGTAAGTTGTGTAACATTTTGACTTAGCCCTTCACAAGGAATCGAACAATAGAACTCTCTCGCACTAAATTATTTTCATCCTTTATGTATGCCTATTTAAATTGGCGAGAAATGAAAGTAGCAAATGTTTCTATTTCCTCTGTTACTGCACACATTAAAAGAACATTAATGTTTAAGCGAGCAAAACTTGTTCATTATCCATATACTTATATGCTTCAGGTCGTATTGCTGTAGAGTATTACGTTAAAAGAAGTAAACCTGATTTGAAAGCTGCTTAAACCAATAAAACTTTCTCTTGCTTTTCGCGTGGGAGAATAGGTGTGTTAGTGCAAGATCATAATTTATTCTTCTTTCAATATAGGTCAGAAGTTCGTAAATGCACGCATTAGCATCCCATTTGTTTAATTATCTACGAAAACCCCAAGATTCATTAAGACGTTGCAGGGGACATAATATGTATGCTTTCATTTTGTATACAGCGCAAGTATGAAAGATTCTTCGCTTCGACAAATATTTAGCTCATCGCTGCTGAGATGCACGCAGAAAGACTTGTAGATCTTCTTGTAAAGTGTCGGTAAATTGGTTCTGGGCCCCTTGAAGGTATATGGGGGAGTGCAGGCATAGCTGCAATCAATATGATCTTCGGCACCAGATTGAAATGAAAGACTTAGGCGAAACAGCATTTAAATTTGTTTGATATACAAGAAAATTAAAATGGCTAGACCAATTGTAGTGGGAAGATGCGAACGATTATAAAAACAGGCAGAATGACTACGTGATGACTAGGACGTATATGTTTCATTTTCATGAAAATGTTCATGCAAATCTATGACTAAAATACGTGATATCGCCCCCAGAAAACGCTCTGATTCATTCAAGGCAGACGCGACGCAAGTGCGAAAAAGCTGACATACTGGATAGCGAAAGGACTCGGGAAGTTCCGTGAGGCCTTCGGGATTATACGGTTTACCTGCAAGGTTACTGTTGTGGTGGGTGAAAGAGGTAAAGTTGTTACTTTCTGCGCCTTGAAGACGTGTAGGGGGTCAGGATGGGTAGCTCCACTTATTCTTAACCTCGGCACTAGATGGAGATAAGTGGTCAACTTCATGTTCCCATTGGCGTAACTTAGCGGTCACAAGGAGGGGGCAGGGGAGGTTCTCCTTAACATTTCTTCTGCCTAAGAATAGCCTTTTGGTTGCTGAGCTGAAGAGGGGAAAATAAAAAAAAAAAATTGAAATATTTTCTAAACGCTTATGCGGGTGGTGTAGAAAAAGAAAAAAGGAAAAACCTGCAGTCAAAAGAATCTTCCCCACCTTTCTCATTTGACTCCTTCATAAATTAGAGCTCCTTTTGTAGGTACATGGTGAGGACCGGGATAGTTCACTTGGTAGAGCGACTCTCTAGGGGCTGGAAGGTCCGGGATCGAATCCCAGTGAGGGCGAGTTATTCGGAACCGTCCAGACTGGCCCGGCCCTGTGGCTCATCCAGCCTCCTGTAATATGGGTACCGGCTCTCTTTTCCGGGGTAAAGCGTTCGGGCCGTGGCGTTGACTACCCACCCCATCCAGCGCCGAGGTTAAAGAAAGAGTAGAACTATACCACTACTCCCTCTATGGGCTGTCTTGGTCTGTTCTAGGGTAAACTTTTATGTTTAATATCCATGTTGTTAGCAAAGTTACGCCTGTACATATTACGGCCAGTTTACCCCCTGAGAAAGAGTAGGAGGATGCATGAGCTCCAGATCCGTTCCCGACATTTCGTGGAGAAGAGAAAACCCTCTTGCCGGCTCATCAAATTAGACTTATTAAAAATTACTTGATAGTGTCATAGAGAATGTTTGTTTAAAACAAGCTATTGGCATTGTTGTCATTGTATTGGAATATCTTAAGGCGGTTGTTCCGCATGCTAGTAAAGCAGACAGGAAAATACGGTGGAGCACATATCCCGGGTGCCAAGACGCGCAGGCCAATAAATGTTTCTACGGTTGCGCCTATACTTTGTGGCTCCTCAGTATGGAGCTTATAACATGTCGCCATTCTGGCGCCTAGAATTTTGAGGTGTACGTGCATTTTCAGAAAATTTGTCTACCCCCGTTCCTCAGTACATTCACGCAAATTCGGAGATGGTACCGCGATCATGTCTCGCCAGCTGCCTTCCCATGTTCTGTCCATTTCTTGAATCATCCAATAATTCGACGGCGTTAGGTCTGTGTTCCTGAGTGCGTCGTAAAATAGACAGCATGTTGCTCTTTCCGGAACACAAAAATGTACCGTTCAGCGCCTTCTCTCTGACCTCGAAACAAAAGCAGAAGATGTAATTATATTATGGACCCCGTCGAACGGAAGGTTTTGTATAACACTTGATGGATAAAATTGTGGATTTTTTTTTGCATTAGCTTTATTTTTCCGCGAATTCGGACAAAACCATAGTTATATGTTTGGTTTCGGTGGCGTTGCTGGGTTTCTTGCGCCCGGGGCGAGTAATCACATTGAACATCCCCTACAGAAATCGTGAACTTAAAAATCAAAGTCATTTCTTGAATATCATTTCATTTGGCTCAACAATTACAATTTGTTGAGAGCTGAAAATTGACTCTTTTTTTTTTTAATTTAGAATATTAATTTTGCCGCTCGGGGCAGTCACACCCCTCCCCCTCCACCTATCCGCGCTGCAGCGTATTTACACGCTAGCAGGTGATTATCGCCTCCCACATTGTAGCCTACGACTTTCAACACTATGGACTTAAAAGAGGAGAGGTGGCCTGGACACGCTGTAGGATGGTAGAGAAGAAAAATGCATGTAGGATATTAGCTGGAAAACATGAGTAGAGAAGAACTATATAGGAGGATAATATTAAAACCGATCTTAAATAATTAAGATTCGATCGTTTGAATTGGATTCGTGTGGCTCTGGACAGGAACAAAAGGCATGGTCTTGTGAATACGACAGTGAACTTTCAGGTGTCACATAATTTGGGGAATTCTTGACTAGATGAGGACTTATTAACTTGTGAGACTTTCAAGAAGGACCCTGCGCCATGACGTTGATTCTTTAATTAGTAAACTGAAACTGGAGTTTTACTTTGGCCTCGTTTTGTACACGTGAGAAGCAACAGTAATCTCCTCCCGCTTCGGTAATAATTTCGTTATGTTTTACCGCAGATACGGCCGTCTGAACGTGTTGCGCTGGTTGCTGTGGGAGGCGGAGATGCCCGCGCTGGAGCGGAGCAACAATGGTGCCCTTGCTCTGCACTACGCCGCCGCCAGAGGGTGCCTCGACTGCGTTAAGCTGCTGGTGGAGTCCTCTACCGAACTCAGGTAACATCTGGGATATTAGAACCGCGAAAGTGACTGGCTATGGACCGAACAACCGTGATACATTTCCTGGCAAAAAAAAAAAGTCTCTCTTCACCGTGTGAAAACAGTTTCTGTGGCCAACCAAGCCTTGTGTCTAAACAAGCACTTACTTCGGTCCGTAACGCCGTCGGATCGTGCATCGTGCTTATCTGAACTAGTATCGAGTTAAGAATGCATGCAACTGTACCTCGAAGTCCTTCTGTGTTCTCATAATACGAAGCTCAGTTCAATAACTCGAGGTATCGCAATATCAGGGCTTGACGTATGTGTAAAGAAGCGTAACGTGGAGACCTCTGCCAACGAAACGTTCTTATTGTAGGACAGCTGTGTACATGTTATAGTAAATGTAAAGTTACCTTGTCCACACCGTGAAGGTAAATAGGGGGAGTAGATGTATAGCTCCACTCTTTCTTAACCTTGGCGCTAAAAGAGGTGGGTATTAAAGAACCGCTTTACTCCCGGAGAAGGAACCTTTTCGCCCAATGCCCATTGAACAGGAAGCTGGGTGTACCTCAGAGCCGGTTTGGACGATATGTAGAAGTGAAAAATCTCTTGCCTTTACTGGAATTCGAACCCCTTTGTCTCCAGCCCTTAGTTTAGTCACGATACCGACTACGCTATCCCGACCCCTTCATTTAAAATAACTTATTCGAAGGGATCTGGCATGTTCGTTTGTTTTGCTGTCCCTTTGTTCACCTGGAGCAGCTGACATGTTCTTGCTTTTTGTGTCGCTTGCAAAAGTGACCAATACAGGAAGCCTCGTTACAGATAGTGTTGCAGTGAACATCTGGAACGTAAATATACGAATGTACATTTTTTATGGGGATGGCCTATGAAACTATATGCAACTGGAAGGCAAAGATCGAGGTGTTGGTTAGGTGGAATTACCTCAGATTCATATACAATTGAAAAGTTTCATTTCTACGACAATGAACTCTTTTATTGCAACAGAAGTTGGGTTTACTTCTTCTTGTGTTTTACTAGGATGTGGTTGCTAATTTAGAAGCCCTTTTCCAAATAACTAAATTACTGGCCGAAGCTAGTGAAAGGTTTAGAAAGCTAGTGTCACGTGTGCAGTCGGCTGTGAGGCTCCGTTGCCAATGAAGAAGGATGTGATCCTTTGCAGCAATTGACTGTCAGGTATGTTGTGTTTGACAGTTTTGTTAATGGTTTCGAAGTGACTCAGCTCGCCGTTTAACACGATAATCAGTTCAAACCTGTATCTAACAAACTAAACTTGAACTGAACTTAAAATTCGGCGATGGCAGTCTCTTTCGCCTTATAAGATGCCATGAAAGACCAGTGGAGGAGTAGAGGTAGATGTCGGTGGGTGGTTAAGGCCACGCCCCAGTCACTTTGCACCGGGGAAAGACCCAGTACCCATAGTACAGGAGGCTGGATGGGCCCCAGGGCCGGTTGGGAAGGGTACGAAAATTTCTCCGCCACCCAGGTTCGATCTCTGGACCGTCGAACCCATAGCGAGTCGATATACTGACTACGCTCTACTAATTTTCATGTTACAGTCACACGCGTGGCACAGCCTATTTTGTGTAAATGGTTGTACCATCCGATGATAGATGGACACTGTGAAACGCATCCCTTATATGTTACAGCATGATCATTTTCACAAAGACTGATTTCCAGAACACTTTCACGCATTTTAGCACTGTATTTCGTAACGCACATTTTAACATGATGCTAGTTGAGGTCCTGGTAGTCTATCCCAGGCAGCTACATCGATAATGTTGCCCAGCCTGAGCTCCATATGGATTTCTGGGTGCTGGCCTATTGCCTCAGTTACCCCAGTAGTTCTATGTAATTCGCTCTAAAAATTTTAACAATACGACTTTGCGTGGTCGGGTTGCTAACTAGACGCATAAATTAGCAGCTTGAATGCTAACGAGTTAGAGAAGTCACAAAACAAGGCTGCAGTCATCAGAAATGAAACGCTTAGAAGAGTGGATTCAGGGCAATGAAATGATGGGGAAACAAAAGGAGAAATAGTAGGCACATATAGGTCATACTGAAGGAGGTGAAGGTGATCGCCCCATAACACAACAAGACTGACACAGAAGGTGTAGCTGTCCTAATACTTTAACCTCGGTACTAGAGGGGGTGGGTGATCAGCGCCACTCCCTGGACGCTTAACCCGGGGAACAGCCCAGGTACCTCTTTTCAGGAGACTGGGTGAGCCCCAAGGTCAGTCTCGACGGGTGCGGGGAAGAGAAAATCTCTTGCCCTCGTCGGAGTTAGAACTTCAGGATCTCCAGCACGTAGCAAGTCGCTATAACCATCTACACCATCGCTTCGCCATCTTTTTTCTGCGCATCATACTTGAAGACGTCAACAGCCACGACACACTTGCAGGGAGTCAACAGTCGCGACGCACTTTCATGGCAACACACATTTTAATGACATAAAACAAATAAGCGCAAATTAACCATTATTGTTATTAAAAATGGTCATACACGCGATCATCATGGAACCCATTGAGTTGTGTTACTGTTTTTCACTGGGGGGTAAAATTCATATTTATAGTTGGGGTTTTCTATTTGGGAGCCTGTTCAGTTATTCAACTTGATGTTTATATTCTTATAATTCTTTCCATTTCTGCATCTAATGTGTTATTGACTGATCAATTAAACCCCAACTACTCTTCCATGCGTTTGGATAATGTACATGCATTTCGTACAGGTCGTATTTTTTCTGCTTCTTCATGTATAGAATTTTATCTCGTCTTTGATACGCAATTCCTGGGCTTTAGTACTAGCAAATTTGTTTGCGGGCGACGTATTTAGAGCCTTAATTCGAGTATACTTGGGAACCAGGCCTCTATTAATACACTCTTTGTTAACATATATATTTGAATTACTTTTTAGGATCTTCCTTTTTAGATTTTTCTACTGACTGATGGAATAATACTGACTGGTAAGAGATATAATTGTGGAAGTCATGCCGTTATGCGTCATACATGAGGTTTACAGTATATACCATATCGCTTCGGGAGCTATGCGTACACGAGCCTAGCGCTTCTTCGTCTCCCACTAAATGCGAGTTTCGGGTTATGTCGTTCAGCGATCGAGAGTGCCGTGATTATTTTAGTACTTAGCTACTGAATTGCGTTAGGCTACGTCCTGCGTGCCAGCGACCAGCGTGCACGCGCTTCCGTGCGCGTGCAGGCGATTGGCGTTTTTGTGTCCTACGTGACAGCGACCGTCTAGTAGCAATATGGCGTCAATGAGAGGGCGCAGTCTGTTTCCGCTGGAGAATAGTGCCCTCGCCAGTTCAACACTGCTCGTAAAATGCTCGTCCACCACTTACAAAGTGTCGGTTATCGCATTTTTTCCCCATGATCTCAGCAGGACTCCTTATCGCTGCCCCGCCACACAAGCGACCAGGAAGCAGCGGACAAACAAGCTTGGTCGCTGCTACCAGCCACAGCGTCCGTTTTGCACGCTCGCTCGCTACTCGCTTCCAATCAGGACAGCCCCATTTACATACATGTGTTTGTCCGCTCAAGTGAGAGGCGGGAAAACGCGCGTGCACGCTGGTCGCTTTCACGCAGGACGTACCCTTACGGATATTCAGAATGATGGCGACACACCTCGCCAAACGCAGTCGTAGAAACGTTGGACTGCTCTATCACGGCCCCATACTGAGGGAGTAAGAATAGGATAATAATAATAGACCTATTTAATTACGTAATGATATGATGATGGTGATGACGATGATAGGTGAGCAGTACACAATAGGAAACTCTCGTTACGGACAGTCCTTTGTCTCTTGAATTCAAATATATTTTTTTATGACTCGACAACCCTAGTGGGCCTAAGGATCCTCATTATAGAGGTTTCGAGATCACACGCAGACACACCACACTCGGTAGGAGTCCTCTGGACGAGTTATCGGTCCGACGCAGAGGCGTCTACCTGGCAGCACACAAAACCCACAAGAGACAAGACATCCACGCCCCCGGCGGGATTCGAACCCGCAATCCCACCAAGCGAGCGACCCATGCGTTTGACCGTGCGACCATCGGTATCGGCTTGAATTTAAATATCAGCGGTATTTAGTTCTCAGCTACACTCACCTGTTCTCAGAGACTGAGAGGTCAAAACTGATATACATACTGAAAGATAAATACCATTTTATTTCTTCATAAGGATGTTTTAGATTTTATGTATTTTTATGTAAGTTATGAAGGTATACGAAACTCTGAACATAATGATAGTATTCTATACAAAATTAATCTTGTAGTTAATAAATACTCGATTTTCGCCATACATTTTTCCAGGAATACTGCTTAATGTTCGAATTTTTTTTTCTTTTCCCCCTGTGCTAGTGACGAGGGATGGACAGATAAAACGTGCTCTGTCCCATTAGTTCTGTGACAGCACGAGTGAAAGTACTAGACGCACGAATTCAAGGACGTTGCCACGTTCTGTCGTATCTGATCCTGCCTGCATCCGACCTGTGCTGTTCTACGGCAAACTAATTGCTACAGCCTTAGCGAGATAAATTTGCGAAATGCGAGAGAGAAAGTTGAAGTGAGAGGCAGTGGGCAGTCAAATGAAGGAAGCTGCTACTGTTCGTAAAAGCACTGCTCGTTACAGAAAACTTAGCGCAACTATATCCACCGACACGGAATTATAGGTTCAAAATTTTTCTGCGCTTCCAGTGACAAAGTGGATAAGCTTGTCACTTGCCGGCGCCCGGTAGGAAGGACTTAATTCACCGTCAAGCAGGGGCGGATTTACCGTGGAGCTAATGAAGGTTTAAACTTCAGAGCTCCACACTTGCACAGGCCCCTTCAAAGGCCCTGGGAGGGGCCATAAATAAATATTCACTTTCTTACTTAATTTCGTATTCGTAATTTATTATTATTTTTTTTTTCTTGAATAGGACCCCCAAAATTGTATAAGCTTCAGACCCTATAAAACCTGGATCCACCCCTGGCCCCGAACACTACAAGATTTTACAGATGTGAGTCAACTACTTCTGTTTGAGAACAATCCATACACTTACATATGCTTGTTAGAAGAGATTATGAAAATGTATCCTAGTACGCACACACCGTGCACACAGTTCACACAACTACTCATATAAACACATTAAACCCTGCCTTATAATGCACGTGGTGTGACTGAGTGACTGAGTCACACGTGGGTTGCCATGGCTACAATAGAAATTGTTTTGTGAGTGACGTCACAACATGGGTTTCCACGGTTTCCGTCTTTACAGGTAAACGTCGTTACCACATGTATGTATTTATATGTACGTATTTTCTGCAATGCTGTTGGTGTGTTCGAGCGTCTTGCACCAAGCTACCGCGGTTGTGTGGTTTGTGAATGACGTCACAACACGGGTTTCCGTGTTTACGATATTATATTAAGCGAGCCTTTTTAGGGTAATGGCAGATGGGGTGAATTACCACATTGTCCTTGATATCGTACAGGGAGTTTTTTTTTACGTGCGTTTTAACGGGTCTCAGCATTGCAAAGCGACCGCCGTTATCGGTCGCCACGCAGCAACATTGGCGAGCAGTCCCGCGATAACAAAACATCCTGTGTAATAAAATTGTCACTGTAGGCTCCATATGCTGGTTTGTAGACTGTGGTCAGGTTTCATTTGAAGCTATCCAATCCGTGTTTCGTTGAGGGAGCGTAATTTTTAGGTGGTGATAAAGCGGTTTGATTATCGCGTGAATGTTTTGTTGCTCTCTCACATGAAGGGGCCGGTGATTGTCGCCTTACTTCTTACACGCTTTGAATGACTGGTTGAATCACACCCTGCGCTGAGGCCGAGGAAACAGTTGGGCATCGAACGCATCATACAACAAACTGTGTGCTGTCTTTGTGAGTTACTGATATGAGGCTGAAGAAACAATGAGCACCGAGCATACATAATGCAGGCAGGGTGTATGTTTTGACTTGAATACGACTTTTTACAGGGTGTTTAACGAGGAACGTGCCATACTTCGGGAGAAAGGTCGTAGGTTAAATTAGATCGGTGTAACAAAAAAAAAAGACACCTATATCCGAAGTTGAACTGCTACAGTGGTAATGGCGGGAAAAGTTTTAAATAATTCGAACTGTTATTTCTATATATTTCTTGATTACCAAATTCGTATTAAAACTAGTAGGAATTGGTAGATCCCGCATTGTTACAGCTGTACTTAACATTTAGTTGACATCTGAGGGACATCTAAACATTTATGAAACAAGTAAGACTCGCACCAGTTTCATAAGAATCATCTTTAGATTTCCCGGTACTTTAGATAGCACACGTTCTTCCGCATGGCTTGGCGTAGCTCTTGGTTCGAGGACGGACCTGATCAGTGTAGGGATAAGAAGTCATGTTAAACAGGTACAGTATTTGGAACTGCAAGAAAAACAAAAAAATTTCTTTTCTAGCGTCATTATCTCAGTAACCGTTAAAATTCGGATACAAGTATCTTTGGTTATATCGATCTGAATTAACCTAGCGAATGTTCTCTCTAAGTGGCATATTCCTCCTGAAACTCTATGTATATTGCCCGATCAGGCATGACCAGATCCTAAGTGTGACCCCTTCGGATTACACCACGAAGGCTTTTAGCTTCGTGTATAAATACAGATAAGAGAATTTACCCCAGCAGGGTGAATAGGTCGGAATATGAAGTTGACTGCTAACCTAAAAATGCACATGCATCTCTGTACCGCTCATCGAGGGGGCCTCATTCAATTATAACGAACACGTCTAACGAATATTCTGAAGGTGCCAGGTTCGAATCTTGATTGGGACAGTGACATTGTGTTTTTCTCAGTCCCACTCGGCAAACAGTCGGATAATAGCCTACTTAAGTTAGGCCATGACGTATTCCACATGGCTTCTGACTCCTCTCATCCGATCGTACTACGCTAGTAAAATCAGCGTTCCTAACAGCATCGTTAAATGGGCTGCTAACAAATAAACACATAAACAAAGCAGATCCGACATACCAAACGGTACAACCGTGCAAGATATGCTGTGGTCAGTGTACAGGAACGGGACCAGCTGTCACACCAGCAGTGACCTAGTTCTGCGAGAGCGCAGCACTGCTGCTTGTCCAGTAGTTACTGCTTGCGCAACGTCCTGTTGCTTGTGTTTGTAAAGTCGTTCTTTTTAGTATCACGTCAGAGGATTATAACCCTGCGTCTTGACCTTATAAAGTAACAATATATATGCCCCTCTGTTTAACTGACTTTCGTCTTCATATCTAACAGCTAGTAAATGTATCATACCAAACGCGTGATACCGAAATAATGTCAGAAGAGCTATTGTAGATGAGTGATGGAGTCATCGTATAGTATCTAATAAACACCTTGGAACTACCTAGTTACTGGACAAACGATTGTAGGCATTAAAAATTATAGGCCCACATTTTTTTTTTTTTTAATTTAAAGTATTCATTCTTCCCCCACTTCGCCTTTGTCGCCTGAGAAGGCCGACATTTTAGTTGCGCACCCATCCCGCTCTCCCCCGCCTTACGTGCTACGCGCGTGCGGTAGGGTGATTACAGTGTTTCTACTGTTTGTTTTCAAATGTTCATCTTTCAGTTCAGTTTGCTTGCCGCTGTCCGTTTCGCACTTAATAGCGTCGCCTTTGGTAGCCGTCACGACGTTAACACATTCCAAAGCTACGAAACCCACCCAGTCGCCCCGTGCGCCCCACCAATAGCAGACTGCTGCATTGCCAGTTGCACTCAGGAGCGAGCAGGATCGTTATCCGGCTGTGGCGTTGTTATGCGGCAGATTTTTATGTGCTATGCATCTGTGCAAAAGTCCATGCCATGTGCTACAATGTAATGTGGTGGTGATACGAAAGGTCAGTCTAGGCTCTTGTAACACAGTAAACGAGCGCATGATGCACAAATCTCACACCAGCTGCCAGAATAAGCAGACCATTTACGGCGTGATGAGTTTATGGAAGATATACCTGAGCATGTTGAACATGTAGGTGATACGCATTTCCACAGAGCACAGGAAGTGGCACGGAAAGCGTATGGTGTTCATAGCGAAACAATGAAAATTGTTTGCATTGCGGATTTGAATTCTGCAACAGGTGTTACATGTTACGTACATGCTGCACAGGATGCCATGCGCCAATTAAATGCGTAATGCGAAACCAGGAGTGCATTTGCCCTCTCTTTCTTGTGCAAAGAGAACAAACTGTAAAGTAGGCTGATCCACAGTAAAGCAAGGCGTTTTACGGACTCGTATTCACTGTGGTTATTCTAGCGGAAAATATTGAAAAGTCATAGCCTCGGAATGAGACTTCCCACAAATTGAACATGGCACACACTGCTGGCCAGACTGCACGCATTCCGAGTAGCAACACTTGTGTTTGGCTACATATGATGCAAACTTGTATATACTAATTCCGTCATGATTTTTAGGCGCGTTTGCAAAACTGCTAAAAGCGTCTATTAGTTCCGTCATGTCTGTCCGTCTGCCCGTCCATCCGTCCATCCGCAAGGAACAACTCGGCTCCCAATGGACGGATTTTCATGAAATTTGATTTTTATGTATTTCTTCAAAAAATTTCCAGAAAAGTCACGTTTCATTAAACCATGACAAGAATAACGGGTACTTTACATAAAGACCAATATACATTTTTGATCATATCTCGCTGAATTCTTCTTAGTGTGAGAAATGTTTCAGACAAAAATGTAGAGAAAACCAAAACACGTTGTTTGTTCAATAACTTTTTTTTTTCGAAAATCGTGCCGTTTATGAGATAATGTGGGAAAATATGGCAGAGCCGGGCAGGCCACAGTTGACAATATAATACGACGCATGTGCTTTGCATGCTTGATGCCTAAGGCTACACACACACACTCAGAATATGTAATACTGCTTGCTTATTACTTTCCCACTGCAACAGTGGTTGCAAAAACGCGCTTCAGTATTACGTTACAGTACATTTGCCTGTCTAATTAAATATTAGATGTGTGTCCACACAATATTTTAATGCAGGATTGTGTATGAACATATCATTGTGTAAGCCTATTATGTCCAAGTGCTACATGCGAAACTGTGTACCCATTTTACAACACGCTACCATTACAACGCAGAATTTTTAAACTGAAAAATGCATGGAATTTAATTCTGGAAGCTACACAAGTATGTATTTGGTTAAATATTGGCCTTCTTATCTCGTTTACATTTTGTATTTTCTATATCTGTAGGCGTGTGTTACGCAACATTGCGAAATATTACTATTAGCTTAGTCGGGTCTGTCCGTCCGCATGGAACAACTCGGCTGATACTGGACGGATTTTCGTGAAATTGGAGTATTTTTCGAAACTCTGTCAAGAAAATTCAAGTTCCTTTAAAATCGGACAAGAATACCGCGTACTTTACATGAAGACCTATATAAATTTGTTATTATAACTTGCTTAGTTCTTCTGAGAATGAGAAATGTTTCAGACAAAATTTGTAGAGAAAATCAAAGCACGCATTTTATGCTCAATAACATTTTTCCTAAAATTGCGCCGTTTATGAGTTAATATGGAAAGATAAGGTAGAATCGGACATGACAGTATAATGCGGCGCATGCGTTTTGCATGTTGGATAACAAAGCTGCAGACACACACTCAGAATATGTAATACTTATTGTTTTTCCACGACAAGAATGGTTGCGCGATCGCGTCTCAATATTACGTTATGCATACCTTGCCTGCCTTGTTTATGTTATTATGTTC
>Ga0136643_10006390_pt1 | contig 16870 bp, 13 predicted proteins | sample TergutLab28metaG_FD_96883 | JGI IMG/M metagenome (GOLD analysis project Ga0136643, IMG submission 96883) | Labiotermes labralis P1 segment gut microbial communities from Petit-Saut dam, French Guiana - Lab288 P1 (version 3) (version 3) | ecosystem: Host-associated > Arthropoda: Insects >... | reverse complement strand
TACAACATTTTTTAATTGCTTTTTCATTCCATATTAAAACAATTAAAAAAAAGTAAATTCCAAGTTTTTAAAATTGGAACCCCCAAGAATAAAAAAAGGGTTTATGGGTGGTTTTTTTTTTTTTTGTTTCTTTTTACTACTTAAGTTTAAATATTCCTTAATGCATGGAAAAGGAACTTATTAAGTTCATTAATGCCCAACAGGCAAAATCAGTTCATCTTTACAAGAATACAAAGGAGAAATTGCTCAAAATTATTGCTGCCATTTGGTTTAATAAGATGTATAGGTTGAACCACTTTACCCCAAAATATAATACATCTATTATAACATTGAGTGGTCCACTTATACAGTTTGACAGTTTTTTTTTTGTGTTTTTAGTACCCTTACAAAGCTACCGTGATGCTCAAAACATATTGGTAATTAATAATATGTGATCAAACTTATTGTATACATGTCCATTTGCTGGTCTTATTACTTGCCAATGTAATATTCATTACATATTAGTAAGTAACATCTAAATAGTTTATTATGCTGTCTAATTGCCAGTATTTTAATAGAGGGCAGGAAAAGTACAATAAAAGTCATAAACAATGTCACGGGATCGAACGTCACGGCGATTCTATCGTGTAGAAAGCCAGAATGAACTATTGGCATATATGGATAAAGGTGAGATGGCATCTAGCCAGAACCGCTGGACTTTTGAAGCTGCATGGGAAGTCGCAAATAAAGGTGAGAAAGTATTTTACTAAACTGGTATTGTTGTCTGTAAGAAATGTAAAGGTGTGTGTTACACGTCTCACCTGTTGATGTGCTTATAACAAACGCAAAATGAAAAAGTATAAATACAGGGAAATGTTAAATAATGTACCATATTTAATTTATATAACTAACAAATGATTAAATGAACTTCATTTTGTTGCCTCTATCATGTATGTGAAGTTAGTCTCTGAAACTACACTGAACTATTACTACACCAGCTGGTGGACTTATCATTCGTGGTGTTATAGTGTGGAATCTTGTAGATTATGTTACCATGGCTCTGTTATAAAGATGAGTGGAAAGGTATATTGCAGTAGATACTCTTCCATCATCATCATCATCACCACCACCCCCACCACCACCACCACCACCATCATCATCATCATCATCATCATCATCTAGCTAACATGGCATTGGGCCATTTGTTGACCCGTTCTGGTCTCACGCGTCTAGAAGTTTCTTTAATGGTGACCCCTGGTTTCTCTTGCCTATTGGTCTGTCGTTGTTTAGTTTTATTGGTGATCTATTACGGGGCATTCTGTTTATATGTTGCAACCAGTTTCTTCTATGTTCTAGTATTTTACCCAAAACTAGGGTTGTATTTAGTTCTTTTGCAGTCACTTTGTTTGTTTTATAATCTGTCCAAGTGTATCCTGCTGCTTTTCTCATTAATTTCATCTCTGCTGCTGTTATTTTTCTCACGTCTCTTGTTTGAATGGTCCAATTTTCACTACCGTATGACAGAAGTGGAAGGGCTAGTGTATTGTATAGATAGATAAATAGATTTGCGTTGGGTTCAAGTCTTTATGTTCCCGATGCACCTAGGCCTTATAGATGGGCCCTTTGTGCCCGATAATTGGATATCAGCTCAGGAGAGCCCTGTCCGTTTACCAAAGTTCCACATGGCTCTCAGAATTAAAATCTTAATGTCCTCTGGGTCCAAGAAAGGAACCCAGATATACTACCGTTTTCTCTCAAAAAGTCCCGGCAAGCGAACCCCCTCCAGGTTCCCCAGCAGGGCCCCTATGGAGAGAGATACCTGCTTACAGGGAATTTTTACATCTCTTGTGACATATCTCTTTAACACATCTTTTGGGGTTCCCAATAAAGGAGCCCTCCCTCCAGGTCCCCCTAATGGAGTCCCCTTAGAGAGAGATGCCCCATTCCTAGAGCCCTTCTTCATTCTTCATTCAAAGTCCCTGGTATATGAGCCCCCCTTCTGATTCCAGGTTACCCTCAGACATAAAGGGGCCCCTATGGAGAGAGATGCCTGTATCTGGAGCCTTTCTTAACATATCTTCCAGGTTCCCCAGTAAAGGAGCCCTCCCCGGAGGCCCTCCGCACTGAGCGTCTTCAGACAGAAATGCTCCATTCCTAGAACCTCCTCCATCCATCTCTCAAAGTCCCTGGCAGATAAGCCCTCTTCCAGGTTCCCCAGCAGGGCCCTTATGGAAAGAGATGCCCTTCTCCAGATCCTTTTCTACCTATCCTCCAGGCTCCCCAGCAGGGGAGCCCTCCCTCCAGGTTCCCTTCACAGACCTCCCATAGAGAGAAATGCCCCACCTCCAGAGCCCCTTTAGCCATCTCTCAAAGTCCCCAGTAGATGAGTCAACTCCAGGTTGCCCAACTGAGCCCCCAATAAGAGAGATGCCTGTCCCCAAAGCCTTCTTTTCATAACCCAGGGTACCCAGTAAAGGAGCCCTCCTTCGAGGCCTTCCGTAGTGAGCCTCTTCAGAGAGAGATGCCCCATTCCTGGAGATCCCTTCATCCAACTCTGAAAGCTCCTGGTAGACGTACCCCCCTTCCCAGGTCCCCCAATGGGGCCCCTATATGGAGAGACACCTGTCCCAGAACCTTCTTCCAAACATAAGTCCCTGCATATAAGTTGTCTCCCACATTTCCAAGTGAGGCCCCCATGGAAAGAGGTGCCCATATACAGAGCCTTCTTTTACACCTCCAGGTTCCCCAACAGAGCTCCCATAAAAGAGAGATGCTCCATTTCCAGAGCCCTCCTCCCACTGTCTCTCACAGTTCCTTGTAAATGGATGCCCTCCCCAGGTTCCCCAATGGAACCCCTACAGAGACACCCATCCACAGCACCTTCTACATCCCATCCCCAGAAAATTCATCTTTCCCTCAGAGTTACCAGTAAGGGAGCCCCCTCCATGTTCCCTAACAGGGTCCCCATGGACAGGGATACTCCATCACCAGAGCCACTGGTCCATTCATTCATACATGTATGCCTGCCAGAGTCCCCAAAAAGGAGCCCTCCTACATGTGGGGAAAATCATAAGGTCACCGTCCATGGAGCCCTACGCGGACGGAAGGCCTACATACAATGGGGTGTGGCCTGGTTCCCCAAGGGAATCATTAACAACACTGCTATCTCTACCCCAGTACCATGCAGCCCTCGGCACAATACCTTCCACCTTGGCTTGGGTAGACCAGAGCTCTGTTAGCCAATGTGTGTCATAGCAACCTCCATCAGGCTATACCCTCCACAACTATTACCGCTTCCCACGTGACCCAGGGTAGAGTATGATTCTATGATAACCTGAGGTACAGACAAGGGGTTGGATTTATGAGAGGCTAGTGTATTGTATAGTTTAATCCTTGTTTTCTTTAAAGTTTTCTGTGGTCTGAACATGTTGTTAAAAATGTCTGCTATTTTCAAATAGTTACCAATTTTTTATAAATGTCCACTTCTTTTTTCAACAGGTATCAGTTTCCTAAGTAGTTAAAGGAATTGACTTTTTCTGTAATTTTGTTATCTCTTACACTTTTACTTTTAACTGAATCTTGTCCTTTAAATGCCATTACTTTTGTTTTCTGTACAGATAAAATTAAATCTTGTTCTGTTATTATTTGATATAATTTATATGCAGCTTTCTGCAAGTTATCTTCTGTGTTAGATATTGTAACTTGGTCGTCGGCAAATAACAACATTAACAGTTGTTTTTTTGCAAGTGGAATTCCATATATATCTTCTTTCTGCCATTTAGTTATTATTTCATCTAAGCAGAAAAAAGAAATTGCAAGGTACTAAAGAGACTGAAAATTACGCAGTTATTTACGGTGGAGTTAACAGATACACCAGAGACCAGTCAGGAGTAATGATATGTATTCATAAATCATTAACAAATAAAGTAGTAGATACTCCGGTTTTCCACATATGTTCTTTGTTACTTTATGAATTTTATTGGTTTTAATGTTTGGTTATACATGGTACATCTCTTTGCCAGAGATAATAACACTAGGGTTGCCGTGCTGTACAGCCATACTTGATTCTTCATTGGATTGCACTGATTGTTTGCAGTATAAAATATGTTCAAATGCAGCCTGTAGACCAGTGTTTCTAAACCTACAGTTTGCAACCCAAATTTGGGCTTCAAAGCTATTCTGAGTCGGTCACAAAACAATTTCATGAATCTATTTTTTGATGACTGCTGTTTTATAAGTGTTTTAAAAGCAGTACTTTTTTTTTTTTTAATATGGCAGTGTTGGTTGACCCATACTGTTATGAAAAATGCCACAGACCATTAATTACCAGGGTTGCCAGCCTCTCAAAAAAAAAATTACAGCAAAAACCAAACAAAAGTATCATTTTTTGCCATAACAGTTGCACAGTTGACAAAATATTCTGACTTTGAGAAATGCCTTGCCAAAAAAAAAAAATACTTATTTACAAGATCACTAAGACTCCCCCTAGATATAACAGCCATATGAGTCACAGTACTGAACTCATTCTCATTAATGGTTTTTTTTTTTTTTTTAAATTTTATATCGATCCCTATTTTTGACTCCTTGTAAAATTGGTCACAACTAAAAAAGGTTGAGGAACACATGTAGACTGTAATGGGAGACCATTTGAGCATTCAGACAAGCCTTTGGACCCTCCCAGCCTCCTATTCGGTGGTTATCAGGGGATCTTTCACCAGGGCAAAGCTGCTGGTGCATGACCCTGACCACTTTCCTTCATATACTGTCAAGGTTAAGAATGAGTAGAACTATACCTCTAGTTCTGCGTATACGTTCGTGGTGCACACACGAACAACTTTGCTTACCTTTCAATGGGAGCTTAACTTTATACTGTATGTGTACCTTTTCAGGTACATGTTGTATGCCAGTTTGTTAAGTGATGTACAACTTTTGGAAAAAATGTGTAAGTTTAGTTCGAACTTAAGATGTGTGATGGCATATGTGCACACCCTCTGGGCACCAGGGTGACTAAATTTTGTATGATGGTGCGTAATAACTGTGGGTCCTCGGTATGGAACTTGCTGTATGCCACCCTTCTGGCACCTAGAATTTTGAGATGGTTCCTAGATCTTCAGGAAATTTGTGCATCCCTGGACTAAGGATAATACTGAACTTGTGGAATGCAAAATTATAGTATACTTGATATTTAGAGTCTTCCGCGATATTACACAGTGTGGTTTGGTAAGTATTCACCCAACAACACAGCCTTAACATCCCAGGAGACTCAAATATTGCATATACTATATTTTACATGGAGATTCTTGACATATTACTTTAATTCCTATGCAGACACATTATGTTATTTTATTTCTTGGCCATTAGCTGCTCTACGTATTGTGGTGAAATATTTGTTAGTAATCTGGAAGCTTTTTTTGGCTGTCTGACCTCATGATTGTGTTTAAGAGAACATGACCTTGGTTCAAGTGGCACTGTGCCAGGGACACATGACAAGTTACACGCTTGGCCCATCTATAAGTTGCTATATTTACAACCATTGATGTAACTTGCCTGCCTCTGTTTTAGCATCTGATGTATTTAGATGCTGTCTCTTCATCTCACTGTTCCCCATATGTGAACAAATTCATAAAAGAAATACCAACTGTAAAAATTATTAATAACAAATCTTTAAAAGGTATACTCATGGCTTAGTACACAGACTTTACATGGTATTTGTTACTTTCATGATGTCACATGATTTTAAATACACTCAGACCTATTTTACACCCATTTGTGTTACGATTTTTGCTTTAAAGCCCCTTGCCAATTTATACCACTTTTTAATTTGCACTCTCCCATTTTTTATTTAGTGCCTTTTGGCTGACTGCATTCTGTTATGCTAATCCCTTATTTTTGGTATGAATATTTTTTATTTATGCCTTTTTTATTTAACCCTCTATTTCAGGACCACAAGTAGGGTGCAAAATAAGGGCTTGGTGTACACATAAAAATATAATTTAATGTATGCTCTTGAGAAAAGTATGGCCTTCCCTGTGTCAGTTTCTTAAAACCTACGTGGCTCAACATTATGTGCAGATATCTTATACCAAATTTTACCAAAGTCAGTAAATGAACGCAGAAAGTGCACGTAGAACATCACTTATGCCTGTAAATAAAAGATAACTTTTATTGCACTGGTATTCACAAAACTCATGATCACATAATAATTTTTTGTGAACAGTTCCTTTATCATCCCCCCCCCAAAAAAAAAAAATTGGATGAAAAATGTAGGAAGTGTGGGTAAAATTATTTTGTGCGTGTCAGTAAAGTATGGCTTTCCTGCTCAAATTTTCACAGAACTCTGAATTGCTGAATAGCATTATGTGTGATCATATATGCCAGTTTTCGCCCAAATGTGTCAATGAATATGGAAAGTGCAGGGAAATATATTTATGTTCTTGAATAAATAAGTAAATATTAACTAAATTAAATATGTAATTAAATAAATTATATGATTTGACCAATTAATTAAATAAAATTTATTCGATGAATATATGAAAGAAGTAAAATAAATTAACTAAAATAGTTGTTAACATACATTTAATAGTGTGTGGATAACAAACCAACTAGATGTCACTTTTGTGTAATGCTGTATTTTCTCCTTTATAAGTTGCTCATGTTTCGGGTAACTATGTGCCCATCATCAGGAGCTGACGAGCACATAGTTGCCCGAAACATGTTGAGCAACTTATAAAGGAGAAAATAAAGCATTACACAAAAGTGACATCTAGTTGGTTTGTTATCCACACTGAATTACGATGCATGGTCAGCCACATATCGGGTACATTTAATAATCTAATAAAAGAATTTAAATAAAACAGAGTGGGTTAATTAAACACATTACACCAATTCAAGAAATTAAATTAATACTTGAATTGAACAGCAGAATTAAATTATAAATTGATAAGTTTATCAAGTAAAGTAATTAAATAAACGTAGAATTTAGTTAGCCAAACAGATCGATAAATTTGAAGCAGATCAATCAGTTAAATAACTAAATTAAATAAATAACTTAAATAAAGCTTTCCCAGTCTTAAAAATGCAAAAATATTTCTCATCTCTTCTCTTTTTTACATTTAAAAAGTTCACTTTATGTTTTTAAATAGAGATGTTATTTGTGGTTTTGTTTAATTTATCCGAGTTTTAACTGTAGACAACCGAAAGCAATTACTAGTGTACTCGCTGCTTATGCTTAAGAGTGCTATACACTTTGCAAAGAATGATTTTTCTGCCTGAAGAGTAGCTGTCATGATTCAAAGGCAACTTACTAACTTCATGTAGCAGAATCCTCGAGAACCTAACAGGTCATCAGGTAATCAAGAATACATGGAACATGGAAGTTAGTGAGAGTGTGTCGCTAGTTCATATCCTGAGCAGTGAATCCAGGCCCCCCCACCCTCCCATCCTGTTTAAAGTAAGATTCATTTTAATATTATTCATTCATCTATACTTGAGCCTTCCATGTGGGCTCTTTCTTTCAGGTTCCCCAAGAGAAAGCTAAAATAAATTGAATAATTCAACAAAGCACACTGGATGAACATCAACACCTGCCACATTTAGCACAGAACTTTACCACAAGCATACACTGAGTTCTGCACTAAACACAACATAAACATCTCGTTGATATAAATGTCTCTCCATAACATGCCATGCAGGCGCAGAGTGGGGGGTACACATATAGCTGTACTTTTTCTTAACCTTGGTGCTAGATTGGAGTGGGTGGTCTTACCCTGGGTAAGATCCCCAGTACCCATTGTACAGGAGGCTGGGTAGGCCTCGGCCTAGTGTGGATGGGTGTGAAGAGAAAATCTTTTGTTCCCTACAGGGTTTCAAATCCCTATCTGTCATACCTGTAGTGAGACACTATGCTGAAATGTTGTTCTGGCCACATCTTATTGATATAGTCTGACAGATACTTGGAAAAATACTTTAAACTCAGTCTTCATGTTTATACTATGCACCAGTGATGATTAAAACACTTTATTATCCAACAGATGCACAAATATATAATTCGTAGATACAATTAGAATTATTATAAAATATTTAAAATTGTTCCAACATGTTTCGGATCACAAGGGATCCATCAACAGGGAGCTATATACAGTGCTTGACTAAAATTACAGTAATGGTTCTATCATGTCCGTTGATATGGATGTAGTCGGTGCTATGGCAGCATATTTGTCCGTGGTGTGTGTGTGTACTGCACAGTCTAGAGAGAGTGCCTCTCTAGACTGTGCAGTACACACCCGCACCACGGGCAAATATGCTGCCATAACACTGACTACGTCCATATCAACGGACACGAGAAAACCATTACTGTAATTTTAGTCAAGCACTGTATAGAGCTCCCTGATGATGGATCCCTTGTGATCCGAAACATGTTGGAGCAATTTTAAATATTTTGTTATAATTCTAATAGTATCTACGAACTATATATTTGTGCATATGTTGGATAATAAAGTGTTTTATTTGCAACTCAGGTTTTGAAACTATTGAGTTCAGACATGTTCTTGTGGAAACGCTGAAAATTTGTGACAATACAAAGTGGGGTTTTTATTTGAGATGTGGTAAGTGAAATTGCCACCTACTGAGTAGGTAGCATATGTAGGGCAAGTAATATTTGTTTGTGGTGACAGTCAGACTCTCCTTTGATATAACTGGCTGCTGTCTTATTAAACCGCTGAGGGTCTGTAGCTACCTGTTTTATGGGCTTCTGTTGACACCATCAGCCCTGTGAAATTGTGTACACGCTGCACAACAAAATCACATTGATTGCAACTGCAGAATTAAACAAATGTCATTATACCAATATGGAGGGCCTAGGCCTTGTACTTGGACTAGGCATACCTTAAGAATGAATCTAATTGTAAGTTACTTACTGAGATGTTAAAAGGGGGACATAAGAGATGATGCAGGCCACCAGTTTAGCACCTGTGCCATGTGTGCTGCTTCGGAACTGGACTAACTGCCACTTTATTTGTAATGAGCGCCAGTAACTGAAATCCTTAATGTTGCAGTTGGAGGTATTTATACTGTAATTCGATCAAAAGCATATGTATCGACAGAAGAGATGGGGGATCAATACTGCTTGCTAGGTCCATACAAAGAGCAGTGTGCACGAACAGAAGTAGAGGAATCAGATTTCAGTGGACCCTTACACACAGCCGTGAGCAAGATGAGGGAACAAGGATTCAAGGTAAGAAACCGTAGGATTGTAGGAATCCAAATTCTGTTGTACGGGGTACTACTCAGGTGTTCCATTGATAAAGAAATATCCTTGTAAAAAGGTAAATTTTACCCTTTTACATGCCACAAAGTCACAAGCGGCTTAGAGATATAGCTCTGCACTTTCTTTAACCTTGGCACCAGATGGGTTTGGGGGGCCATTGCCACTCCCCAGCTGCTTTACCTCTGGGAAAGAGACATGGTACGGATTGTACTGGGCCAGTCTGGACAGGTGTGGAAAATATCACCCCTGGCAGGGTTCGAACCTCAAAGTGTACAGCCCCACCAGGAGTTGTACTGACTGTGCTATCCCAGCCTCTAATTTTCTGTTGTAAAAGGTTGATCCAAAGTTAGACTACATTCTGTACCACTTAGATTAATTGCACATCATGACCAATATGTCCCTTTGGCATGCTATAGTATTGTTATTCCAACCAATTTTCACTCCCCCATAAGCTTTTGCCATGACTTACTGCATTGCCTATGTGTCATGTATGTACATTTTGTATGTCTTGTTCATTTAATTGTTCTGCAAACTTCTTCAATAAAGATCTCCTTTCTGTTGTCTCTTGTAGGTTAAGATGTTATCACATCCAGTGCTTGTCCACCCAAAAGAGTGAGATACCTAGTTCCAAGTCCATGTACTCATAAAACTGGAGTTACAGTTTTGTTACTTACTCATTAATTTCTTAGAAAGAAGATAAGGAAGAAGTATTTTTCTTGAAGTTTCGGAATGTGTTGCTCTTAATCATGTCATCGTTACAGTATAAACTATGCAGTACACAACACCTTTTGATTTCAAACTTTCTCCATGTTCTGAATGTTGTGTGTTTTCTTCTGGGTAACTCCAGAGCGTCTGAATTTTATATGCCAACATTTCGGAGCACTCTGTCTGTTCCATCTTCATAGGCAGGTAGGTATGAGGAATGGAAAGCGAAAAGGTTTGGCTTGAAAATTTTCAAGCCAAACCTTTTTCCTTTTTATTCTTCATACCTACCCACCTATGAAGATGGAACAGACAGAGTGTTCTGAAACATTGGCATATAAAATTCAGACGCTGGGGAATTACCTAGAAGAAAACATACAACACCTGTTTTGTTTTAAATAAGTCTATAAAGTGTTTTCTGTCTGATGTATTTAAAGGTTTTTCAAAATTATATAGTGGATTCGTATAGGATATGGGACAGAGGATTAAAAGGGTGTAACAGTGCTGATAACACAACTGTCTGGTTTTGGTATATTTAACGCTTTGGTGCCAAACAGTGCATATGATGCATTAGAAGGTGTGAGGTTCAGATTTCCTTGCAATACAGTGTATGCATTGGCCAGTTATGCACATTTTTGTGCCACCTGCATGGAATTCTTTTCCTGCCACCACTAACTTTGGTACTTATGGTTCTGAACAAAAGATTAATTTCGGCACCACAGGATTCTAGACGGTACATTATTATGTTTTCTAAAAACAGGTGACAGGAGTGTGGTATTTGATATTTTTCACCACCTTTGTATTGGTTACAAATTACATTGGTTTGGAAGCTGCTGTGTTTTTATTACTGCTTAAAAATATGAAATATACTGCACTGGAATGAAGCTTATCTTTTGGGACTGAGATTAGCTTCATCAAGTGGATCCAGCCTCGTGGGTTTTGTACTGTTAACTGATGATGAAAATAGAGTCATTCATTTATTTCTGCAAATTTGGTTTGTGTTTGTGTTAGATCCACACAGGAACATGGCTTGTGGATGGAAACCCTCAGATCATCCTTTTTGATGTTGGGTCTGGTGCATGGAAAATGGATGAATACAAACAAGAACTCTGGAATACGTGTAACTTGGGAATCCCTCATCTAGACATAGAAGCTAATGATGCTGTAATTCTTGGTTACATGGTGGCGCAATTCATAGAACAGGTATGTTGTATGTTGTCCTTGTTTTCCGTCCTTCGCAATCTTTCCATCTGCAGTTAAATCTTTTTCTGTTAATGATATAGTTTTATAAAAATTGTTGTAGGATAGAATAGGTCTTGAAGTTTTCTTTGCTATTCATAATGAAGAGAAATTAATAAATAATACCAACAAAAGCAGAAGTGTTAAAAGTAAATTATCACACATAATCTGCTAATACTGCAACATTTTTCAGTCTTCAGATCATCTTCAGGGAGAAGAAGATCCAAACATGTCGGAGTATTAGTGGATTGTACGTGAAAATGTACTTTTAACACTTGTGCATTTGTTGGTATTGTCTGTTAAGTTGATTATTAATGTACACACATGGGTACTAAAAGAGTAATTAATTTTATAGGATGCTTAAGACAACTGACAGCCATGTGTGGCTTCTCGATAGCTTAAGTCATCTGTAAAAACTTTTGACTCAGTTTTTGTTAATTTTCTAGTTGTGAAGGACATAAACAGGGTATGACACCAGGTTTATGGTTGAGGTATTAAGGTCTTTTCATTGAAACCAATTTTTAGTGCTGGTGGTGAATATGGCCAGGCATATGTGGTCATGTAGCTTTTGACCATGAACTGTGGAGCAGAGTGGGTACATTAGAGCACAGGAACGATGTGACATGGGTAAACACCAGTGTTCCTGGTTCAGAACCCATTCAGACATACCTTGGTGCTGGTGTTCAGGGACTCTAAAATCACTGTCATCGCAAAGTGCCAGCGTCAAACACTGCAAGGCCTGCCTTCAGAAGGAAGTGTCTTTGCATGGCAACAAGGGGTGTCACACATTGCATGACACTGTTGTCCCTATGTAGTCTGCACTGTCCAGGGTTTGTGGTGTTTTCATTCACTGTCAGGTGTTGTACAACCACACTACAGCCAACACCTTTCACCTTGTGACTTCCGCCTGTTTGGCGTTCTCAAGAAAGTGCTAAAGGGCTATAGATTTTGGCCTACAAAGTTATCAAGGCCTTGGTGGTACAGTGGTCCTGTGGTTTCAATAGGAAGTTGAGGTTATTTTGACCAAGTTTGTTTTTAACAATTTTGTGTTGACATTTCTATCTGATTCATGCTAGACAGTAGTGTAATTTATTTGTCAATTTGTACAGTAAACTGTATTTTTTAAACTCATATTTCACTGTCTACTATCTCTTAAAATGAAACTGTAGGTTCACTGCCAAAAGGGTACCAAAACTTTTATTCACGTACTTTCCTGGGAACTGGTATACTTATCAACTGAAATTATCTGCATGCAATTCTGCAGTTCCGGAACATCGCTGAAGAATATTCAGATTATATGCCAAGAATAGTGGCTCATTTTCACGAATGGCAAGCTGGTGTCGGTCTAATAGCTCTCCGTACTCGGCATATAGATGTGGCTACAGTTTTCACAACACATGCAACTCTGCTGGGGCGTTATTTATGTGCTGGCAACATAGACTTCTATAACAACCTAGACATGGTATGTATGTTTGAAATTCAAGTGTTTATATCGCATTGTGTGAAGATCTTGCCATGCAGCTACAGGAGTCCTTTACCCTGTTTTGGTTCTTTATATGTAGAAGACCATAAATGGGTGTTTCCTGCTAAAGTTTCCTTGTCATTGTTCTTGCTGATGATACTTCTGCTGATAGTTGCTCCACTCGGTAATTTACAGTCCCTTTGACTCTGATGAGTAGTGAGTATGAAATATGACCTGAAAGTTAATGGTCCAGTTTTGTTGTAGGTCTTGTGGAAATTTGGGAAATGCTATGACTGACAAACATTTGGCTTATTATCGGTTACAGTGTAATAAACTGTAATCATACGAGATTTGAGGTTGTCACAGTGCCATTGCTGAAGATTCAAGTTTTCTGGGAAGTGATACTCCATAATTGGGCAAGTGGTTCCAATCATTTTGGAGGATTTTAGTGTCTTTATCTGCGGGGCCAAGCGGTGAAGACTGCCACAAAATCTGTATTGAGCTCTCGATTTGATCGTTGTAATAAACAGTTATTGGACCTAGGCATGTGAAACCTTAAATCAAGATTAAGTGTGATAACATTCACAAACACTTTATGAAATGTTGATTGTAACTTATCAATTATAAATATAGTGATGGTGCAAAACTTTCAGTTATGTCCATTGATTGTATTATGCTGACAGAATCTGTGTTTATATAGTCATTTTCCTCAGGCAGAAAAAAGTTTCTAAAGTCAGCATTGCTGCTACTGTCATCACCATCAGTAACAATAACAACTAGAGTCTATCAATATGTACATTTACAAGCAATAAGTAAAAATATTCTGACTTAGGTAGATGTAAGCTTCCACCCCCTCCCACCTGAAGTTCTACCCATAATTCCTTGTATGGCGTAAGCGTTTGGTTCATGCAGCAACTGCAGACGTATTAGTATTCCACTAAATTAAGAAAATAGTCATATGTGTCATGTCTTGTAACGCTCACTAAGCTTGTAGCAATGATTATATTAATGTTACAAACGTAACTGTATCTGTGGCAGTTTGCGGTAGATGAGGAAGCTGGCAAGAGACAGATCTACCACCGCTACTGCATGGAGCGAGCAGCATCGCACCTTGCGCATGTGTTTACCACTGTGTCAGAGATCACAGGTTTTGAGGCTGAACACCTCTTGAAAAGGAAAGCGGATGTCATCACTCCAAATGGTCTGAATGTGAAGAAGTTCTCTGCACTTCATGAATTTCAGAACCTACATGCCATCTCGAAGGACAAAATTCACGAGTTTGTTCGAGGGCACTTTTATGGGTTAGTTGTCTTGTAGCTGAAGTAATTTTGACATGTATCCTGCTGACTAAATTACTGATTGTGGATAAAATACAAACTGCACAGCCATTTAATGTGCACCTTTCATAATGGCTTTAGGGATGAAGCACGTCAGGCCAATTGTAGTATGTAGCATCTCATGAATGTTGTAATTGGGTGGTCATTAGAGGTGATATATCATTTATAAAATGCATTGTTATAAATGGCTGTTAAATAATGAAACTAGTTCCAAATAGCACTTTATTAATGAAATCATTCTGTGTGCATGTTATCATCTTCAAATTAATTTCCGTCAGACTCTGCACACCACTCTGCATGAGGTTTCTAGGCTTGCAAGCATCCCCTGCAGTCATTTTGTGAGAGTAATTTAAGTAACTCTGTCATCTTCTCAATACACTTCTTGTAACAAGTTGAAGGTTTCGTTGTCTATGTCCATTAACTTTACAAGGTATTTGATGTTTCCTCCTGCCCACACATGATTGTGATAAACTGAAAATTTATTTATAAAATAAAGTTTTATCACCCAACACTGTGTCAGCATAATGGAGCATGGCTTCTTGGATGACTGGGATAAGGTTCAGTGGTAATAAATATATATTTACTTTAGGAATATATAGCCGAGGTCAGGAACGGCTGCACCAGCTCTCAGTTTTAGTAGCCATACCTTGTATTTACACGTGTTTGCTTGTTGGTAAATGGACCTTAATGCAAGAGAGCATAATGTCAATAAACAATAAATTATCATTCCACTGCAATATGTATGTGTGCGTGTGTATGTGCCATGCTTTCACATGATGATAAATCTTCATCATTTGGAACTGAAATCATCCTGTTTCTGCTCCGCCTTCCATCTTTATACACATTCCAGTACTCGAGTTGTAGCTTTTCATGGATTGAGATGAATGATGAAAAGACTATATATTGTAGAAGACCTTGTAAGACGGTGGAGTTGTCCTTGTAGATGCTGTGAAGATACGAAGCGGAGTAGAAGTTTAGCTATGCTCATTCTTAATCTCAGCTGTGGGTGGAGTTGAGTGGTTAGCCTCATGCCCCAGATGCTTCACTTCTGAGAAAAGAACCCTAGTTACCCATGGAAGGAGGCTGGGTGGGCCCCAGAACTGGTCTGGGCGTGAAGAAGGGAAAAATCACTTGTCCCTGCCAGGATATGAACCGCAGATCATCAAGCCTGTAGCCTAGTTGCTGTACCAACTACACTATTGTGGCTTTGCAGATAACTGTGTTACTTCTTATCTTAGTAGTGGCAAGGAAATGAAGAATGCAGCAATGCTCCTGTATACACAGTACATAGTTTGACTTGAAGGTTGCATATGTAAGAGAAGATCATAATGTCCTGAACTTCTAACATTTTTGAACTGAAATTTTGCTTTATAGTAAGACTTGTTCTCTTTGTTTTCAGACACTATGACTTTGATCTAGATAAGACACTTTATTTCTTCATTGCTGGCCGATATGAATTTGGAAACAAAGGGGCTGATTTATTCATTGAGGCACTAGCTCGATTAAATCATTACTTGAAGGTAGGTTGGAGAGTAAAATTGTCCTGAATAGACTGAAGAGAGCTCATTGCTTCTAGGCAGTGGAAAATATCATCCTGAATTTGCATGTCACAATAAGGTAGGACAGTGGCAGGTCTTCACTCTACCTGAAAGGAGTGTACTGCTGGTAGTTTGAAAGTGAAATCATTTGCATATGTAATGGTTTGTTTCCATTTAAACGCAGAATTTGTAGAAAAGTATCAGTTGCACATCATGCCGTTTGTCTGATTTTTATGAGATGTGATGTTATTTCCCCCCCCCCCATCTTTTGGTGCTGGAATTAAATGCCCTCAGTAATGTGAAAAAGAGCTGAATTTAAGTGGCAGCCACATGAGAGGACTGCATCAGAGCATGAATAATTACCGTATTTACTCAAATGCAAGTCGAGGTTTGTTAAATTTGGTGCTTAAATATGCAAGATTGTCTTAAATTTGTCTATGCAATGCCAAACTGGACTGTGCTGAACCAGATGGCTCTGAAGCAGAGCCAAACCAAGGCCTGCATCACCAATCATCATGTAAGATCTGTGCTCTTCTGAAGAATTATGCAGTGTAGAGTTGTAATCCTTTACCGATGTTTTGGGACGACCTATTGGTCCCATCTTCAGGGGTCAAGAAATCCAAAAGAGAGAACATTGCACAACTGAAGTTAATTGACACAATCTTCTTTTCTGGGACTTCATACAATGTCTAATTTTTTTTAAAGAAGCACGATGTTTTGGAAGCCAGCTCTGCTTCTCTCTTCAGATAAAGAAACACCTAACCTGATGTACCCTCAAGATTGAATTTTTCATAATCACTGGGCACCATAGAAACAGTAACTGGTTAAGATATGTACCTGAGAATAGGTCTAGTCCAAGAGTAGTAACAGGAAAATAACTATTGAAAAATTAAAAATTAACTATAAGGCTCAAAAATGAAACCTGGATCATTCCACAACTTAAAAAGTACGAAAAGAGCCATGAACTGAGACTCGTCAGACCGCAGTCACGACAGAAAATCCAGAACACACGTATTAAAGTCGTAACACCACCAACACAATATGTGAGAAAACTGTGAATCTTTATGGGTTCAAGTAAGTTTAGAAACCAGGAAATATAAGTGTAGTATTTATTCAGTGTGGATCATAATGGTATGACAGTGCATCTCACCATAAATAATTATGAAGGTTGAATAAAGAGAGACCAACTTGATGTCACTTGCTTTATTATTTCATTATTTACTGCTCAACATGTTTCGGATGTTAATACATCCATCCTCAGGAGTTTGCAGGCTGAAGCACTGCTTCAGCCTGCATACGGATACCACACCACCCCAGCCAAACCACAACGTAACACCAACACACATCG
>Ga0136643_10006386_pt1 | contig 16873 bp, 9 predicted proteins | sample TergutLab28metaG_FD_96883 | JGI IMG/M metagenome (GOLD analysis project Ga0136643, IMG submission 96883) | Labiotermes labralis P1 segment gut microbial communities from Petit-Saut dam, French Guiana - Lab288 P1 (version 3) (version 3) | ecosystem: Host-associated > Arthropoda: Insects >... | reverse complement strand
TTGCCTGTTGTTTTGTATGGGTGTGAAACTTGGTCGTTGACATTGCGGGAGGAAAGGAAGCTGAGGGTGTTTGAGAACATGGTGTTGAGGAGAATATTTGGACCTAGGAGTGACGAGGTAACGGGGGAATGGAGGAGATTGCATAACGATAAGCTAAATGATTTGTACTCCTCACCCAATATTGTGCGGGTGATAAAATCGAGAAGAATGAAATGGGCTGGGCATGTGGCGCATATGGGTGAGGTGAGGGGGTGTATAGGGTCTTGGTGGGGAAACCGGAGGGAAAGAGAACACTGGGGAGACCTAGGCGTAGATGGGTGGATAATATTAGGATGGATCTCGAGGAGGTGGAATGTGGGTATATGGACTGGATTGGGCTGGCCCAGGATGGAGACATGTGGCGAACGCTTGTGCGTGCGGTAATGAACCTTAGGGTTCTGTGAAATGTGGGGAATTTCTTGACTAGCTGCAAACCAGTTAGCTTCTCAAGAAGGACTCTGCACCATGGAGTAAGTAAGCAAGTATATCAGATAGAAGGATATTGGATAAGTTGATCCCAGTGACATAAATACGAATAAATGATAATACTGAAAGTAACTACTTGTTAGCAAGTGGAAGAAAATCAAACTTTCTAAATATTTGCCAACAAGTTACTGCCTGTTTTACAATTGTCATTATTCTAATGATTTTTGGATATAAAATAACTTTATGCATCTTTAATTTCCCCGCAGAATTACTCCAAATGATGTGATGGAATGGAAGTGAAGTAAGGGGATATAGAGTTTCTGTTTTTATGAGTGGTGTCAGTGCCCTCATAGAAAAGCTTAAGGAACAGAGGTTATGGATAATGTATGGAATGTGTTGTGCATTAAAAGTTACCATCACTTTGTATGCCAATAAATTCAGTTGTTTTATCATCATGATTAGGTAAACACAGGTTTTGTTGTTGATTCAAAATGTCATGAAATTTGTTTTGTCAACATTTAGTGTAACATGACCGGCTTTAGTGAAGACATGGTGGAGGCATTTTGAAAGTGGCCAGTTTCTGGACATAAAGTAAGAATACTAGTTTTCATCTGGGGTTGATGGTTAGGGCAGATGATTGATATGTATAAACTATATTTGACTGGAAAGCTGAAAGTGGAGACAAATTAGTGAACGTACAACAAATCATAGCAATTATGTTTTAAAGAAGTGTGACTTTGTTGTATTTCTGCAGTCATATTTCTTATACATACATGCATACATACATTCATACATTCCTTGGATCCATTATTGTGTCATAAATACAGCAGGATCTGAAACAAGACATAAATATACAAATATACAAATTTACAGTGTAAAATACTACTAACATTTCACAAAAATAGTACTATGAAACATCTTTCCACATAAAAAAACATCTACAGAGTAAAAGGTTTGTATATGTAGGTATTTTCTTAAGGATGCTTTCAATTTTGCATTGTCATTTTTGAGGATTGTTACTCTAGGTGGTAAACTATTAAAAAATTTTATGCCAGCATAGAATGTACTTTTTTGAAAACAGGTTGGCATTTGGTTTATGAAGATGATGCTCATTCCTTGTATTAACCCTTTAAAGGCAAAGCGCAGACTTCTTTATTAAAGGACCTAGCTCATACCTCACAGTAAACACTTTTTGTCTCTGTTATAAAAACCAATCAGTTTTTTATTTAAGTGGCACAAGTCACTGTTTGTTCTCATATAAATACAAAACACGTATATACAGTGTGGGCAGAAAGTACAATTGTTGAATGTTAAACCTGTTGTTGTATCACAAAACCAGTAAGCTTTAAAAGGTTAATACTGTGTTTAGATGAATTGGTTTGAAAAATTTCGTGATTATTGGTAATTAAGTTTATTAATGAAAGTACATTGTGACATGGAACTGGTAAAATCTCTAATTGTTTAAATAGACTTCTGCAAGAGGTTCTGGGTTGTGCACCAGCCATAAGTGTGATGATTTTCTTGTGTAAAGTGAAAATCTTCCCACTGTTTGAAGAAGTACTCCAAAAGATTATTCCATATTTTATAATAGAATGAAAGTGTGCATAGTAAATTAATTTGAGAGTGTAAAAGTTATTGATATGGACCATTGGCCTAAAGGCATAACATAGTCCACATGTAAATCATTTCCTCAGTGTGGTTCTTCCAATTTATGTGGCTATAAATTTGTAAAGAAAGAAGTTTTGTATTCTCTGTTCCTTCTATACACTTTGCTGTTTAACTAATATGTAATGTAGAATGTGCTGAATTCTTTGTTATGAATTTCTGTATATTTATTTTATATAAATTGAGAACTAAATTATTAGCAGCAAACCATTTAATCATATGAGAGAGAACAGAAATATTTGAAATATCTGCTTGTAATTATGACACTAGTATCATCAGCAAATAATATTAGTTCTGATACAGAATTTATTCTCAGGGGAAGGTCATTTATATATATTATGAACAATAAAGGTCCTAGAATTGATCCTTGGGGAACTCTATGTTTCATTATACCCCAGCCAGAGAAAAAATTTTGAGCTGTATTAGGTGGTTTTACTTCAACTTTCTGTCTTCTGTTAGCTATATGAGACCTGAACCAGTCCTCATATATTCCTCAAATTCCATAGAAATGTAATTTAGCTAACAAAATTTTGTAATTCACGCAATCGAAAGCCTTTGTCAAATCACAGAAAATTCCTCCAACATGCAGTAGGTTGTCACTAAATAATTTCATAAATGTATTAATTTCTCAAGACAGCCATCTCAAATTCACACTGCTATAGATCAAAAACAACTGGAGAATGTGGAATATATCAATCATTTTTTTATTTCATTTATTTCACATTCCATTGATCTTATGCAGATGTGGAATTAGTCATGTATACATTTAGCATAATAAATAAATTAAGTGTACATTCAGCATAAGTTGTGCCTTACTGTAATATTATAGGATAGCAGTGTTAATAGTTATAAGTACTGTGATTAGAATAAGCATAAGTAATAATCTGAGTAAAATTAATATCGTGGTTAATTATGTATTAAAATATTCCTGCAGACTATAAAATGAATTATGTAACAGATATCTTTTTAGAGCTAGTTGGAATTTATTCTTATCACTGGATAAATCTTTAATGGCTGTTGGTAGATGATTGTAGATCTTAATTCCTGAATAATAAACAGGTACAGATTCGAAGTTTGTCTTGTATTGATTTTATGTACTTGTGAGTTGAACAGAAATTGGTCTTTATTTTTAGTAACAAATAAAAGTATTGAGCATATATATTGGGATTGAATTGGAAGGATATTTAATTCCTTGAATAGTTGCCGACAAGAGGCATTCTTACTTGAATTCATAATTATTCTAACTTTTCTTTTCCGAATTTTAAATATTTCTTCACTGTGAGATGAATTCCCCCAGAATATGATTCCATAAGATATAATTGCGTGAACATATGCAAAATATGTACTTCTCAGTACATCTAGGGACATAAGTGGCTTAATCGATCTGATGGCATAACAAGCCTTATTCAGTCTAGATGTTAGTTCACCAATATGATACTTTGAAGTCAAGGAAGTGTTGATAGTCAGTCCTAAAAATTTTAAACTTTGAGTAGTAGCAATTTTTCTGTTACTAAATGATACTTGCATATTAATTTCATGATCACTTTTAGGTAGGAATTGCAGAAAATATGTTTTATTGTAGTATAACATTAATAAATCACTGTGGAACCATTTATTTATTTCATTAAATATATCATAACTATTAAACTTAAATTCTCTCTCGTCACGTTTTGCAATAATGAAATTTGTGTCATCAGCAAATAAGATTGGGCTGGATTTGTCAGATACACTTTTAGAAAGATTATTAACATATATTAAAACAATAATAGACCAAGAACTGAACCCTGTGGATCTCTGTGTTGTACTTTTTCCCATTTAGAAAAATTTGGGCAGCATGGTAACAAATGATGCAAGATGTACATATGAAATTAAATCCAGGGTTGCCATGGGAAGAGCAGCATTCAACAAGAAGACTGTTTTCACCAGCAAATTGGACTTAAATTTAAAGAGGAAACTTGTAAATTGCCACATTTGGAGTGTGGCTTTGTATGGTGCTGAAACTTGGACACTTTGGAAAGTAGGTCATAAATACCTGGAAAATTTCAAAATGTCTTGCTGGGGAAGGAGGAAGAAGATCAGCTGGATTGATTGTGTGAAGAATGAAGAAATGCTACTTAGAGACAAGGAGAAAAGGGAATATCCAGCACACAATAAAACAAAGGAAGGCTAACCTGATTGGTCACATCCTGCGTAGGAATTGAATTTGAAAACATGTTATTGAAGGAAAGATAGAAAGGAGGATAGAAGTGAGAGGAAAATGAGAATGAAAATGTAAGCAGGTACAGGATGACCTTAAGGAAATTAGAGGATACTGGAAATTGAAAGAGGAAGCACTAGCTAACACTTGGAGAACTCACTTTGGAAGATGCTGTGCACCTGTCATAAAACAGGCTATGGAATGATGATGAGTGCTGCCTTGTGATGTGTATTCTATTGTCCATGCAAAGCAGGGCTGACTGGTATTCACTATATGATGCCTGCCTGCAGTGATGTACACTTGTGTAATACAGCTGTTTGCTTTTTTATTTTAGAAATTAGGTGTAAGTCACTCAGGCATACATCCTGTTACATTAATTGCTATTAAATGTTATTGTGTCTTGGAAATAGTTTAAATCCATGAATGTGTTTGTATTTTTATTTTGTATTTCATAATTAAGTTTGATACATATCATTATACTGTGTGTACAGATGATTGTTGTCTTCATGTAGGTACCTGTTAAGGAAAAATGTCTGCCTGTTCATCTGTTCACGATTTAAGTACAGCATTTAAATCAGGTGGAAAAAAGTCAAGAAAAAGTTTAAGTTTCTCATTTCCGTCAAAGTTAGGTAAGTGTCATGCTTTGTATATTTTATGACTGACCAGTTTTATGTTATGTGAACCTACTTTTCAACATTTTTTCTTCTAATCTAGGTTCAAGGAAGTGGAAATCAAACAATCTTCAGTTGGCACGAGAGAATGCCAGATTAAAGAAAGATGTACAGAAATGGGTCCAACTTCATACAGAGGAATCTCTTAGATATAATGTCTTAGAAATGTCATGGAGGCGTCGTGGGGTAAGTAATTTTAGGCTTTATGAAGTGGTCTCTCTTTTTGACTTCATTAGGTCATGGCTTACAAGTTTTGAAAATATTGTACGAGTCGTACATCAGCAAAACATGTAGTGTGTAGAAAATCAGGTGTTGGAAACAGAGTGAAAAATCATGCTCGTTCCTTATTTTTAAAGACTGGTATGAAACTCCTTAAGTAGTCAAGGATTGTTTGTGTTTGGCCATTAAACATGAAGCTTCATTGCTGTCTCCTTTTTGGACCTGGGAATTGAGGATGCTTAATAGTATCATTTACAGTGGTATGACATAAAAAGGGCTGTGAAGGTGTGGTAGTGAGATGAAGACATATAGTTGATTAGAATAAATTGCATAACTGGATACAGGAAGGCATAGTAGCTGTGTCTAGTATAGTTGAAGGTTCACTGATGGAAATAGAAGAATCTAGATTTGGCACTGTTTCTGGTTCATTCCTCTTGAGGCAGTGTCAATCATTTTTAAATTGTAGCCTTGAGTTATGTTAATGAAACAATTTTTAGATTGCAGTTTTCAGTTATGCATAAAGAAACAGGATGGGAGGGCATGGACTGGATGATGTATTAAAGGTTAGGGACAAGTGGCAGTGTTTGATCTGGGAGTTCCATGAAATACAGTTGAGTGGCCATTCATTCAGCCTTGAGTTAGAGACACCAGGCTACATGGCATCATAACCCAGAAGATAATAGCCTAAATCTTCACCCTCAAATCTCAGGAAATTGATTTTTTTGTAATTTTCATCTCCAGTCTCATTTGTGTACAAAAAAAGCCGTTAATTTAGGTATGTCCATACAAAATAGTGAACCTGGCATAGTAAAGTAACATAAGTAAGGTTAAATACAATTTGCAGCAAAGAGAGGCCAACAGTATGGTACACCATTAATACAGAATTTGTGTTGTTACAGCGCACACTGTCCAAAGTTGGCTTACTATCTCGTGTGGTTGGAAATCATATTGGGAAGGCAATGGATTATGTAACTGAGATACAGGCTGCATGTCAGGAGGAACTTTCAATGCCACATGATGAAGTAACCGATAATTCAGGTTAGATTCATTAATGACAAGTATTTCCACCTACACATGTTCACAGGACTATCGCAGGGTGCAGGAAGCAATGTAAAAATGTTTATTTTTGTGTACAAGCTTTTCTTCCTAAAAGTAACGAAAACATACTTTTGATGTGATGATGCTGTGCATGCACACACACATGCGCGCGCGCGCACACACACACACACACACACACACTCACTAGATGGCAAAGAGACTGGGATTATACCTAGGACAACAAGCTACAGTAAGTGAAATTAGTAGTGCTGTCTTGAAGATTGTGTCATCCTGCCTGTCATGAGGAGTATGCTGCATGGAGGAGACCCTATCTGGAGAAGTTAATACTCCCTTGGATACAATTTCAAACTTCTTATGGAATCCAAAAATACATTACTTTGTTCAGTTATCCTGCTACTGGTCTTTTTTTCCTGGTCCGTTATTAATTTGTGCCCACACGTTGTGACACACTAGGTCCAACCTTCCAAGAATATTGGGCTAGTTCTCGAACATCGGATTTTTCATCTGTAGGGTAAGAATCAGGCTTTTGTTTGCAAAGTTTTGGGGACCCGATTAGGTCACAAGCCATCATCTTACATAAATAAATTATCAGTACACGGACTGAATGAGATCAGATCATTCGACACTCCATATTCTAGGCTGAAAGGCATGGCATTTACAGAGAGATAAATGAAGTTAATTCCAATACAGACAATATATTAGTAAAAATGTATTACACCGTTAAAATGAGGAGTGTAGTTGTCAACACTTCATTATCTAACAATTCACTAGTTCTTCCTACAATGCTGTTCAGAATTGCCATAGACTGTTGTCAATTCAGAAGCAAACCTGTCAACCTTGTAGGTGTAACACAATGATATAAACCTTCAGAGTCACTTGGCAGTAACATTTCATTACTGTAACAGCATGTTGCCTTGAAATTAGTAGCATTCTTGTTAATTCCATATACAGTATACACTCAACTCTCCAACTTCCCAACTCTTTATGCCCTGAATGTTGTGCTTTTCCACCCTATGTCAACACATCAGTTTGTTGTTTCTCAATGAAATGGTAACTATCTGTGCTGATGGTCTGTTGTACAATTTGTTTGACCCTGGTCTAGACATTACATATTCCTTAGAGTCTGGCCATCAGCAAATCAACGTCTGTCTGTCGTAAGACATACGTTTGAAATTCTGTTTTCTTTGACAGCATGATTTTGAACAAACATTCAACTATGGTTTGTGCTGTTATAACTCGTAGTGGTCTCTTCTGTCTTTGGCTGAAGTTTTGATTTTCTGTTTGAACTTTACCAAGCCATATTATGTTCTCATTAGCATCCAGGTTTTCCAGCACTGCAAACATAGTTTGAGGTGTAACCTGATACTTCATCTGTGTTTGTTGTACAAATGCCTAAATAAGTCAGTGTGTCTGTATGTAGCTGTCATTTTGTCAGTCCCTTATGCTGATCCTTTCATTTCAGAGTGTTTTTCTCGGTGTAGGCATTCCATGCCAAATATAAACCTTGGAAGGTTAAGCAGAACACGTGAAGGTAAGTCATCCGTTATTGAATGTCACAAGCTAGCACTTATTTTTCATACTTCAGAGGCCTTGAGTTCAGTAACCCAGAGATTGGCTGTCCTGACTGAAATACAGTTATTTATGCTAGATGCAATGGTATTTGAAGTCCAAATGTATTTTGTTGGTATCTAAAGAGATTACTGATCTGTTTCATGGAGCTTGAATTAATGTATGGAAATTGCTCTTATTCATATACCCAGTTTCTGCTTTTACACATGTGTTTTTATCCTGAAACAATGAAAGGCACAGGCTATGGTCAGTGACCTTTATAAACAAGTTGGATAAATATATAGTTTGTTATTAATTTGTGTTGTTCATTAATTATTTTCATACTGTCTGCCAGCAGTGTCACAACTGTGCACCAGATCTCAGCTAATACATCAGGTTAAACCTATGGTTAGTGGACATCTTATCATAAAACCAACTATTGCACTTCAGCGTCTCAACCTTCAAGATGTTCAAACATTCAGTCCAGTGGAACGGATGCAGTCTCCACTGCCAGAATCAATTGAAGGTATTGTATTTTATTGTTGTGTGTACTTTCATACTGACTGAGCTCCCTGCTGCAGGATATTACCTCTGAAGTGTATATGGATTTATTAGTGTTTGAGAAATTCTGTGTTCTGATCTTGTAGTTTATGTGCAGAGAAATAATTGAACAAGTATGGTGGATATGTTATACTCTTTTGACCATAGGGTCTAGTGGTAGCAAGTTGTGTGTAGGTGCATGTGTATGTGTGTGCACATGTGCCACAAATATAACCATACAAATTGTTTCAACACTTCACTTATAAACCACAACTGTGCTACTACTGTTTTAAGATCATGATGATGTAACAGTGTTGTTATAATGCACTTTGGTGTCACTGTAAGGGTCGGAATTCATGTCCATTACATGTAGTAACAGTGTGATGCTTGTAATCCACGTGATGTATTAACATGTTTATCTGCACCTTTTGCCAGTCATAGTTCCACACTGTCAGCATGTCGTACTCCCTGTAGCAGAAGGTGTAGAGCTGTAATTTCACACACTGTTTGTAGTAAAGTAAAACATATTGCCAAAGGGAAGTGTAACAAATTGGCAAGCAGCATATCGTCCAAGAGGCATGGTATGACTTATTGGGAGAAGGCAGCTGATTTTTGTGTTGTAGTAGAAATGTATGACAGTTGTTATACCACTGGTTTATAAATCTACTATTACAGTTATGCGTCACTTGCATGCTTTGAATATGTCATTAATTATTCGCACAGGGAAGCATCATCAGAAATGGCTGAGCAATGGCTGAGGTGGTTAGTCACTGACCTTTCACTGCAGGGGCCTAGATTAGATCCCATTCCAGTCCACATGGGCTTTGTGGTGGACAAAATTGTACTTTGAGAGTTTTTTTTTTTTTGAGCACTTCTCTTTCACTCTCTTTACACCATTATGCTATTCAAATAGTTACATTACCTGTTGTTGACACTGTGTAGTCTGAGGATGTGACAGTCTTGTTAAATAAAATGTCTTCCTGACTCTGTCTGTCATTCTCTCTTCCACTAGAGGACATGCATTATGTGAGGTTCTGACAATGATAGTAATGACAGTTCAAGTCTTCTGGGATGTAACATGTTGTCATCTGGTAAATAGTAACTATTTGATGTGGCACAGAATCCCAGAAGGCTTGAGTGTTCACGAGAGAAGATATCTGACAAATTGGCAAGCCAGTAATTTTACTTACCTCTGCTCTAACAACTCGGTATTGTAATTGAAATTGTGTGTCCCTGTGCCATTAAGACATTATGTGGAGTGGAGATATAGCTTTACTCCTACTTAATTTTGTAGGAGTTGAATGGTTAGGTTTTCGTTCATGTCTTTTACCCTCATTTAGATAGCCCTTAGTGCCCACTGGGCAGGAGGTTACATGTTCTTTATAGTCATTTTGGACATTTTGGTGAAGAGAATTTTTGACCCAACAGGGAATTAAATGTCAGTTACAAAGCTGTCATCCAGTCACCACAGTGATTCAACCCCATTACTTATTAGTTTTTCTTTAATTTTGAAGTAATTTATACAGTGCAACAGAACTATTTTTAAAAGTTTTCATCATATAAAAATAACATTAAATATCTAAAATATTCCTAAATCATGTTAGTTACTTTGGATCACTGTGGGATGTATTGTAGAATTGGCAGTGAACAATTTTTGCCATTCTCAAGTGTATAAGTTTGCGAACTTTGGTTTTCTGTATCTTTTAAAATTAAGAATAAAAGCTTGAGTGTCATTTTATTCTGTGAACTTTATTCTTGAGTGTCACATTGGAAATAGGGGTTTGGAAATTGATGGGTCATTTTTGCTTTATTGTGTATGCAGTTTATAAGATGTCCTAGGTGCCACACCAAACATGTCTGGTTATTTCAGCCTAGTGTTGTTCACTGTATTATTTACAGAAGAGAACTGTCCAAGGTGTTGGGAGTCACATCTCATGCGTGTAATTGCCAGTTTGTGATGGTATCTAGAATACATTTAGTCTCTGTGCCTGTACCTTGCTGTGCCAAAGTAGGAACCATATACATGATGTAAACAGCTGTTAATACTCAGCCCATGTAACATGCTATGGTTAATAAACTCTGGTTCACATTCGATTGCAGCATGGTACCATTCCCTGTAGAATCTATTGTCCTTCAAACTTCTATTTAAAAATGTAGAAATTAAGATGAACAGAACTGGAATTTTTACATGTTGTTTTGCATAGTTGTGAAACTAGTCTCTTATACCAGGAGAATAATATGGATTGAGGGTTTTGAGACAAGAGTGCTAAGGATAATACTGTATATATTTGAATGCAAGAGGACTCTTGTCTAAGATGACCCCACAAATAAAACAGGTCTTTGAAGGGAAATTGTATTTATCCAAATCGAAGCTGCCCCCTCAAAAATAAAACACCTGCTAAGAAAAAATACTTTACTATTAATTTCATTTACTTAATACACGGAGCATGTCTGATTCTATATACCTTTACCAATCAGCATCACTGTCTCCATCTTCACAATCAGTGCCATCATCATCATCATTCCCATCTGCTATATTGGATGTACAGCACTTCTTAAACCCCTTTACATTCACTTGTGGTGAAATGCATGCTGTTACGATTCACATTGACTAAATAATACATTTGTATTTCTTGGTTTGTAAACTAACTTGAACACATGAACATTCACAATTTTCTCCACCAATGGTGTTAGTGGTGTTAAGAATTTTAAATACATGTGTTCTGGATTTTTCTGTTGTGTCTGTGGTCTGCTCAGTCTGAGTATATGGCTCTTTTTATGGTTTTTATTCTGTGGATTAGTTCCGGTTTTATTTTTGAGTCTTGTAGTTAATTTTTAATTTTCTAGTAGCCATCTTCCTGTTACTACCCCTGTACTAGGTAAGTTTTCAGGTCCACATCTTAACATGTTTACGGTTTATATGGTGCCCAGTGAATGAGAATAGCTTGATCTGAGGGGTCCACAGGGTGAGGTGTTTCTTTGCCCGTAGACAGAAATAGAACCGCCATCCAAAAGTCATGTATCTTTAAAAAATTATACAATGGACAAAGTCCAAAAAAAGAAGATTGTGTCAGTTAACTTCAGTCATGCTGTGTTCTCTATTTTGTTTACACTTGGCAATGCATAACTTGGTTTGGCTCTCTGTAGTCTGGTTCAGAGTGATCTGGTTTGGTGTGGTCTGGTTCGGCGCTTCACAGTGAATTTAAGACGATCTCACATGTTTAAGCACCAAATTTAAGGGGTATAAGCCTGGTTTTGCATTAAAATAAATACAGTGTTGGTAGTAATGGGAGAATGGAGGAAGGTACATAATTAGGAGTTTCATAATTTTTATTTTTCATCAAATAGATTGTGCAGATCAGAAAGAATGAAATAGACAGGACTTAGCAGCATGCATGGTATGTGTGAGAAATTCATGTGGCACTTTAGTCAGAAAATCTTAAGGGAAGAGAGATCATGTAGGAGTTATAAGTGTAGATGGGAAGATATTATTAAAGTAGTACAAAAAGACATAGGTTGTGATGTTTAAGGTAGGATCCAGTTGCAGTCTTGTGATCAGGGCTTGAAATCCTGTAAATGGCATGGAATCTAGTTACCACATGGCTAATTAGTATTTTATGTCATTCTTTAATACTTTTGTGTCTCTTGTCTGATGCAGTTAGTTTAAAAAGGGATTTTAAGCAAATGGTGTGTTTCACAGCTGACCAAGTAGAAGAAGTGGATCTGACTGCTGAAAGCGCTACAGTTTCGTCTCTTGCTTCCTCAGATGAAGAGGTAGGTCGTGGAGACACACAAAATAAGTGAGGAATGTAAGGTCAGATCCCAAGTGCTGTTGAAACTAGTTGTGCCCATAAATTCCTGATTTTCATGACCTGACAGCTTTATAGTAAAGATCTCTGGCACAGAATTTTCTAATACAAAGTACCATGCAGGAAATATTACATCCCTATTGAGAATATAGTGCAGTAGTTCAATAATGTGAAAGCTTCAAGTCATGTACAGAAACCATCGAGATGGTATTGAAAACAATTTGGCATTTATAGGAGAAATTATCGTGGATTATGTAATATAGTGCGATGCCATTAAAAGTCTTGTTGAAGTAGGAAAGTGTTATATTTGTTGCATAGTATTTGTAAGAAAGCTCTATATCTTCAGCTGTATGGCTGTGAGTGAGCAGATTACAGTTTTCTGGATTGTGATACCATGTAATCTTGTAAGTGGATACCAGCATTTTGGAGTAACGTGGCTGCATCCATGTTTCTTCAGCACATTGTTATTTACTTGCAAATTACACTGTGTTACAGCCCAGAAGACCACAGTCTGTTTAGACATTTCTTTGCTGCTGAAAAAGTTTTGATGCTTACTCAGATTAAATAATTCAATAATTACATTATTTTTAATTGTTTCTGGACAAGGTTAGTCTTAAATTACAGAGTTTTGGTTTGCATGTTATGTGTTTAGTTTTACGGTTCTGCTTTTTCCTCATTTTCAGAAGGAAGTAGAATTTTCTTCGTACTTTTATCGTGTGGTTACTGTTACCCCCAGAACTGAGATTGCTCCATGTTTATGGGCTGGGATTGATTTTTTTTTTCATTTCTTGGGAGGGTAGAGTGACAATGTGAAGAACTGATGGAACTTTACCTCCACTTGCTTATATTTTTCTTCTTGTAGTCATAGAGTACAATGATTACTTTTTTTTTTGGTACTGGAAAAAAAAAATTGTGCAGGGCTGTCAGCTTGTCTCTGTTCCCTGCTTATGTCCTTTCTCATGTACTCAGCATAATATTTGGTTTTACCTCTTCATCAGTTGAACAAGTGCAAATATTTGTGAGTATGCATGTAGATGTACTCATGTTTCCAGTGCATGTGCTCATGTTCCGAAACACCACACCATGAAGGGGAAATGGAGGATAAGCCCCATGCATTCTTGACTTTGGCAGTAGGTTGAGGTGTCTGGTTAGGTATGTGCTGTGGCTGCTTGACTCCCCAAAGAAGTAGCCCATGGGGCCCATTAGATAGGAATCTCATTGTGCCTCAGGGCCAGACAGGAGACTTTGGAGAAAGGAAAAATCTCATGCCATCTTCAGCAGTCAACTCCATTGTCCATGCATCCATCCAGACTGTAACCTGTTTATGATACTGACTTAGCCTTCGCAGCTGCTCTCATGAGTTGAAGTTTGGAACAGCTTACTGATGGTAGAGTGAAAAGGGAGCTACCGATTGGAAAATGAAAGCTCAGAAATGTGGTGGTTTGCTTTCTGCGTGTCAAATAAATGAGATGTTATAAAGTCATTCCTTTAAAACAAACAAGTCAGCCAAATATTCTTCTAAAATTTGGTAACGTTAATGGCTACATGTTCATTAAAAAAGATTGAGTCTTTTGAGTTATAACACTGTATTAATGTATAATGCCTTCCTCGTCAGGATAGAAGAGAAGGTGGTGGGGTGGTAGTAGTAGTAGTAGTAGTAGTAGTAGTAGTAGTAGTAGTATCTACCTGACTTCATAATATTGTAACCCAGGAGATCATAATACAGATCCTTACTGCCATGAAAATCACAAATCTCGTATAAGTGGAAAGGGTATGTAGTCATACACAACTATGTCAATTTAGGTGTATTTAATGGCTATACTAGACAACTACATATTTCAGCCTTTACTGGCCATCTTCATGTTGTCTTCCAGAGAACTTAACTGATGGTCCTACTATATACATTGAGCGCGCACATGGTGCAGAGATCTCTACATATGGGCCTTATAGCGTAATGTAATTTCTATATGTGGTGGTATGCTCTGACTAGAGACATGGTAGTGCTAGTGGCTAGTGTCAAGTTTGAAGGTTCTGGTCCGCTGGTATTATGATGAGGCATGTTCCTCTTCCTTCCTCTTAATTGGGGTCATGTTGTGGTGAGGCCCAAATGACCTTGGATGTACAGTCCCTTGCCTGTGGGAACAGAGACTCATATAAATGGAATTTGCGACGTGCTGTGCTGCTGCCTCAGAACACTTTGGTAAAGCATTTTTATGCCAAGAAGTAGCAAATACTGTGGTAAGAAAACAGAACATCTGCCGTACCTGATTTGACCCCATGCAGCTTCTCGTTCCAAAAATTAACAGTATTTTTGAGAGGGTCTTATTCTAAGTTGCCTAAAAAACATGAATCAGGGTAGTGTGTTGGTGGTAGTGGAAGCATTCAGAAATATGTCATTTGGCATGGCAGAGATGTTGGATTTTTCGTACACTCAGAGGAGGGAAGACTTAATAAAGGTTAATGACAACGTAAATTTTATTTACAAGTCATCCCATATTTGTCAGAGCTGTTAGATTCTGTTTTGTTTAGTTTTTATGGCCAGTTCTGTGGTTGTTATAGTCTTATTATTTACTAGTCATTTACCTTCAGGTTCTTTACTCACAAAGTGTTACTGTGCAGGGAATCATATTGCATCTGTGGGAATTATATTAACATCAGGCTTGGACTTCTCAGTTCATCATGCAAGAACTAGGACAGTACGTTGCAATAGGCTGGGATCAGTCCAGCCACATCTTTTATTTCACTCCCTGTTACCACTGCATCTGAAACATGAAACAGCTGCCAATAGGAGCATGTGCTTGAACTATATTTAATTAGTACAAGAATTAGATTGTGAGCTCAAGGGTAGAAGTGCAGTTGTGCAGTTGTGCTTGCTATATTCTTTGGAGTTTTAGTATGCGTAGTTGGTGATATTTAACTCTTGTATCCTGTTCAAGAAATCTGTCCAAGTTCCTCGCATTCAGAGTACAAGAAAAACGTATGACTGCTCCTCTTCTGTGACTTCCCCTGATGCTATGCTTCCAGGTAAAAAATGTTTACATTTCAGTAACTGGGTGACTGTAATTTAATAATCTTTGAGTGCCTATCATTTTTGTGTTTTCCAGTTTATGTGTTCATAAAATAAGTTTTCTTGCCCACCATGTGCGTAGTGGTGAAAATAATAACTAAGTATTCTATCAAGCATTTGTTGGGAAGCGAATAGATTTCTACCTAAGTTATTCCTCATCCTATATGAAACCGGAAATCAAGTCAAAATGCATTCAATCAACAACTTTCCATCCTGTTTCTTTAAGAGCCCTGTTAAACTTATATTCCCAGATATGCCTGAGTTTTCCAAGTTTTCCATCTAGAATTGTGAAAGTTACAGTCAGGTCTTGTTTTATGCCAGGGTTATGTTTTTTAATAACTTTGCGCAAGTTGAACACGAAATTCCCATCTAAAACATTGTATTGCCTGGGGGGTATTAAGGGTTTGACAGCTTCATCCTATATAGAATATGAATGTATCACTAGTGGACATACAAACCTGTAGATTATGTATGTTCTGTATATACAGTATAAATATATTTCTGTACAGTATACCTACATTTCTAAACAATGTATTTATTTAGTTCTAATGCAATAAAAATGTAAGAGACTCTCATCCATAGTTTTGTTACAGTTCATTCCAGTAGGACTGTGTTAGTCTTGCTATACCAACACTTTAGTTCCTGACTTGATACTTTCTCTTATTCTGTCAGCATTATCATAACTTGTACGTACAGTACTGTGAGTGAGTCAAACGTCAAGACAGCAATTCGATCACCTTTTTCAAGTCGGCTTATTACGTCTGATTTATCTTTGATACCTATCGTTTTTCGCCATTTTTTCACTTTGATTGCACCAAATGTTGATTTACGTTTCTCACTCATGTTGATTAGAAAAGCCAATTATGTTGAGGAGAAAACAACATGAGCCGCATGCTTGTATCACCAGTGTAATCAATCCATACAATTGACTGATGGCGTGACAGTGACACACTTTCTGCTAGTCTCCTACAGAAGATAAGTTTGGTCACAGATAATGTATGCCGAATTGTGTGAAGCCAAAAATTATGTAAATTCAAAAAGTGGTGTAAATTTTCAAGTAACATGAAAACAAAAGATTCTGCACCAAATGATAGCAAGCATTTCCTGAACTCAGTCTGCTCTTAATTCCTTCTGCAATAGAATTTTGATTTGTTAAAGTTTTTCCCAAATATTTAAACTCTTCCACCCTCTCGAAGGTACTATTATCAATCGTCACACTGTGAATTCATCCTGCATTGTGATCTCGAGACACGACCATGTACTTAGTTTTATCAGCACTTACTTCTAGTCCAGTCTCCCTAGTAGCAGCTACTAGAGCTTCTGCGTTTTCCTTTAGAGTATGTATGCTTCCTCCCAGTATATTAACATCATCGGCATAAGCCAGCAGCTGATGTGTACCATTTAGTTTCAAGCCATCCTGGTTTACCTGGACCCTCCTAATGGCGTACTCTAAAGCAGAGTTAAAAAGCATTGGTGATAGAGCGTCTCCTTGTTGCAGACCATTTCTAATAGACACATTCTTGCCTACCTGGACTCTGCTATATGTTTCAGTCAGACTCATCTTTATTAACCTTACAAGTTTCCTAGGGATACCAAACTCAATGAGAATCTTATATAAGACCTCCCTCCTAAC
>Ga0136643_10006385_pt1 | contig 16875 bp, 8 predicted proteins | sample TergutLab28metaG_FD_96883 | JGI IMG/M metagenome (GOLD analysis project Ga0136643, IMG submission 96883) | Labiotermes labralis P1 segment gut microbial communities from Petit-Saut dam, French Guiana - Lab288 P1 (version 3) (version 3) | ecosystem: Host-associated > Arthropoda: Insects >... | reverse complement strand
AGCGCAACGGGTCCCCACAGCCGTTAATCTCTGTTTTCTAGACCTGGAGCCGCTACTTTTTTCATTCAAGTAGCTCCTCAATTGGCCTCACGAGGCTGAGTGGACCCCGTTCCAGACCCAATACTCCTCAGAAAATCTGATAGCGCCGGGGATCGAACCCGGGACCTCTGTATCTGTAGCCAGAAACTCTGACCACTAGACCACAGAGGCGGTCCGAAATTGTGTAAAGTGATGTCAAATGTCTGTTGGTCTTCAGTAAGGAACTGGCTTCTTCTAACACTTCTGGCGCCTAGAATTATGAGAAGGCTTCTAGATTTTTGGAAAGCCTGCGCAATCCTGATGTACATAAATTAGAAATGTGACCGTGGAGCGCGTCACACACGCCGACGGCCAGCTGATTGACACACTACAACAGCTCGGGAAGAGGTCGGTCCCCGAACCGTTGTAGTGTATCAACTTTAATATGTACTAGAGAAAATGTCCAGAGAGCAAATGAATTCAGAAATCAAACGTGATCACGAGAACCCTATAGAATAGTAGCTTCCTTTGTTGCGAAATATTTGGGGACTACAAAATTTGTCATTGTTGAACTGAGTCAACATTTCTTGACGTCTGCTTGTAAGCAAAATGTATAAACGTGCATCACTGAAATACTTAAGATTCTGTCGTATATGTAGATAATCATATCCTCACATAAGTTAGGTATATGTAATTAAGATAAATAATTTAAAATAAAATTATGTTTATTCATACTTCTGGTAAAAATTAGCAGCAATGTTGCATAAACCTTGCTTCAAACCAGATAGCCTACTACGTAGCACACTACACACAACCTAGCCAGCTGCACTCTCAACAGCGTACGTTCACACAACATGACACGCTGCCACAGTACCCCGTTTACAGAAATGAATTAAATTGTGAATGTTTTTAGTATAATTTTAACAAGGAAAAACATAGCTCCCTGAGAATGATCTAAAAGATCGAAACATGTCGGAGAAATTTTAAGTGTTTAAGTGTTTTTTGATTGAAATATATGTAAGTGCATTTGTTGGTTGATAATTAAAGTGATTCTACGAAATGCACGGTGAAACAATAAAGTTTATATCCAGATAGCCCAATTATTTGTGTACAAAATTCAATTCTTACTATACTATTTGAAAATCTAATCTTACTATATTGGTTTAACAATCTAATTAATAAATATATTTTATAATACAGACATGCTGCCACAGCACCAAGTTAAGATAAGGAAATTAATCAGTAAGCGTTAAAAAAATTTAAAAAATGTGACTTTAGCAAGGAACAGTGTAGCTCCCTGAAGATTATCTTAGGATCGAAACATGTTGGAACGATTTTATATGTTTTAATATAAAAAAATTTTATGTATGTGCATTAGTTGGTTTGCTAATTAAATGAGCATTGCTACTTCTTCAGACAACCAGCCATACTGAAATAGTGCAATGTAACGGAAGAGTCAGGAACTTGTCGGGCCCTTTCGAGAAGTGCCTAACGTTTCACGACGGCAGTGTCAAGATACAAAATGTGTTGCATCGACGGCCAATGTCCTTTTAGATTATTCTTCAACAACACTCAAATCATAATGCTCTTTTGTATATAGGAATATTGCCGAATCCCACTTACTCCCCTACACTTTCCCATCATGTTTTAACCCTCCACAAACTAATACTGCAAACGCTTGCGTCACTTTGCTGTCAGGCTTTGTGTAAGCCGTTTGAACATTACATAACCCTTCATCTATGGATTTAATTTTAACAGAGGCATGTGGCCAGAAACTGCTGTGATTAGCTCGCTGTATTACTGAACAGTTCGTATGGGACTACTCTGAGTTATGAGGCCGTGCAGCCTTGTAACAAGAAACCAAATTTTCTGCGAAGTGTAAAGAACTAGCCTACGTGAAAATCAGAAGATTTAACAGGCATGTTCCTCCGAAAGAATATTAAAATTTACCAGTCTACACGACATTATAACTCAGAACACTGTCAAAGTGTGAAAACTCAAAATCTCACACTCAGACTCTGTACATATTTTAAACACATTTTCAGACGATACAGTCAACATCCACTTCTTCCGAATCGCGAATCACAGCTACAATCGGCCTGGCGCTATCCAAATCCTTGTTGAAACACCACGGCGCCAGAACTCGTTGTTGCATACTTTGCAGCTGTACGGAGCTGGTTGAACTCTAGTAACGGGTTCAGTCATTTCTCACTCCCGCATTCCCTGCCTAACCCTTATGCACGTTGTGTTAGCACAATCTAAATCATTCCACGGTGAGTGGTAGGGGAGCCAACAAGTCCGACCCATTTACATCTATAGGCCTCGATGATTCACACGACTGAACTGCTGTCATTACAAATCCAATATTGTAATTCGCAATAAAAGAGACCATTCAATATGTGAAACTGAACAAGGAGAAGGAAGTGGGTATGGAATGGAATGGAACAATGGACCTTCACTTTATTTCATTAAGACACTGTGAGTACAGCCAAATCATTTATATGACAGCAATCTAACGCGTAAAGTAATTACACTGAAACTATTAGCGTCGCCATTCTAGTATTGTACGCCAAAACCGATTATGGCAACATCACACGATAAATGCTGAAGGTTGGAAAAGAATTTCTTTCTCCAGAGTGAGGGTGTGAATACGAGAATAAAGCGTGTTATACGCGAGCCAAGAAGTCTTCATATATTATCGGAAGAATCTGACCGATATTCATGCCGAGAATTATAGATTTCTAAGTTAATGCTGCTTACGTGAAGGATAAGAACAGCTCCGTTGGTTGTGGAGTTACATCTCCAGTATTCCTGAGCCTTCGGTGTTAAATGGTGGTAAACGGTTAGCTTCTGACCCCGACCGCTTTACTGCTGGGGAAACAGCTACTGATACACGTTGGTAACTAAAAGACGACCACAAAATTTTACATAGTCACGATGAGTCTAACCATAAAAAACTAATATATTTGTTGAACCAAACAGGAGATAGTCAAAACGCCTGCAAAATTAAGGTCGTAAAATCTGAAAGGAAGAAACCGTTTGGAAGATACAAGCGTAGACGAAGAGATAATATTCAAATTGATCTTAAGGATTATGGGAATATATGTTCTGGGTTTACTTGGTTTAATTCATGGACCAGTGGCAAGCTCCTGTGAATGCGGTATTAAACCTCTCTCTTCCATAAAATGACGGATATCTCTTGATTAGATTCGCAAGTAGATCCGTGCTTCACGAAGTCAGTTAGTTAGCTAGGCATCAGTAATTATTTTAAGAACCTAAACTGCTAGTAGTGAATTCATAAATATGAGGGCCAGATTAGCTAACAGCTTTACTCTTCAATTTCAATCACAGCGTGGGTACTGTTTTTATATGACAATGGCAAAGATAATGATGGTGATGATGATGATGATGATGATAATAATAATAATAATAATAATCTGCTTCGTCGTCTTATGTCAAAACAATGACTAAAATCCTAAGTGTATATGTTGCCATATGTAATTAGATGTCTCTGGTTGACCGATTTCGCATGCTGTCCGATGATAACGCACAGGTCACTGCAACACAACTGTAAACAGTCAGTGAAACATAGTAATCCAGAAACGTAATGAACAAAATAGACGAACTCGAAACACACAGATATCTGAGATACTGAGAGTGGTGGAAATTAAGACGGTAGCCTGCTACTTAGTTATAGTAACCATTAAGAAACTACACGGCGTCATGAGGAAGAACGCAGCAATTCTAACATATCAATTACCAGCTTTAGCAATAAGAAACGGTGCTTATAATGATTTAATTTTGAGACATACTGGGACGATACATTACTTGCGAGGATATAGACTGCAACATCAATTTCAGGATTTTTTTCCAGACTTTTTAATACTATAATGATATTTGAAGAGTGCAAAACTTTTTGAGTGAATAAAAATCATAATGAAAGTGGCACAGTAATTAAATGGTACTGCAGCTACCACACAGCAGCCCGATCGGGTCACGTTGGAGGGAAGTAGCTGTACCAGTATTATGACCTGTACCGGAGGTTGCAGTTACAGTTTGTAGTACTCCTGATTATGGGTGCTGTGACACCCGAAACATGTAGAGTGATTCTGCTGTAAATAAATATCTGCATACTGTTGCATCTGGTTGGATTTTTATTAACATTGAATTACGATGCACGGAACCGTGAGCTTAAAAAAAAAACACTATCTTCTCTAAAGCTTCCAGATTGGCTCCGGGACAAATGCAGTCTCTTACTCAGTGCACACCGGCAGCTGTTTCGCCGGTGTAAAGAGGTCGGAGAGTGAGGCTAAACACTCAGCTCAATCTAAACGCCGAGGTTAGAATAAGTGGAACCATACCACCACTCCCAATAGGCCATCATGACGCGTTGCTTAAACAGCAAGCAGACCCTTTTGCTTTCAATTTACCCTACAAGGAAGACAAACTGAAGACACACTAACACTGTTATGCCTTCCACGTTAATCTCCACTGAGTCATAAGCTTCTCACTGCACTTTGTAGATTATATTTTGGTCTACCCTCGTTGATAATAGCAATAACGATTTCGGCTGGCAAGTCGCGTTCGAGTGGAAAGTCTCAGGTGTTAGTTTCGGTCTTGAAACCCGCTATATTGGTTGACGGACATTATGGTAGTTTCATATCCAAAAATATAAAGCTTAAGATATTGAAAAATATATTTGCGTGTTGTTTAGTATGGGTGTGAAACTTGGTCGATGACACTGAGGGAGGGACGTAGGTTAAGGGTGTTTGAGAATAGGGTGTGCTGAGGAGAATATTTGGGCCTAAGAGGGACGAGATAAGGGGAAAGTGAAGCATAGTACACAATGGGAAGCTTAAGGATCTGTACTCCTCACTAAGTACTGTTCGGGTGATAAAATAGACAAGAATGAGATGGGCGGGGCATGTAGCACGTATGTGGGACAGAAGAGGTGTATACAGGATTTTGGTGGGAAAACCTGAGGGAAAGAAACCACATGGAAGACACAGGCGTAGATGGGAAGATAATATAAAGATGGGTCTTCAGGAAGTGGGATGTGAAGACATGGACTGGACCGATCTGACTCAGGATAGGTACAGGTGGTGGGCACTTGTGAATGCGGTAATGAACCTTCGGGTTCCATAAGATGCGGGGAATTTCTTGACTGGCTGATAACTGGTTACCTTCTCAAAAAGGACTCTGCTCCATTGAGTAAATAAGTAAGTACCTAATGGTCTTACCCACTTCCTCCGGACAAATGCGAAAGTGCAACGTCACAGTGAGTCTGACACCTTGACGTCCATGCTCCACACACATTCATCTTGCACCTTAACTCACCTATCACACCACGCTTTACACTTCAAGCAATTAGCAGCGTTCTGATGTACTGCAGACACATAAAATGTAAACTTAAAACAATTCAATTTCAATCCATTCAATTGTTTTCGAAAACGTACTTGCGCATTTCGTAAAGAGTGCTATACGATGATTACCCTTCGCTAAAAGTTATTGGGATAAAAACTTAAACAGGATAAATTAGGCGGAACAGGTAGCACAAAAGATAAAGTAAACGTAACAAATTCATAGAATAATCTGAAGGAAAGAAATTGCTTGAGACAAATTGGGCGTAGATTGGAGAATAATATTAAAATGGACCACAAAGACATGGCATATGAAGATATGGATGGATGTACTGTACATGGCTCCAGAATAAGACCAGTAGCAGGCCACCGTGAGCACGGTAACAAGCATTCAGGTCTCATAAAGTGCGGAGACGTTCTGACAACCTAAGCAAACACTAAATTCTGAAGAGGGATTTTAATCGATGGATTTAGATATACGCAGTTCTTATATGAAATGGGCCGGTAAATGCGATATTTCAGAAAATTACTACCTTTCCTAGGCTGTGTGTTTATACTTGTCTATGTTCAAGCCATTATATCACGAAAATCATACCTGAGATCATGGATGAATGGTTACAAATTTGATGGCTGATTGCAAGCTACGCATGGATTGAAGCAGACGTATATCCATCCTATCAACTGATGAAATGTACCATAGGACGTCAGAATTATAACGGGAGAGATTAATTGCGTTTGATTTACTAGGTCACAAACTAGACATATATCATAACAAACTTCAATATTCAGGGTAGCGCTGTTGCTGATCTAGGTTCCGAATGCATACACACCTATTCACAGGACGTTCCGTTTATAAAGCACATCTCAGAACAAATGGGATTTATGTACGTCTTCATGAGACTTGAGGTTTGCATTGTGATTAGTTTCAAGACTGTGGTCTTTGGAATGTGACGCCGTCGTTTTGGGTATATTAGTCCCAGTGTTTTTTTTAGGAAACTGCTGCCGCCAATTTCAGAAAATCTTCAACATTTCGTGAAAATTGACCGAACAAATTCGTCAAGTATCATCTGACGAGGTTGGCTAACGGAAGAGCTGAAAGAGCTGAAGAAAAATTATGAAAAATACGCAAACGGTACACTTTAAACACAAATATACAGAGAATAGCGTACAGGCATCTGGTAATAATGAAGTATAATTAACTCTTTCAAATGATAATTACATCTAAATAACATGAAAATTGAGTTCCCATCTCACAACTTACACTCAAAGATTCTCCAGAACAAAGACCAGTCGCTGTAAGCTGCTTAAGCAAATAATCGCAGTGCATTTTGAGAACCGCATACAATTCGTAAACATACCCAACGGACAAATCGTACTTGTTTGGATATTAAAGCAAGTGGCACATGTACTTATCACTGTGATTTAAAGGGTAAAAAAAACTCCATTGCTAAGCAGCTGAATATAAAAATAAGCAGCTAGAAGGGCAATTTTCTTAATAATATTGATAAAGAAATCAGAGAAATGGCAGGCAGATATTTAAGAAATGAAATGCATTAATAAAGTACATCTAAATCGATATGAAATGCACATAAAGGTCGATATGAAAGCTGTAGGGTAAATATAACTTAGGAAGTTACAGGTTTTTGTGAGAGGATACATTGCAATGAATCTTAAAAAGAGAGATCGGAAGGTGAGGAAAGGTTTTACCTGGCAGAGGATAGAAACATGGCAAAACATAAGTGGCTATTAGGTTCTCAACAAATTCTCTGTGCTATGGAGGAATTTACTTAATTATTCTAATATACACATAAATGAAGAAAACTCGTTCTATAAATACTGTCCATAAATTCCACTCCTCCCTCCCCCCAATAATTTACTCAAAAACACAAATTTTTAATTTTTTGGGCAGGACACAATAGAAAATGAAAGCGCAAGAATTCGTGATAGTAGCAAACGTATCACTTTGAAACATTAGAATAAATCACAGAGAATCCAAAAGCAAATTTCACAAGCCCAGACCAACCAAAAATTGTTTCTTCGCAAACCTATTGACATAAGAGGAACTTTACGGGCAACTTATACTGCACAAAGTGCCCACTTAATGACCAAAATACATTTTTATTGATGCATGAGTTGCAGACAGAAGCTAGATTCAAATTTTACGAATTTCCACTATTCTCACACCTTCTTTTTTTTTTTTTATTTAAAACGCATTGCATGTTAATGTCATGCGGGACCGCTCTGCAGCTTATATTTACCAACTTAATTAAGTAGACTCACTCTCTTTCGACAGTTATTTTTGACATATATCGTAGTTACACGTTTCGGAGTGATTGTATTATCAGCGACTATATTGGTTTACGTCACCAATTTGTATTGTATGGGATGACGAGAAGATTGTGTGTGTTTGTGTGTGTGTGTGTGTGTGTGTGTGTGTGTGTGGATGTGTATGTGTGTATTTATGTGTGTGTGTGTGTGTCACGTTTAGCAATTCGTGGACCCATTCAGTGCGACTCTCAGACTGTTGATGAAGTAACTGTAAAAAGACAAAGCAACAAACTAACACAATCGGTTACAGTAACTGTCGGAATTTAAGAAACTGTAGCTACGATAAATATACAAACATAGCCAAGAATTTACGCAAATGTAACAAGGAATTTTATGCAAATTCGTATCCATAAAAAGGTAAAGATAAAGTGATCCTGTTACAGGCCTGGTGTGACCCAGAGCGTGGGTAGAGGTATAGCTCTACTCTTCCAAGACCGCGCCAATAGAAGGGGGTGAGTGGTCAGCAGCACGTCCCGACTGCATCATACCCCCGGGAAAGACCCTGTACCCGCTTTGCAGGAGGATGGGTGGGCCCCAGGGCCGGTCCGGACGGGTGGAAAATCTCGTCCCCACCGGGATTCGATCCCGGACCGTCTGAGCTACCCAGCTCACACAATTCACATCCATACCTGATACAAATACAGCACTAAACCTTAATACATAGGTAGAAATACAAGCTGTTTCAGCGTACTCGTATACGAGATTTGAAGTGCTCACGGTTATCGGCAATATTCTTCCGGTACTGTAGGATGTGACGCTGTGTAGTTTGGTAGAAAAATATACCTAACTACGCGTATGAAACCCCAAAGTTTATATGTGTACGAAAAAGTATATATATACCTGTCCACGTAGCTGTGAAAATTGTGGTAAGTTTAGACGTAAACAAATTTTTCTGGAAGAAAGATTTCTTAATAAGGCCGTTCTCCAGAATTACTTCGAGAAATAAGATACTATCAAATTTGACCTAAGCGATACACTGAAGGTACAGAAAATGTTAAACTTTCCTTTGAAAATTAAAATAAAATAGGGTTATTTGACAGGCTATTATGGAACAAGGCAGACAAACTTATAACGTAACATTGAGGCGCGTTCGTAAATCATTGTTACTGTGGAAAATCAATAAGTGTTACTTATTTTGTGTGTGTGTGTGTGTGTGTGTCTGTGTGTGTGTGTTTGTGTGTGTGTGTGTGTGTGTGTGTGTCTGTGTGTGTGTGTAACCTCAGGTATCCGGCAGGCAATGCGCCTGCGTCATATTGTTATCTGTAGCATGTCCGGCTCTACAGTATTTTTTTTTACTTTACCCCTATAAACGGCGTGATTTTCGAAAAAGCTACTGAAAACAAATTGTGAGTTTTGATTTTCTCTACAACTTTTGTCTGAAACATTTCTCATTATAAAAAGAACTGAGAGAGATATCCAGACTGTCGGATTTCTGAGTTTCATCTCGCAACCTCAACAAGGAAGAGGTCTACGTCCACTATAGCTGTCGAGCCATGACAAAAAAGGTTTTAACTAGTGTATCAAGTTTGGAAAACAGCGCATTTACTTAAGCTTTCAAATTGATAGTTGCATCAAAATTTCATCATTCCGCTTTACAACAATTTCATATTTTATAAAATAAATGGTATTATTTAAAAACTGACGTATTCTTATTACCGGTTTTTAATTCTACGCTACAGTTCTACTGTGCCGTGAAAACAAGATATTCCTAACCATTTAATTAGAACCAAAAGTCTGAGAACCACTGTTACATGCTATGCGTTATTATTGGATGGTTTTACGACGCACAAATTCTTGATGCATATCGCATACCACTACTACTACCACCACCACCACTACTACTGCTACTGCTACTACTACTATTACTACTACTACTACTACTAATAATAATAATAATAATAATAATAATAAATTATTATATCCTACACACTGTTCATACATTTCAACCTGGAACCGTTGGACGGATTTTTATTAAATTTGCCCCTTGAAATAGGCATTTTATAACGTCTGTACAGACATTATAACGTCTGTACAGACATTATAACGTCTGTACAGACATTATATTCAATTCTGTAAAAATCAAGCCCTGTAATGGATGTTTATAACGAAGCATTGCGACCGACAGTTAACTTTTCACTGTCTCATGGTTAGTGCATGTACCAAAATGTTCAACGCTAGACACACTGTACCGTAGGCAAGCGGCCTCTTTATGTGTTCTCTACAATTCTCGCAATAATACTGAAGTTTTCGTGTGGTCTTTCTAACGGACAATCACTTTGTCCTCTGTAAAGTGCGAACTGAATCTTGACATACAATAAATATTCCGCTTTTAGGCGCGTTAGCAAAATTGCGAAAAGCGACTATTAGTACATTTATGTCTGTCCGTCTATCGGTCTATCTGTCTGTCTGTCCGTCCGTCCGCACGGAACAACTCGGCTTTTCATTACATTTGATACTTGAGCATTTTTCGAAAATCTTCCGAGAAATGTCAGCTTCTTTGAAATATGACAAGATAACGGGCAATTACATGAAGACCAATATACATTTATGATCATATATCGCTCAGTTTTTCTCATAATGAGAAATGTTTCAGACAAAGATTGTAGAGAAAATCAAAACACATATTTCATATTCAATTACAATTCTCGAAAATCATGCCATATATGAGATTATGTGAAAAAATACTGCAGAGCCGGTCAGGTCACAGAAGACAATACAGCGCAGGAACATTGCATGCTGGATAACTAAGGGTACAAACACACGCTCATAATATTTTTTTCTGTGGCGCTGCGGCCCAACGCGAGCCATGGCCTCCTCATTCTTGAGGTTTCTAGATCACACACAACGACGCATCATTCGGTAGGACTCCTTAGGACGAGTGATCAGCTCGTCGCAGAGAACTCTACCTGACAACACACAACACTCCCAACAGACAAATATCCATGCCCCCAGTGGGATTCGAAAACACGATCTCAACAGGCGAGTGGCCGCAGACCTACGCCTTAGACCGCGCTGTCACTGGGACCGACTCATAATATGTAATACTTATTGCTTTTGTACGGCAAGCATGGTTTCACGAACATGTCTCAATGTTAGGCTATATGCACATTGCCTGCCTTGTTTAATTTTCAGATAGTTCATAACCTTGTAATTGGAAACACGAGATCGACGTTGCTAGTACATTTTTATGCAGAACTACATATCTACGCATTACAGCTAACGGTATGCACCTTACAAATAGTAGGAAGCACTCCGTTTACACAAATAACATAATCCGCGAACTCCCATAAGGATTGCTCCCTTTCAGACTCATGTTGGCCTTTTTCACTAAGCGCAAATTTCGAAATCCCAAATTTGCACACTTAACTTTTCAAAACAATAAGATAACAACGTGTGCCACGCACTTTAACTTCAAAAACCCTTCACGCTGACCACATCGCCTTCTTACGAGCATTTCATGCATCCCAAATTAAACAGCGATTATCTCCGTAAACACAATTAACATTTTTATTTTCATAATGGGGACGGCGATTCTTCACTTTTACCTACGAACTCGAATTTAATGCTTCGCAGAGCTAATACAGGATCCTGCTACTTGTCCGTGGCTAGAACATCGTATATCAGTTGTCTGTGCTAAAATTACAGATATCAGAATCGTACGTACAAAGAGTACGTTTATTACACGCGCGGGCGGATGTTAAGCACAGAGCGAACAATACCATATTCCCTACTTGTCATCAGTTGCAGTATCATCAGTACGGCATCTCTAGGGCCCCATTATGTACGTGAGCGGTTCCTAGATGTAATCAGTTCTGTTATCACAGCTATTTCTACTATCCTGTGTTTCTTCCCATGTACGACAAAGATATAAGCAATGTACATGTGCTGAGAAATTCGCTTGAATCTAATGTAATACACGGCTCAATACACAAACGAACTGTATTTCTTTAATTCTATGAATATCAAAATAATAAATGTTTTTTATACTCGTGTAAAAGAAGAAATAATTCGAGCCTTGATCCGTATTTTCAGTTTGGGGGCAATGTATTTTTTGAAAATAGAAGAGCTCCTGTTCTTTATTACATGCCACACCGCGATGACGTGCATGTTGAGTGGAAGCACAGCTCCATTCTCCTTTAACTTCAGCGTTAGGAAGTCAGTTGTGTTTGAGCTGCCTACCCCACTCACTTTACCCCCATTCAAACAGCCCTCCTTATCCACTGAATAGGATTTTAAGCAGATCCCAAAGCCTATATAAACACTTTCGAAAAGACAAAAATCTCTGCTTCTAGAACGAACTGAACTTTCGTCCAGCCCGATAGCCTAGGCGCATTAAGGTCAAAGGAATTATAATTATTTCAATCAGACGTCGTTTGCTACTTTATGAAACAACATTTCAATATATTACTGAGAGGGAGACGGCGGTATAGCGCGGTCATAAAATGACTAGGCTAGACAACCGAAAAATCCTGGTTCGATTTCCAGGAGCGGCAAGGGATTATTGGCTACCTCGAAACATGCAGACCGGCTTTGAGGTCCTCCCATTATTCTACTAAGAGTACACTGGGGGCTGTCTTCCCGGAGGTAAAGTGGCCGGAGCGTGAAGGTGTCCACTTACCTCCAGGAAGTGCTGAAGTAGAGGCAGACAGAAATGTTTCGTTTAAAGATGTTATCATTTGCAACTACCAGTTTTGAAAGTACTCTGGCCTACATCATTAGTTAGGCCTAAAGATCTTCTGAACTGCAAGATGATTTGGGAAGTGAAATAAATGTGGAAGGAAGTGGTCATAACGTGCTGGAACACAACACGTACATAAGCACTTATCTGGAAGGACAGGTTACATTTTGAAATTTTCCAGTCTGAATAAAAACTTAACGCTCGTCATTCTGTCGTTTTGTGTGTGGTCAGAAAGAGGAGGGGATATCAGCATCACGTAGCAGTGGACGGCACGTCAGTGTCCACATTTGCCGAAAATATCCTTGTTAGAAATTCTAGAACGATGCTGTGATAACCACAGAATATTCCGGCTGAAATTTCAACGCGCTTTATGACGGTTATCTAATTAACACTGTCTATTGTTACCAGGAGAGATATGGTGGCTCCTATCCTAAACGGGTGACTTGTGGAGAGGATCGAAGAACAAATATGTACATTGCAAACCCAGCGGGCTTACTGTTTCCATACGGTTTTGTAAACTCCCCCACCCCCAGAATAGAAGCAAGTGTATACACAAATGAAACCCCTACTTCCCCGTGAATAATGTGTACACTCATAAATAAGTTGTCCAGATTGTTTTATTAACCCAATATGCTAGCAGCAATCTCATCTTCACGCATCAGTAACACTGAATCCATTAGGAAGACTGATGCTGGGCAAACATACACTTAACTGTGTGGAATTAGCGTTTTCGTTGTCATTTGTTGTACATCATACTTTAAATGTGATTGAATGAAAGTTCCCTTTAAAAGGGAGACCATTCTTTTGGGTTTCACCGTGCAATGCAAAGTAAGTGGTAACTGTAAGTACCCTCACTTTAATGTTAACATATCTCCATATCATTCACACATTGCACAAGTAAACGTGTCTTGTGTAATGGTCAAAACAACACGAATTTATTTCGTCAAACAGCAGTAACCAATTGGTTACTGTAATGCAAGCCGACGGGGTTTCTGCGAGGTAGGGCTTACGTTTTCTAAGTATTGCAGAGATTAACTTGAAGACTCAAAGGGTTAAATACAATTTTAATGTCATTACCATGTGCACTTTGGTTTGTGTTTCAGCACTACATTCATAATGTTCAAATCACTGCGCTGCTCATATTTAATCAATCATTAAAATGGCGTTGAACACACTGGAATACTTGATTGAATTTCCAAGGCTTGACTTTCGACGTTATATATTCATTCTACACAAGTCGCACTAACATAAGCAAGAAAAAGGCACAGGTATATAGTGAATGGCTTACTGATGGCAGGTATGTGTTAGCCGGTAGGCCTTGCAGATTTTTTACAAAGAATTTACAAACGGGTACAAAATATTTTGGTGTACCGAAACCGTATCGTTTTTTGTTAAAACACCTCAAGCAGACAATTTATCCTTCGTAAGACCTGAAGACCTCAAAGTCGAGTGTAGCAAGGTTACAGTTTACTGATACGTGTCGCTGCTAAGTTTAACGGTTTGCTAAGCCAGTCAAGAAATTCCAAGACGTTCACTCAGCCGGATAATTTGTCGCTTTCACAAAATCCTGCAAATTGACGCCAACTTTGGCCACGTAAACCCAGTACATACACTCACCTTATGTTTCCTTAACATACAATTGAATATTCTTCTCGTATCTAAATATAAGTCTCCCAACGGTTTCTTTTCTTCTAAGGAACTTTAAATGTAATTTTGTTTTCCTCAGACTGCGCGGACTAAGATAAATGACCTAGAATACTCTCGGATTTGAAAGGCCGCGAATTTAAAATTCTAACTTGTAAATAAATTGTGCGTAAGTTTATTCGTTAAGTTCGAAGTTGAGATAAATGAAAAATAGACGAATTTCTGAATACATAGTAACAAACACCAACGCCAGTTGTGTAACGAATGCACTATGAAACAATATTTATAAAACTTGAATTAACTCCCCAGTGACTTACAAAACTCAGAATTCCCAAAGCAACAGTTTTAGAATAAACAACAGAAATACATGTTTCAGGAGTCCTTCATAATGGACATCTTTCAAAACATTTCTATTATATTTTATTTGATTGCCATTTATTGACGGTGCTTTCAACCTCGAAAGTCACACAGAACCATAATCTTGTAAATAAACCAACTTGGTGCAAAATGTTTTGTTAGTATATTTATATTTTTCAATCTCTACAAGTTTTGGGCGACTATGGGCCCATAATCCGGAGAAACAAGTGTGGTTATGCGACAGTTGGTACTTGTTATTCTGTGTAGAAAACTGTCTGGCATGCAGGGTGGATTCCACACAGAATAACAAGTACCAAGTGTCGCATAAACACAGTTGTTTCTCCTGATGATGGGCCCATATTCGCCCGAAAGATGTAGAGATTGAAAAATATAGATATACTAAGAAAAAACTGTTCACTAAGTTGGTTCATTTACAAGATTATACAGAGATGCACGGTCAACAAAACATAAAATCCATAAGAACCAATTTATGTGGTGGTTAAGTAATAACTAATTTGAAAGGGTATTTAAAAATAAGATATTGTCACGACATCTGGAGTGACTGACGAATACCAAAAACATCCTCAACCTAGAGAGCCTTCAGGCGACATTTGAGCCCCATAACTCTCGAACAAGAAACAAACGTGTTGCAAATCCAACTGCGACATTCGGTCAGTTTCGATGTCAGCATTAATCATGGCTTGTCAAATACCCAGCAGAGAGACAATGAATAAACTAGCCCAGACACTGTCTCATTGTATAGCAATGGAGAGTGTAGTAACCGCCACATGGAGGGTCCATAATTCCTTCATTAGTGGCACAGTCAATCGCGTTTCTCTGGACACACAGTAGTCTCATTTTCGCAAACAGCTGACAGTGTTTATTCTTGTCACGTTAGGCAGACATGATTTTGATTAATTATTATGTCACACTTGTTACTACAACCAAGCTAGTGAACTGCAACTGACATTCTAAGCTCTTCACTGGATCTGAGGGCATCAGTTCACGAGCGAAAGCAATGTTCGGCACAGGCTTGGCCAGTGACCAGTCGCCCAATCATTTATACAGAGAGAACAAAAGCCACATCTCAAAGTTACTGTGTACTGTAAAGTGCATCCGTCACATGTCTACCAAACTACAGGGCACCACATCCAAGAACGGTAGAAATTGCGTTCTGGGCAGTAGCAAATGCGATGAGAATAAATCCAGGTAAAATTAAAGGTGTAAGCTTCACGAGAGAACGGTACAGAATTCGCTAAATTATTTTTTGGGGGACCAAAGAATTTCGGAAGGGAGCAGTTGCAGATATTTAGAAATAATAATGAGCAGTGACTTAAGCTGGGCTGATAAAGTAAATTGAACAGTACAAAAAACTTGGAAGGCACTTCATTTCAAAATAAGTATTCTTCAAAAGGGAAACGGTAATATGAAAATTTATCCTACACCTCACTAGTGCGTCCGATTCGTGAATATGGGGCTGCATACTGGGATCCATAGAGAAAAGGTCAGATAAACGAGTTAGAACGTGTGCAAAGAAAGCGGCTAAATTTACAAATCATTCCAGCGATTCGGTCTGGGAAACCTTGGCGCAGCGTTGCAAGACAGCACGCATTTTCGCCCTTTTCAAAGCGTGTTCAGGAGAATGGGTATGTAAAGCTATAGGGAACAGGTCACAAGGATCATGCTACCTGAGCAGGGATGATCATGATCGGAAAACTAGTGCCAGGAAACAAAGAATACTTATCGGGAAAATTCCTTTGTAGAAACGAACATCCTACACTGGAACCAACTACCTCCAGAAGCGCTAGCAAATTTCCCCTGTAGATCATATATTTTTAAAAATAGGGTTAGTAAAGTAATTGTAAGTGAGGTGAAGTGAAGTGAAGTGAAGTGAAGTGTAGTGAAGTGAAGTGAAGTGGATTTGAAGCGTGATCATAAAACGTCTATAAGTGGAGGGAAGTGAAAAATGGGGAGTGGTGAGAAGTGAAGTGAAGAGAAGTGAAGATCTTCGGTGGAATGTGTGTATTATCATGGCCTTACGTAGTATGTATGTGGGTTACTGTTGTTGTCGCATTGTCTCATTGCTATTTGCTTTATGTGTTCTGCTCTTCATTATGTTCTAATTAACTGTTGTATGTTTCTTAATTTATTTTTTGTCTTGTCTTGTATATTATGCTTTCTATTTTGTGTGTTCTGTGTTTTTGTATTGTTTTGTGTATCGTTTCTCCCCAAAGAGGCCGGAACACGGCGTTGACCACCCACCTCCATCTAGCGCCGAGGTTAAAGAAGGAGTAGAGATACACCTCTACTCTTAGCCTGTTCTAGGGTGAACTTTAACTCATTAATCTAGGAAGAGTGTAATACCCGTTGTGTGTGAAACTTGGAAAATTGTATGTAGTCAAACACAACTGTGTCACATGAGGTGTATTTAATGACTATATAATGGACAACTACATGTTTCGGCCTGTACTGGCCATCTTCAGGTTGTCT
>Ga0136643_10006383_pt1 | contig 16876 bp, 10 predicted proteins | sample TergutLab28metaG_FD_96883 | JGI IMG/M metagenome (GOLD analysis project Ga0136643, IMG submission 96883) | Labiotermes labralis P1 segment gut microbial communities from Petit-Saut dam, French Guiana - Lab288 P1 (version 3) (version 3) | ecosystem: Host-associated > Arthropoda: Insects >... | reverse complement strand
TAAAAAACGTTTTTAGCACTTCTTTCCGAGATTCTTTCCCAACATTTTTTGCTAGCACTATTCGTGTGTTTCTAGAAAAATATTTTCGTGGTTTTTCCCCCCATGAAGTTTATATTACGACTGTTCGATGTTGATATTAAATTTCGGTTTCTTCATCTTTCATGCTATTGGTGGATTAGTAGGATGATGGAAGATCTTTTTCGTTTTCATGTGAACTTTACATGTGAATTTCTGAAGAAACAATTGCCATATCATGTGTATACAATGGCGTATTCGTGTATTGATGTTCGACCATTTGCATATCAGTGAGATTAATCGTGTATTGTCGCTCACTGTGAGGAATTTGGGGGTTGTGATTCACGCCACACGAAGAATTTGATTTATTAGCGCCAGAACTATTAGACTATTTGTCCTGAATGTATGTTCCAAGCAACACTCGAGGAAAAGGAAAAATTTGTGTATTGGCACTTTTCTGATGTAATCAGACTCCCCGGCTGAAGTATTCATAAACATTTTTTGCTGATAACTGCTGAAAAGTAAGACTTACCTTAGATATGACACTGTTGTGTTACGATGGACCCTACGCGGCTGAATGGCGCTAGCTTAAAATCTCTGTGTGTAAATAAGTTACATGAAAAAAAAAATGTAATAATTTAAGGTGTATAAAGAAAAAGTGCTTCTATAGAAAAATATAATATGTGTATACTAATTACCTGCTGTTAAACAAAACAGTTTGTGATATGTATGTACTGTGTTTCAACAAGGTGTGTCTGTAAGTAAATATTTCACGTAATATTTAAAAAGACAGCATGTATGTTTGGCCCGTCAGATTTCGAAACCATGTTCAGCACAGATATGCGGTATGTCCTGACAAATAGGCGATAGTTTGAGCGCCAATAAAGGAACTACTTCGGTTGGCGTTGGTAACGTTTCAAGCCCAAATTCCTCAGGCATAGGCTGTATGTTGAGCGACAATACACGATTTTCATTTGGAGCGAGTCATGTTTCGAGCCATTAACAGGACAGTTAGGCAGAAGGTCGAACATCAATACACGAATACATCCTCTAATGACAAGTATAAATATGGTCATGCAGGACCAAAACTTTTCATACTGAAATATGGGTTATTTACTGCCATTTTCATGTACCTGGATGGATTTTATTTTGTGATTATTGCATTAAAGATACAGTAATTAAGAATCAGTTTATTTCATATATTTCCTTGTGGAATATCACCAACAGAATGCCACTATTTAATAATCAGTGGATAACACTAAATATATTGTAAACAGTATTCAAAAGCTATGCATTTATTTTCACAGTAACTACTTTTTTTTTGGCCATAACCAGATTTTGTTTATATTTGTACATGAAACCTACACCCTTAATCAAAATGTCTTTGTGGTGTGTCTAGTTGTCACAAAATTTTCAGTTTTTGTTAATGTACTTTTATTCCTAAAGGTTGCATATGAAGCATGGTCACAGTTTGCTGCTAGTCTTGGCTGTAGAAGGCTGCCTGCATAGAATCTCTTTGAGAATGTCAACTACATCAAGGGCACACCCCCAGCACATTGTGACTCCGCTTCCTCCATGGCCATAGTTGTGGACAACCTGCACAACATTGAACATTTGTTTTGTTTTGTGTCATCTGACTGTGTGAAAGAATACTGTAGTCCATACTGAATGTGTTAAATTTTTATGGAGATTGTGGTAAACCTGATTTATGATGTTTCATTTCCATAGTTATTTACCACTGAAGCTAGTATCTTTTGTCTTCCTGTTTGGTCTCCATAAACACAACAGTACGGAGTACAGAGAACTATAATTCTGCCAGTTGTTTCATTTGGCTGTGCAGCTTTGTGATATCTATGCTGAGGAAGATATTTGGGCAGCAGAAGAATAGTGGAGAGTGGTGCAGAATAAGAAAAACTGTGAAATCAAAGATAATAAGATGGATGTGGTACGTGGCATGTATGATACAGGGATTTAGTGGGTAAACCTGAAGGAAACAGGCTGCTTAGAAGACCTAAGTGAAGATGGGAGGGATACATCCTAAAGAACTCTATGGGAGGGCATGGATTAAAGTCATCTAAGGATTTGGACAAATGGCGAGCAGTTATGAACAAAGTAATGAACCTGCAGGTTTCATGATATGCACAGAATTTTTTGGGTAGCTGAGCAACTGTTTGCTTGTCAAGAACAATTAAGTTCTGCAGCGTTAGTTATTCAGTATGTAAAGGCTGAACATCAGACAAATAACGTTCATTGTATTCCTAATTTATGAAGAAAGATATGTTTGTTTATGAACAGATTTTCATGAAACTTCATACAAACATCATTATCGTGGTCTTGAAATTCTATGTGGTAACAGATCTTCAAGGAAGAAGTTATGGGAAGAACTAGTAATGCCTGCTCTCTTACAGACTCCCCACTATGTGTGGTAGAGTTAGCAAGGATAATAAACTAATAATTATACAACTTGGAGATTTGTGTCTTTCTTTATACGTACCTCCAGTGTGTTTCCGTACTTGTCTCTTATATGGTCTCTTTCAAGGCGCACTTGTGGTCTGCCAGGACGAAGACCAGCCCATTCATTCATTACCATGGCATCCTTAAGTAAGAATTACATATGAGTGATTGTATTGGAAGTTGCTGAATTAGCAATGTTGAGAGAGTGATACAGTTCTGACTTCATGTGTGTAATTTAAAATAGTTCACCAACAATTGTGTAATCTTGTATTTACACAGGTATATTATATTGAAACATTAAAAGCTGCACAGTACTAAGGTGCCACTTCCACCGTACACACAAGCCGCCCTGAAACACTGTGTATCATATACACATATTCATACACATACTCGTATGTTTTACACAGATCAACCTACAATTTATGTCCCAATTCTTCTGCATGAAGTGCAGGAAATCAAGAATTAACAACTTGTAAATTAATTACTTCATATTTGAATAAAGGCAGACCAACTTGATGACACTTGCTTTATTATGTCAATTTACTGCTCAAAATGTTTCGGATGTTAATACATCCATCTTCAGGAGTTTGCGACTACTTGGTGCGTTATTGTGTAGGCTGTATTGTGCTGACTTGAGGCGTGATGGTGTTATGTAGCGGGATTGGCTGTTGGTGATTTGGTATCCGAGTGCAGGCTGAACCACTACTTCATGTTTTAATTTAGATCATTCAATGTTCAGACTCCCAAGTGATGATTCCGCAAGGATGGAACATATAGGAGCATGTAATGTATTAATATGACACAAATGTGCTAATACAAGATTGTGCATTTGTTGGTGAATTATTACAAATTAGTCACAATCAATAAATCAATGCACAGAATGAACAACATAAAATTTAATTTTTTTATTTCAGTCGTATTCAGCTGTAAAGGCTCACTCACCGTTTTTGGGATATCTTTTTGTAGAATTTATATATTTTCAATACTTCTATCATTCTGTTTTAAACATAGATGTAATTTTTTGAAAACCAAAAATCAGAACACTTAATAATATTTAAGTGGGGGGGGGGGTTAGAAGACGTAAGTTTCGTTTTCCACAGTGGAAAAAAAAAACTCGTATTACTAGAATGGCATAACTCAGATAACAACTATTATATACAGTTATACTGCAAGTACAACGTAACAAGACACTAAGTGAGCCAAAAGTCACTGTGCACCTACAGCAGACGACGATTTTATTCGGACAGCCCTTGTACATTAATACAAATACATAATAATAATAATCCTCACCAACACCACCACCATCTTAGGGTTGGTCAACATTCATGCCACAAATCATATAGGCTGTACTAGTAAGAATGAGGTTGTTGTAACAGAGAGTTCTATCATTGCACACTGATGTCTCAATCTGTATGTGTATTTTAAGTGAAGTAAAGTTTTATGATTTTCAATGAAGTTAAATTGTTCATGTTAGTTACTTTAGGCAATATAAGCTCCAGGATGAATTTGTATTTGTTGTTATTACATAATAATGAAGTCCATTTTAATAGTAAGAACTTGTGTAGCAGTTTTCTTTGTTGGACATGTGTACTGATCAAACTTTTATTTATTTATTTTGGAATTTAATACTGTAAATATGTTTAGAATGAGATGGGCAGGGCATGTGGCACGTATGGGGGAGGAGAGGGGGTGTATAGGGTCTTGGTGGGGAAGCCGGAGGGAAAGAGACCACTGGGGAGACCTAGGCGTAGATGGGTGGATAATATTAGGATGGATCTCAAGGAGGTGGGATGTGGGTATGTGGACTGGATTGGGTTGGCCCAGGATAGGGATAGGTGGCGAACGCTTGTGAGTACAGTAATGAACCTTCGGGTTCTATGAAATGCGGGGAATTTCTTGACTAGCTGCAAGCCAGTTAGCTTCTCAAGAAGGACTCTGCACCATGGAGTAAGTAAGTAAATATGTTTAGGCAATTCTGCCATTCCAGCTTATCCTCAACTGACTAACTTATTTGCCACCCTACCAAGAAGTGACCTAATGCACATACAAAATAATTCATTTCACAGTGTCTTCTTGTAAAACTTTAACAATGAAAGCACAAGGTTTACTTTATAAGTGCAATATAAATTACCCTCAGTGTACTGCTTCTACAGAATGTGATCAAGCATCCCTTACTTTCAGTCCTGGTATGAGTTTGTAGCATCCCTTGTGAATGGATAAAGAATCTAATGGATCTGGTTTTGTGTTCCAATTTCCTTCTTGTTGTGTTCCTCCAAGAATCACACAGTCTTCACTGGTAACAACAGAACACATAATGTACATGTACACCATCTGCACATGTGTATTCACATATATGGCTGTTACATCATTACAACCTATTATTTCTGTTATAGCTGATCTACTAGGATTCTGGTATTGTAATTTCCCAGTAGCACAAAGGGTCATGAACAATAAAATGGAGAAGCTGTCAAGGAAATGGAGGATTTGAAGGTTACAGGAAATGATGATGAACCTGGGGAGGTACTCAGATTGCTTGGAGAAGATGGTCACAAACTAACTATATTACACAACTGATCAACAACATACATTACACTGGAGAGTGGCTGAAGGATTCCACTGAAGTTAAAATGATTGCCTTAAAAAAGAAATCTTAGCTACAAAACGCGGCAACCATTGCACATTCAGCACCCTCACACGTACAGCCAAGATGGTAACAAGGAACTTAAAAGATTGAAGGGAAAATTGAGGATATAATTGGACAAGGTCAGTTTGGTTTGAGAAGAGGAAAAAAACTGGGGATGCAATTCCGATGCCAAGAGTAACATCAAAATTAACTGTGAACATAGATGTGGAATTGCATGCATTCTGCATAGTCTGGCAGAACGCATTTGGTGGTTTAAACTGGACCAAATTAACACATCTTAAAGTGAACTGCTTTTAACTGGCAAAAAGAATACCAATCAGCAAACTGTACATGAACTAGAGTGTTACACTAAGACTGGGGCAAGGGGAGACAAGAAGTGTGAAGACCAGAAGAGCAGCTAGACAAAGATGTTCTTTTCCACCAATTCTATTCTACTTGTAGAGTGAATACCTTATCAAGGAAGCTCTTGAAAGTTCTGGAAACCTCAAAATAGGACTTTTAATTTGCACTGTGAAATGTGCAGATGACCTTGTGCTACTGGAAGATGCTATGGAATAGAAATGGATGTGGAAAAAACTAAGGTAATGAGAAACTCAAGACAACCATCCATACTACCATTTGTGATAGATCAAAACAACTGGAGAACGTAAATACTTCAACTATTTGAGTAGCATAATAACAAATGGTGTATAAGTTGTACATGTGAAATTAAATCCAGGATTGCTATGGAAAAAGCAGCATTCAACATAAAAAAGGTTCTTTTCACCAGCAAATTGGACTAAAATTTAAGGAAGATATTAACAAAGTGCTACATTTTTAGCATAGCTTTGTGTGATGCTGAAACTTGGACAATTCAGAAAGTAGACCAGAAATACCTGGGAAGTTTGGAAATGAGTAAGTATTACATAAAGCCAAGGATGACAGAAATATCCTACACACAATAAAAAGAAGAAAAGCTGACTGGATTGGTCAAATCTTTTGTTAGGACTGCCTTCTAAACATGCTATTGATTGAAAGATAGAGTGAAGGATAGAAATGACCTGAAGACCAAGAAGAAGGAAGCAGCAACTGGATGACCTTCAGGAAACGAAATGATAATGGATATTGAAAAGGGAAGCATTTGACTACACCCTGTGTAAAACTTGCTTTGGAAGAGGCCATAGATTTTGGTATACAGACTACATAATGAATAAACACAGGGACATTGTTTTGAAATTAACATATGAAGATTAAATCAGGTATCATGTGTGTCTTTGTAATAACCATGTATTATATTGATCTGCAATGTTTCTAGCTCCTTGTATTTGAAATATATATTTATGATTGACCTGTAATGTCCAAAACTGCATACATCTAGGACAAACTTACTTTGGTATAATGTAATTTCCATCATCTTTTTCTTCCACAAGTGCATGAAACACCCAAGGTGCCTTCACCTAAATGTGTGCAAACAGAATATGTGTCAGTACTGCCTTCTTGCCCACATCTACTAGTTGTATTTAGACATTCAGGTTAAAATGTTTCACAAGGTTTTGTATAGAAAGCACAGTGGTAGAGCAGAATATAAATAAATTCCTTAATTATAGCATATGATGTAATATCACAATGGTGTCCATTTCTGTTACCTGTTTCACTCCCAGCAGGACAGCCAAGCAGAAAAAAAGTCTAGTCATTATGGATGACACTAGCCCACTTCAGTGAATGAGTCAGACACTGGACCATCAACATACTATCTTGCAGCTTAATAATGTACCTTTGTGGGTCTGATGCAACTAATGCCCTGCCAGATGGTTATAAAAATGTGTGGTAATTGGAGCAGTGTACCTAAGATATCGTTGAGGTATATCTGAATGAAATATACTGTATTTACATCTTTGTTTGGTGTTAAATAAAGCACTCACCATTGATAAAACTGGTTTCACTAACAACTTATGTCACCAATTCTATTTAAATGCTTCAATTTGTATGGAAATACTGTCTATTTCTGAGCATAGTTTTCAGAGATACAGAATTTCATCGTGTGATACCAGACATAACAGCACAGTCATTTATTACCACTGTATTTGTAATTATTGTTACATGTCACATAACACATACAGGTATGATTTTAATCCATCTCTACACCAAAACTTACAAGCTGTACATCAGTTATTGGTACAAAATGTTACTGTGCCATCTATGACATTCAACTGAACATAACCGCAAAATAAGTGTCATATTTGTAGACATGTCACCCCAACCCTGTATCCTGTTTTATGTGTTGCCACAAATCCTGATAGTAGTATCATTCATATTAAGGAATTAGAAAGTATGAATGTTGGGTGATTTACAATGACATGACACATACAAAATTTCAATTGGTTTGGTGAATTTATCCAAGAGTTACCAAATGACTTTTACATGGTGTTATATAAACTCTGTAAGTTGTATTGGATCCCATAACACAAGCTTAATTTACACTGCATTGCACCTTACTTTAAAGTTTTTGTAATGATGGCCTGATGAGGGTCTTGTAGATCAAAACACACTATCATTTTTTTTAATAAAATAAGGTAGTTTTGTTTGATGGAAATCTAATGGTTTATTTGAAGGGTCTCTCTATCTCACACATACATACACATGCACACACACACACAGAGAGTACATTACATGTTTCCTAAGTTTGTATTGTTTATAAAATAGCTAAGTTAATTTCTTCAAAACATAAGACTTACACGTAAAACCTGCCCTCTCACTGGCTGAACTGAAGTGTCACCCACGAGGTTGTGTGCTTGCACCCCACTGCAGTTTATAACAACATCATATTTTTGCCCACATAATTCTTGCAGGTTCTCCACCTTACGTTGCAGCACCTTTCCTCCATTAAGTTTGAACTTCTCCATCAGATGCAGCAAAAACCGTGATGGCTCAAGTGTAAACAAGATGCAGTGTATACCACCACTGTATAAGAACAAGTAAAATGAAATATTTTACTCATGCCTAACACTTGTCTGTATTTATGGCCATCAGCATTCTTCAGATCAGGATCACAAAGAGGAGTTGTGTCATCTAGGACGTAATGCTGCGTCACTAAGTGAGCAGTTTCTGACGTTTCAAAGGCTCTGTGTTCCTTCACAACATCAGGAACCACTCATCCAATGATAAAGCATAATATCCCACATGAACTGAATACTCAGGAACATTATTTTGAGAACTTCGAATCAGAATTCAAATATTAGAATTAACATTGATTGAATTACTGGATGATGTCAATAAGTACAGTTGACATTTAAAAAATCATTACTATCCCCATCTTTAAGGCAAAATGACCCATACTGATGATCACTGAAAGGAATGGTTCACTAAGGACTTCCAAATTGTCCCAGTATGCCCAACTTGCAGATATCACCCAGAATCAAGTTTGACGTTAGCAATTAATAGCTGTGGTCTGATGTCCGTCTTACATCACAACTGGTCGTTCTGTTCAACATTCACAATATTTCTTCTTTGTTTATATGCTATTATTATTATTATTATTATTATTATTATTAAGACTTTGTGCATCAGCAATAGTGCCTCACATACTAAACAAATAATCTGTTTCAACAACATGATGAAAATTTTGTTTCTGGGAGACAAATTTAAGATGAGAGTTTAGTAATTTAGCTTTATACAATTTAAGTGGCAAGATTTAGCACACACAGACTGAACACTCATCGTATCTCTACAACAGCAAATGTATCTCTTTTTTTGAGTTTTATGAACCCTGTCATACAAAGCCTGCTATCCATTCTTCTGGGTTAATGCACCCTGTCGCTGAGTACCTGTTGTCCAGTGTTTCATGATAGCATGTTAGGACCCTTGATGATATAGTAAAGTTAAATGCCCTATGCAAAGATTTACATAGAACATAGTACATTAAGGCAGTCTGTATTAATTTGTCTTGATAGTTTCAAAGTGCAGAAAATTTAAATAACATCAAAAATTTGCAGAAGCCATGACAGGTGTGAAAGGACAGACAGTGACATAAAATATATTACCAAATTATACATGTATAATTCACCCAGTGAGAAGGATTGATTTTATATACGAATTTGCAAGAAAAAATGTAGAACTGAGAAAATTCTCTCTAGCATTTCATTTTTCCTGCAAACTAGGCAAGGACCACAATTATCCAGTTTCACTGGAAGGACACCTCAGTCTGGTGGAACACCACTGTTCCACAGGTGCTGATTTATACCGTCACTTTGGCGTGTGAAAGAAGAAAAAGGAAAGGCATGTTTTATTACTTTTAGTATTTTGTGACAAATGTGCTGAATTAAAATTTTTGTCATGTTTCTTGTTGCACTTGATGCATTAGAACGTATACGTATAAAGAGCACTTAAATCAGGTGGTCTGTTATTACCAGGTTACAGTAAATTTAAATGGCATGACAAAGTATGAATTACCATCACATTTTACAAATGTTATACATTTCGTGACCTAAGGACAAAGTATAAAACATGAAAATCATTAAGTATGAGAGTGCTAGTCAATAGCAGACTGCTTGTGGTTACAAGGGGGAACATGGAAATGTAATGTGGTACTTCTCATTTGGAGTCCATTTTAGTAGATTCATACAGTACACAGGGCCATTCCACATCCAGTCATTTACTCACGTTAAATTAGAATCATTGACTGATGCTAGTTTCTGAGCTTGGTGACCATTTATAACTTGATAGGCTACTGGAATTTTGGTCCATTTTGGCTGTTCCTTGCTTGTTCCTCCTGGACTATCTGTTAGCTTGTAGCATGGTATCAGTGATACTCCCACATCACCTGCTTCAACACTTTTCCATAACTTCAGAATGTGTTGATAGGTCTTGCTGGACCAGCGTCTGTAAAATGAAGCCACTAGCTGGTTGCCCTTTGTTAAAGTAAAAGAAGATACCTTGCACTGTTTGTTCCAAGAAGTTCACAAGGAATCCCTTTAAGTTCAGGCAGATGTTCATACCAGAACTACTGCAGCTGAACACATTTTGATGGATATTCATGTTAAGTTCTCTTACATAAATGAATGTTTATATTTTTGTTTTTGAACAAAAGGTGTCATTGACAGTTTATTTCAATTTTCAAAACTAGATCTTTACATAAATACATAAATTGTAATATATGCAGTCTTGTAAGCCATGCCACAGTTCAGGTGGTTTGTTGGTGGCCTCACCATACATAAGGCTGGTTTTGATTCCAAGCATTCTGTGCGCAATTTGTAGTGGGTAAGGTGGCACTGATACAAATTTTTCTTTTAGCCCTTCAGGTTTTCCTGTAAATTATCACTCCACCAGTGTTACTTTACTGAACATTGCAATGTAGTCAGAAACAACATAGGATGGAGCACCCTTCCCCATAAGAATTAATTAAATACTTTTGAAACAATGTTAATCCAAGCCTGGGCATCAGTCATCAGATCTTCTGTCACTAAAATCTGTCAAACTTAAAGTCATACAATGTTATTTAGGGCAGCGTTACATGGGGACTTCGTGTATGTAGTAGTCTCACTCAAACACATGCTTTACTATTGACAACCATAGATGTGGTCATGGTTCATTGTATGAAGGGATGCAAAGATGAGTGTCACCATCAACAATGTATCTTAAATTAAGAATGATTTTAAGGCATATTACAGAGAAGATAAATTTCTGAGAGAATCAGCAGTAGGTGTTACTCCTTACACAATGTTACTCTGTGGTGTATCTTTGAGACAGTATGGCATCCAGAGTCCAGCAGAACCATCACCTGTAGTATCGGGGCTGAAGTGGTTAGAGATGAGAGTGACATGAAGGCCTGGAATTGTCTCTTGTACTAACACAGCTGTGCTCAGTCCAACAATTCCAGCACCAATCACTGCTATATGAGGTGTCATGGTTGAAGCCCAAATGGGAATACCTGTGAAGACAGTTTAAGATCTGTCAGTACCAATTGAAGTATCGAATTTTGTACTGCTTTTCCTTCTTCTTTTTCAGCTCTATGACCAATAAAATGATATATATGCCATTAAAATATGCTGGGAGGAGTTTTAGCAAGGTGAAGCATGTGACCTGCATGTAAAGTGACCAGATCTTTTAATGATCAGTGCTTAACAAGATAATTAGATGTAATTTAATTAAAGTTCTTAATTAATCCTTAGACTAAAATCATAGGAAGTGCACAAAATGTAGTTTTTTAAAATTAGATTGTTTATTGTGTGATCACATATATTATAAAATGTCAAACTCCAAAGGTGGTGCAAGTGCACCAACTTGCACCTTGCTGCTGGTGACTTGATCCCATTCCCCATTAACTAACTCTCATAATTTACCACACATAATGTTCCTCTATAAAATCTTAAGTCTAAGTGGAAGCCTGGGATCAACTACATTGAAGTTCTCATTGATTTCTCTCCATGTGGTTAAGGGGAGTTAAAGTCAGTCCTCAAAATAGGCCAAAAATGCTTCCTGTCCCATCTCTTCCAACACATTATGCTTCACAATGTAAATAGTTGTGCAAGCTCTAATAGTAGTTACCCATGAGTGAATAAATAAATAAATTCATTAATGTCTGTCTACAGTGGCACAGCCAGTGCATTCTGAGGGGAGTTGGGAGGGAGGTCATAAGGGGGTATGGTCAGCTGCAGCCCCCCAGCAATGCTGCAGGCAGATTTTTTAAACTTTCATTCAAATCCTTTTCCAATTAATTAAATTCTGAACACCTTTGTAACTTTTATACTGCTCTATTTCCTACACAGAATATTATCAAAAATTACACATTTGCCACTAATTTGAAGTTAAGGCAATATATAACATTATCTTCCTACCAAAGGAAATTATGGTGTGCATCCCATATGCAGTTTGATTGACAAAAGAGGTCAGAAGTTTCTTGTTTTTACAACCCTAAGTGTGGGCTCACTTTTTTTTAGGTAAAAAATATACTTTGTTTTCACAAATTTGAAATGTGTATTCTTGTGGCATTTGCAGCTCAAACTGGAGGAGGGGGTACAATTAGTAACTCCCTTCATTCTGCTGGCTACACCAGAGTCATGAATTTCCTGTGTGGCAGTCACTACAATCATGAAATTTTTAATCTTTTGCCATAATGTTCAAATAAACCATGGTCAAGACGAATTTCTAGGAAAGCGAATTTTCAAACAAATTAACATATGGATCTGGTAATCTTTTGACACGCCATTTTGAATAAACCATTTTCTCACCCTACCTGACTAGTAAATACAAAAGCTCTTCATGTACAAAGAGAAATTTAATTTTAATATTTACATTTACACCTCTATTATATTGCACACAACAGAGATCCAGATCTATATATTTAATACAGCATCTTTACTATGCTAAATGCTATCATGTAAGACACAACACAGAACAGAGAAATCCTGTACATAACAGTACAGTTCCAAGGTATGCTACTGTAAATACAAGTCACAGCAATATCCTGGCCATTAACTGATGTGTAATATTACTGGGGCCTGTAAACAGAATCCAGAAACACGATAACAATCCACGGAACTGTAACAGTCCAAATGAAGATATGTGTACATAATTTCTGTTGCATGAACTGTTACAGAATTTCATGTATTTCATTTTGTTTCATTTATTCAGCATTCCATAGATCCACACATGGTATCACCTTTGGATATAGAACGTGTCATTCAAAAGGAGATTGTAATAAAAAGTAGTAATAAGAGGTAGTAAAATCTCCTTGAAATATGGAGCCAATCAAGAATATCTTTTATAACCAACATTATCAACTGATCAGTTCCTTGAAACCATACACTTTTCTAACATTTAATTGCTAAAATACTGCCATAAAATGCCAAAAATATATATATATAAATTAAAAGTAATAATAATAATCAGGTCCTTATTATATAAAATTAAGGATAGTCTTAACAGTACAAACTTAGAATTAATTAATCAATCATCTTTCAAGTCAAAATATTCTTCTAAGGAATAAGAGATGCTATAAAGCAACTGTTTTAGAGTTTTCCTAAAGAGTTTTATACCATCAGATAGCCTCCTTATATGAGATGGCAAGCACCATAACAAATGTTTTGTTTGTGAGAGCTAGTTTTTTATAATTACAACACTTAACTTGGCCACACGAAGTGGGATAGTGCAGTCTGTTTATATGTGACAATCACTGCTATAAAAAAATATTGTTACCAACTGGCACAGTCCAATATCTTACACTTTGCTGCTGTTTTTTGAGCTGATGCATAGGACAGTTACTGAAGCACTGTTTACTGGTTTTTAACTCATCAACACTTTTGTGTGTCACACTACTCTGAGGTTGTGTAAACAGCATATATGTATATATATATATGTTTATGTGGTAAAGGCTGATAAGTCAAGGTCAGAAGTTATAAAAAGATAAGTTGGAATATTTAACAAACAGTCAATACCATTACATAACAAGTCAACATAACCTAACCTATCCAGTCAAAGCAGGCATGAACACACGAATTTCCAAACCTGATATCAAGAATCTAAGGGATGCCGACTGTAGTGGGGCCTGTAAGTGACAGCTCTAAGTGTTTAGATAATACTACTCAAGAGATTAGTTAAAATAACTGTGAAAATTGTAATAAACTAAAAAGTGAACACAAGAAAATCTTGGAAGAACTTACATCAGCTCAAGTAATTACTGAACTATTATGAGCAGAAGTGAATGCTAACATAGCATCTGAGTATGTAATGCAAAACAGCACAAACAATATTCACGTTGAAAATCAAAATGATACAAGTGAAAACAGATGGACAAAAGTCATAACTGGTCATCACAAGGGGATGAGAAGAAAAGTATTTCATCAAGCAAGCAGACAAATCGAAATCGCAAATCACTTCGCCTTGTTAACTAACCTCCAAGTACAATGAGAAATGGCTTCAATCATAGGTTCACATGAAACCAGAGTACTAAGAGCTAAGGAAAATGCGAATCCAGTGCATAACAAGCACAAACACAAAATTATATTAATAGGTGACAGTCATACACAAGGTTGTGCTGAAAGATTGATTTATCAGCTGGAAAATTCCTATAAGGTAATAGGTTATGTGATACCAAATGGTCATGTAGGCATAATTACATCAACACAGAAAGTAGAGGCTCAAAATTTGCGAAATATGGATGTTTTTGGTATTATGTGGAGGTTGAAAGAATACAGGAATAATAAGTCCACAAAATGACTCAACTATATCACGCACATACATACATACATACAGGTTCCGGCTACGGCGTCGTCTGTCTTCAATATTTTTTATTCTGATTCATCCCGTTGTGTTTACTATATTAAAACAAAGTATAAGGTCAGACAAAACACCAAACAAAGTATAAGGTCAAGCATACTGACCTTACAGTTTGTTTGCATAGTAATACGTCAAACGCCAGCATTGATCATCATTTATCATGGATAAGCATCATCTATGGATTGGCATAACCTGTGACTGGGGTTCACGGCGAGGTAGTAACCATTGATTATAGTCCATGCCACAGACCATAACAGTTGGCAAGACTGCTCGTGTGAGGCGAACAGGAAGGCGCCATCTTTAGGTATTGTGAATAGAAGGACGCGTTAAATTTGGGACTGTCGTGTCTTTATAATCATATTAATGGTTTAGGAATGATCAGAACTTTATATTTTGCAGGTAAGAATAAAGTTTCACTTGTTTTGGTAATATTTGGGAATTCTGAAGTGTACGGCAGGAAATCGTGTGATGTAGAACACAGCCGTTCCAAGCGAATGGAATGAACCACGTATCTTGAGAAAGAAAACTGTACTTGTTAGTGTACGGCATACATTGTAAGCCCACGTATGAGGATTCCTTTGATAAAGTCCGTAGTTTATGTCGGGGTAGTATGTTCTTTCAGTGTTGCTATGTTCATGAGGTAGCATCATGGCAGGTTTTTGATTTTGGGAATGTGCTGCGCACACACTTATGAAATTTCAGAGATATATGGATTTGGCCCCTTTTTTTCTAAGGCACAGTGACGTTTCAGGTAGGTTTCTTACTCCACAGAACCCATTTTAATTACGGTATGTTATTTTTTGGTTTATTTGGCTGTGGCAAACTCATACTCCATGCTGCCCCTTCGCGTTAAATTTTTTACGACCCAATTCAGTATGCCATCTTTAAGCAACCAGTTAGAGCAGTGTGTTATGCGAGCCAATTAATTGAAAAAATGATCATCAAACATCCAGCATACTGCGTTTCATATAACAGAAGAATCTATTGTTGATTTTCGGATGTTTCTTTGGATGTGAATGGTAACACCAGGCGGTTGCCTGCACATTCGCCATATTTATTACTAATGACCAGCGTTTATCTTCTACTGTTTATTCCCTTTTGAAAACTTCTAATCTCATCTAAATTATTCTATACAAACAGTATTTCTCTTTATAATACTTCCTCCCACGCCTCCTCTAAGCCTCGCACCATTTTTCTGTCTGGTATTCCTACTTGCATTTTAATTTGTAGAGAAATTTTCCTAAATTCTTCAGTTCTGTGATCTTGTTATATTACTGATTTTTTTTTAATGTGCTGTTTCTTCATTTATGTGTAGTCATTTACCATTCTAGGATTTTTCTTGCCGCCACTGTTTCTCATTACTCTTCAGCAATATATGTACTTATTCTCTTCTTCGTTACATAGGTGCCTTCTTTTTAATCCGTCTCTCCTTGCACATCTTAATTTCTGAATTCGTGATCGAAACCATGCTTACCAAACTCTCTTGTCCACACTCCAGTGGTCTTAATACAGTTCTCCCCCACTTTGCTTCATATCAAATATCAGACTAGATATCTATATTCATTTATTTTTCTTTGTGTGATTGTTTTTGAATATAGTTGCACTTGGTTTTTATTACTTGACACACATCTTATGAGTCTTCTCTGTTGAACTAAATATCTCCTAGCCCAGTTTTGTGTATTTCATTTTGTAGTCTTATACCCAACCTTCCCATTTCATATTTCCTGTTTTTTTCATTTTGTTTATTCATCATTCCATAGATCCATACAAGGTATCACCTTTGGTTAGAGAACGTCATTCAAAAGAGGTTATAATAAATAAAAGTAGCAGTAGCTTCATGCAATATGTATCAAGTGAAGAGCAAACATCTTGTAAACAATACTAGTATGTGATCTGTGCCCTGAAACTGCACATGGTACATCCATTAAATTACTAAAATACTAAAAGAAAATATAAGAATTAGTGACAGAGAAATAATCATTTATACAAAAGTAGGGAAAATCTTAATAATACAGGCTTAAAATTAAACCTTAATTCATTCAATAGTATATTAATTGCCTTGAAAGTCAAAGTATTCTTCTGTAGAACAAAAAAAGTTGCTATAAAGAATTTTTTTTTAAATTGTTCTAGTGAATTTTGTATCATCAGATAAACTCCTTATATGGTATGGAAGATGATTGAAGAGTTTAATTCATGAGTAATATACCCCTTTTTGGAATTTAGTAAGATTAGAACTTGGTATATGAAATTTAAGATTAGATCTGGTGTTAATATTGTGAATTAGTTATAAAATAACATCTATTACCTACTATGTATGGTTGCATGGAGTATACAGAGTGTCCCAGGAGGAATGTGCCAGAATTCGGGAGGGTGTTCTGTATGTTAAACTATACCGATATAACCTAAAACACCTATGTCCAAAGTTGAACGGTTACGGAGATAATGGCCAGAGAAGTTTGAAACTTTGACAGCTGTTACACACTTATTGATTACCAAATACATATTAAAACT
>Ga0136643_10006382_pt1 | contig 16877 bp, 9 predicted proteins | sample TergutLab28metaG_FD_96883 | JGI IMG/M metagenome (GOLD analysis project Ga0136643, IMG submission 96883) | Labiotermes labralis P1 segment gut microbial communities from Petit-Saut dam, French Guiana - Lab288 P1 (version 3) (version 3) | ecosystem: Host-associated > Arthropoda: Insects >... | reverse complement strand
TCCCCCCTCCCTCTTCTTTCCCCCCCCCCACAATCACCCAACAAGAATACCACCGCCCTTATCAAAAAAATTTGTTGGGGGTGTGGAAGGGGGGGGGGGGGGTTGAGCTGGATTTGTCATATTTGGTCCAGCAGCTTCTGCATACGTTTTGTTACGCATTTGTTCCCATGGATAAGTCTGAAGCTTCTTCGTATACCAAAGACTACCAAACCTGTAACCCGCTGACCTCTAGGCTTTGGCAGTGTTTAACAGGCGCTTTATTGGGACTTGGGCTTAGGTGCGATGATGATGTCTGAACGTATCCTTGCGAGCTTAATACTTGTGGCGCAGACTGTGTGAGCCACATGGCGATCAGAAAGCTAAAAATATCCATGTACGGACTGTAGAGATGCCTTACCGGAAGTCTGCCTTGTGGCACTGACGTGGCCTGACAGGTTATCAGCACTGCACCAAACTCTAGGCTCATATTCGCGTTGTCTCAACAAGCGACCTACGCATTTTCCAATCAAGACAGTGGGTTTACGTTCTGACCTTTTCATCTCGCATCCTACTTAACATCGTCTATTTAAATCACCGCGACCGGCAATTTCCACGAAAAGAAAAAAATCCTTTCAAATTTTGACTTTTCTGTCTAGACCGGTTTCCATTATAGTTTACAGTACACACAGTAGAACCCGGTTATAACTACACGGATTTATGCGACACCTCGTCTATAGCACCAGATATCGTGTACCGATTAATACCTCTGCGAACCATAAACAGCATACTCCTCGGTTAGAACAACACTCGTTTGTAACGACACAAAGTATTCACTCCTTTCATGGCGTTATAACCGAGTTCGAATGTATTTATAGAAACCACAATGAATATCTCTCTTTCCCTGCGCACTATTTGCTAGCTGAAACCCGTTTATTTTCCTCGACATACGCGTTTCAAACCATTTAAGGTTAATTAGTGTTTCTCTTGACATGTAACGCATTATTCGGTCTGTTAGTGTCTGCCACAAGGTGCATCATCACTGAAACCCTTACGATTCACTATTTATGTATTAAACGATTCAGATGCCCAAATGTACGTCTGCATTCCTGTATATTAATAAGAAATGGTGGCATGACAGTAACTGTTAAAAGACGACCGATGTTACAAAAACTATTACTACAATGTGATAAACGAAATCAGTATTTGTCAATAAACCTGACCCAAACGTCGGTGCTCCAAGCGAAATGGGCGGTCAGTATTAGAACATGCGAGAAATGAGGAAGTTTTAAGGGAGGTGACAATAAGGCCTGTCTTCTCGGGCGTGACGCCGTATAGTCTGGTAACAGTGTACAGACGTTGCAGAGACTCAAGAGAATGGAGGCAAAAGCTCCCATTCCAACGTACACTTCTACCAGAATGCACGGCGTCACATCCCAGAAGAATATTAAAACTTATTTTGAACACGGTGGAGAGCGAGGATTGAATTCTGCTGGTTCATCATGAGATCCAGTGGAGACATTTTGTGAACACTAACTAACTAACTCCGTGGCCTTAGTCCGCACGCGAACTATACCGACAGAGCGGCCGCCGCCGGTCGGCGAAGTTAGATTTTGTGAACACGGTAATGATTATTGAACGAGCGTGTAAACGTGCAGTATTTCTTAAATAGCTGATCAGCTACACGCTGTTGAAAGAACCCAGCCCCATGAAGCTAGTGACACTGTTATCTTGACTTGTACAGCATGCGATCTCATCGGCTTTTACGTTAACTCCTAATTATTAAAAACTTGGTTTGATCTAAAAAGAGTACGGTATTTGGCGAGGACAGCTTGCAGTGTAAAAGTGGCAAATGTGAATTGCGTTCTAAAACTTCGTGCCTTGGCAGCACTGAAACATCACACACAGTCGTAGGGGGACCATGCACCACAGGTTAGGAGCTAGTGAATAGAGCGGAGACCACGTGCAAGTTAGTCACAGCTATCCCTAACGTGTCGGTGCAATTACTCTCACGTGCGCGAACCACGTGATTATTAATTATGCAGACAACACCTAGGGTCATCCCTACTTTCGACACAATTTCGGGCTTCTTTTCTTCTCACTGCGCTAATGCTCAACTAAGTAATTCCATCGAATGGTCGTTAACAAGTAGCAGTTACTCGGCCATTTAATGAGAGCCGACGGTTTAGTACCGCCTGCACAACAGTCTTCCACTACAACCTATCCTGAGCCAGATGAATCCACATCCTCGCATCATATTCCCTTTTAATATTAACTGTCACCTACACCTACGTCTTATGCACCTACTACAAGGAGGAAAAGTAGCCCCAACAGTCCAACGAATCTGTGTGTGTATTCATTAGTCGGGCGGTAAAAGTGACGACAGTAGTTAATGAGTCACGCCACGCCCGCACTATTCTATCCACCATTCTTCCGTCAAGGTTAGCTCCACATGCAGATTAAGTTATTGGGAATCATTAGTGTGGGTTTCAACAACATAACAGATCAACTACCGGTCATATATATTCTGCATACATCAGGCCGACCAACTTCAGAAAAAATGGGAATACTATGGAGCAGCGCACCAGCTATTTATAGACTACAAGAAAGCCTGCGATTCAGTTGGGAGGGATGTCTTGTATAACATTTTCACCCAGTCTTGTATACCCACGACACCAGTTTGGTTAATTACAATGTGTTCAAAATAAACCAGCACAAAAGTGCAAGGGGCAAATATATGTCTCTTACATTTCGTATTCAGAAAGGTACGGAAGAAGGAGATGCTTTATTGCCACTGCTGTTCAACCTTGCTTTAGAACAGGGGTTTTTAATTCTTTTGCGCCATGTACCCCTTTGATAGTCGGGTGAAACACACGGACCCCTTCTCAGGAAAATGAATATAAATGCATAAAACAGAGAATGTGAGATTTATTGAAGTTAAACATTTTTGGAGTCTGAAGGCCACAGATTACTTTGTTGCCCACATTTATTATTGACTGAAACACTAAATTTCAATTAGAGGTTAGTGAAAAATCAGTTGTAATTTTTTTTTCACAACCAAGTTCACTGACCCCCTGAAATCTATGTGGGGCCGTGGACCCCACCAGATTAAGAAAGAATGCTTTAGAATAAGCCATTACGAAGATCCAGGCAAGCCGACACACACACACATCAGTTTCCGATCTATGCTGATGATGTCAACATACTGAGGGAAAACATACATGCTAAAACGAACAATACAGAAGCTTCATCTGTGCCTACTAAAGAGAATGTTCTGTAAGTTAATACCGACAAAATCAAGTATAAGTCCGCACCTTGTGAACAGAATGCACGGCAAAATCACAACAAGAAAGAATAAAACTCTGACAATGTCGTGAAGTTCTATTATTTGGGAACGACGAAGGAATTGCGATAAAGTAAAAGGTAAAGTTTTCGTGTCCACGCCATGCAGAAATACAGGCACTTGGTGGATGTGAGCGCTTAACTTCACGCCGCAGCTGTTTTAGCCGCGGGAAAAAACCCTGGTACCCACTTAATTGGAGGTTGGGTGAGTCCCACAGCCGGTCTGGGCGTTTTGAAGGGGAAAAAAAAAATCTCTTGCTCTTACCGGGATCCGAATCCCGAACCAACCAGCCCGTAGCCCAGACGCTATAACGGACTACGCTACTCCAGGTCCTATAAAGAAATTATGAGCAGATTAAAATTGGGGGTCACCTGCTGCCATTCGATCCAGAATCTTCTGGATTTCCATCTGCCATCTATATGCAAGACGATTAAAATTTACAGAAATATAATGTTGCCTGCTGTTATGTTTTGGAGTAAAACGTAGTCTGTCAATGGCTGAGGGTGTCCGAGAATAGGGTGAGGCGGAGGATATTCGGGCCTAACAGGGAGATGTAACAAAAGACTGGATAAAATTGCATAATCACGCCATCAAATATTGTGCAGGCGTAAAACGGATTTAGGTGGGGTATATGGCACATATGGAAGACAAAAGAAATGCATACAAGGATTTGATTGACAAAGACGAAGAAAAGAGACTACTTAGAAGACCCAGGCATAGACGGATATATATATTTCAAGAACAGACATGGGTGAAAAGACGTGGACTGGACTCATCGGGCGCAGGAAACAGAGAAATGGCGGGCCCTTATGAACATCAAAATCAAACTTTCAGGTGAGACATCCCCGTTGTGTTGTATAGAATCATAACACACACAGATCTCCTACAAGGAATGGAAACACGTACATCAACGTTGCCTACTCACAGAGTGAAGTAATACTGCAAGATTTCAAGAAGTTATCCTTTTCAACACAAACGATAGCCCACGTCAATCAACACATACTCCAAAAATAGGCAACAAAAACAAATCCAACATACCAGCTACTCGATGGAATCTCTACATCATATGCCCGGGATAAACACTCTACATCAATGCATAAGCAACGTCTTAATGCAGTTCTTCTTTATTACGCAAGGATACATATATTTATCAACTACCAACGACCAATACGTACCGTCACAATAAGTTCAACAAACTTCTGAACTACAGCTTCCATATATCAACTTCCACAGACCCAACACTACGCCGCAACCAGAAATGAACCAATGAAGAATCCAAAACGTAGTTAAATAGAAATAATTTTCCTAATTTCGGTACCCCCATCACTCTAAGTGATTGTGATACCCTGCACTTTTACATTGTATATGTAATAACATTTTAATTTCCACTAAATTTTTAAATACTGTTAACACAGTCGATTTAATTTTTAATTCAATTTTATATGTTACACGAGATCTCTTCGATAACAATAACATAGCATTGCTAATTGTATGGTTTGCCTTGCAAAGAAACAAAGTGATCAACGTGAAGATGGCTCATAGCTAGAGCCGAAACATGTCGTTGAAAGAAGCAATTTAAGAACATCTTATTCATAAAAACCATTAAACAAGTTGTGTTTGATTATATTTTACCGATATATTTTATGACCAAAATCAAACTTCAGGTTCCACAAAATGTGGAAAGTTCTTGACTTAACAAACCTGTCGGAGGAAGCTGCCGAAAGTTGGTGCTTACGTGGTCAGGCAAGGGGGCTGGGATAGCGTAGTCTGTTCAGCGACTCGCTACAGGTTGGAGGGTCCGGGGATGGAATCCCAGTGGAAGGTGAGACCACCCGCCTCCTGCACCGTGGGTGCCGGGTCTCTTCCCCGAAGGCAAAGCGGCCGGGGCGTGGCGTTGACCACCCAACCCCACCTAACGCCAAGATTAAAGAAATAGTACAGCTAAACCTCTACTACCCCTCTGGACCTTCATCATCTCTTCTACAGTGAACATTACTTGTACCATGGCCAGACAGTCAGTGAAGCCATTTTCGAGTAGATACGACGCCTTTCAAGTCCACGCACCCTTATAATCCCTTCGCCTTACGGATCACAAATTTGTGTAATTTTAGTGTCCGGCCCAGTCAATATAAAGCAGAGTTTCCCAACCTCTTTTCCATGGATCCCAAAGAACCACCAACCATGAAAACGCCTACGGGTCAGAAAAAGTTGATAGCGGTGAGCGCAGTTCAATTGCTGCTACATTACTGGCAACAGAATTTATTTCTAAACAGCTACTGCATACGTAAGTGAGCTTACATTGTAAGAAACAATTAAAACTTTTTTTTTGTTCATTTCGTATTCTTTCGAAGACAGTGGGACTTTTGGAGGGACATCAACATTCTTTTTGTAGTCCACGATTACTCACGGAACCGTTTACAATGTTCCGCAGAACCGTGGCTGCGAAACACTTGCATACAGACTACACTATGCGGTGTCTGACCAGGTAATCGGCGTTCAATTCCCTGCAGAGGCAGAGACTTATTCTCAGTACCACTGCGTCCAGATCAGCCCTGGAGCACACCTAGCCTCCTACCCACTGGAAAGCGGGCACTCTTTCCACGAAAAAAGTAGCGGACGTGCGAAATCCACCTCTCATATCCGCCTAGCACGGAAGTTAAGAACACGTGGAGCTATTCCACCACTCCCTCATAATCTCCATGGCGTGGTTTTTAATTATGCACAAGAACTATACGTTGAGGCTGGCAGCCTCTAGGGCGATGACAATTTATATTGTAGTAAGACTTTCACAGTGGACCGGGTAGTTCAGTCGGTATAGCGACTGACTACGGGCTGGACGGTCCGGGATCGAATCCCGGTAGGGACGAGATTTTCCGCCCGTCCAGACCGGCTTTGGGGCCCACCCAGCCTCCTGTAAAATGAGTACCTAGTCTTTCCCGGGGGTAAAGTGCGGCCGGGGCATGCTGCTGACCATTCACCCCCTTCTAGTGCCGCGGTCTTGGAAGAGTAGAGCTATACCTCTACCCACCCACTGGGCCAGACCGGGATCACTTTACCTTTACCTTTTATTTTAAGAGTTTCGCAAGGCGGTTACCAACGTTTCGAAGAAGCTTGTTGCCGCCATCTTCAGGGCAGACTTCTAAGAAATTACAAGGTGTCAGATGCTATAAGACCTCTATCTAAGCTGTTTATATCTCGTCTCCAATAAAATCTGTGCATTTAGGTCTTGCTATATTTTTTTCATTGTGGAAGCATATGTGTATATAATTTTAGGGAATTTCCCCGTTTAGGGGCGTTCACAAAGTTTCGAAAAGCGCTACCAGCTTTGTCATAACTGTGCGTCAGTCAGTCAGTCTATCTGTCTGTCTGTCTGTCCCCTGCATGCAACAACCCCGATTCCGGCAGGACAAATTTTCGTGAAATTTTATATTGTGGGGTTTAGATAAATCTGTCGAGAAAATTAGCATTTTGTTGAACTAGCAAAAAAAAATAAGAGGCACTTTACATGAACATATACATAAATTTATAACTGCTTGGTTAGTAGCACTACCATGGTTGTCGTCAACAGTAATCGATCATAATCGATACTGATCGATGGTAATAGACACAAATGTGCCTTATTTCTTCCTGCGATGTACATGATGCGAAATTAAGGAAGCCAACCCAGTGGCCGCGCAGTCTAAGGCGAGGGTCTGCGACCGCTCGCTTGCTGGGATTGCGAGTTCGAATCACGCCGGGGGCATGAATGTCGCTTGTGAGCGTTGTGGGTGCTGTCAGGTAGAGGTCCCTGCGACGGGCCAATCACTCGTCCACAGGAGTCCTACCGAATGTGGTGTGTCTAATTGAGTGTGATCAAGGAACCTCAACTATGGAGGCCTAGGCCCACTAGCGATGTCGAACCATGAAAAAAAAAGGAACACGAAGACGTATAATAGTAATAATAATAATAATATGTAATATTTACCTAATATGTCTAAAAATTAAGTTTGATATGTAGACAATTACGAATACATTCGCACCTACAAATTCTGAACGAAACATTCTTTAGGATTCAAAAGTTACAAAATATTTCAATACGGTGAGGTAAATTTAACAAAATTAACCTTCACACACACACACACACACACACACACACACATATATATATATATATATATATATATATATATATATAAACAATAACTTCTCTAAAGGTACACAGTAACATACCTTAATAATAGTAGTAACGTTCTAAAAATAGTGTACAACTATCAGCAATAAAAACAAAACCGTGGATTAACTGGCATAACCATGTGAGAAGGGCCCTGGGAGGAAAGATCCAAACCCGCCTCCGTATTACTTTATACATACATTCATTTCCTGCCTTGTTCACATTTCTGTACATGCAGCCTTCAATTAACCTGTGGTTTTTTGCGCTTCTATACAGGCCTATTCTATAATTCTTTTCTTCCTTCATAACACATATACCAAGGATTTTTGGGTTTTCTTCTGCGATCTGCTCATACGTTGTCTCTAATTATTTGGCACATATTTGTCTAACCTGTTCAGTATGCAGACGCCTGAAATGTAATTAACTGCGTACTGGCCCCGGTGGCAGCCTAACAGGGGTTCGAAAGGCGTTATACCGGCTTCTGTCATACTCTTATGTCGGTAGGAAAGTCGTCAGACTGCAACGTCTCCAGCACAGGGGTGTCTGAAGCTGAATCACAAGAGGACTGCAGGCCTATCCCTAGGATGTAGAGGTGGAAAAGTTACATTTGTTGCTGCTTCACTAACAAGTTCGGAAATATACGGCTGCGTAACTATTCTGGTACGTCAGGTACATTCCGTAGGCTATAACTATCTCCAGAGAGATTAAACGTACGGAGCATATTTTTCCAAACACGTGGTTTCATTACCCTCCGCCAATGCAAATCGAGTCTACGTTATGCACACAGAATTCGTCGTTTGAACTGTCCGCTATTAGGAGATTTTAAGTAAAAAACGAAAAGTGCCTAATAAATTTTAGTACATTACGCATCACGAATTTCATGAAATGATTTTACCCGTTCTCGAGTTGAAACATGTGGACACACAGACAGATATGACGAAGCTAGTGCGTGCATCCTTGCAACTTTTCGTTGCGAAAGTGCCAAAAGTGAGCCTGGGTAGAACGCAGTGCGTGTGGGTATCTACTGTGTTACAAGTCTATACCTCAATACATTATTACATAGTTCAACACCATAAGGTTCTGACGAGGGTGTAAAACATGCATACACAACCTTCTGCTTTTGGACATCGTGTTTATAGCTCTTTTTATAGTTCCGATGGTTTAAATTTGTGGAGTGCTTCAGGCGCTATTCTTTGCGTCTCGTGGTTGTGCTTTCATATTTCTGCAGCATTTTCCTGTTATTCCCAAGGACCAGTCCTGTTCTCAGCAGCTTATCTACACTTGTGAGTGTTTCAGTAGTGCCCACTGGCTGAGAATAGCTCGATCCAAGGGGTCCAACAGTTTAGGAGCTTCTGGCCTGAAGACGGAGGCAGAGCCAGCTTCCATTACGCAGTGTTTTGGTGTTTATATGTCTGCTACACAATGGACAAAATCCAACAGAAGAAGACTGTGTCTGTATTATTACATCGCGCTAGACTTTTAATAAATATTATGTAGTGTTTGTGGTGGGGTGCACGCACTATACAATACGTTATGCCCTGCGGTACTATTGCATATTCCGTCTCCTGCCATGTACCATTCCACACAGCATCATAGCGCCAGAACGTTGGAGTCTTCGCTTTATGTTCTGTCTCATTCCCCTTATGGTATAATTTTAATAGCCGTAAGTTCGACCTCCTCCAAATTCAAACCTGACACATTTCAGAGTCAGAATCACTGTCATGTTAAGAGTGACAATCAGTAAGCCACTCTTTCTTGGTGTCCAGCCCATCTTAAGGGCTTATGATCAGACATATATTGACAGGTTGGTTTGTACACATTTGTTGTAATAAATCCCTGATGATGGCAGCTCGGTGCCGAAAGATGTACGAGTTTATGTACGTCATGTGTGTTGTATCACAAAGTGCATTTGTTCGTTAACCTACTTACGATTTGAGTAGTTGTGAAATTTACAGTATCACAGTCTTGGTGCGCCCTACCTAGCGAGAAAATGATCCCTCCTTTCTCAGAATCTGTGTGTGTGTGTGTGTGTGTGTGTGTGTGTGTGTGATACATATTTACATATTTCCAGTTCTGTTGCGTATGTATATATGAAGTGTTTAAACACTCGACAACATAAGCATATGCAGGATTTCTGTCCGTCCACGCCTTGTACAGCAGATCATGTGCAGTCACAGTCAAGTCACATAACAAAAGTCAGTCACTCTGTTCTTGTATGGCACACTCTGCAATGAGAAAAATGAAGTGGCCTATACAGGCGTCTCACAGTGGGCGTAGTGGTGGTGCGTAGTGCTATGCAATCAGAAGTGTCCATGCGGTTACAGAAGGGTATTGGGGGGAACTGTGCGAATTTGTATCTGTCTGCTCTTTTAAGGTTGTAGGGGAGTGTGACTATGATGCAGGTTTTATTGTTTTCTAGGACTACAGTTCCGGCATTATCGGGAAAAATGTCGAATAATCCAGCACCTTCACAGAACCCAACGCGAAGACGGACACAAACGGAGCGAAGTCTGGCGTAACCTCATTTCCTCCACACCCTCTTAACAATGCTGGTCATCACAAAATAATACTAGCATAATCAAATACTACTGACAGACCTACACATCGGTCTACTTCCCCCCCTCTACTTCATATTTACCCTGAAGATGGCGGCCGCAATATATCCGAAACGTTCGAAGTCCTTCAACACACGACGAGGCCAAATCCCTGAAGTCAGTCTGTATACTAAACAGCCATGAAAACCGAACTGAATACGAAATTCTGGGAAGTACCCATAAGGGGGTGGGGGGTCGACCATGAGTATTAGGATCTTCAGTTTACAAAGAAGTCAAGAAAGATAGGGAAAATTATTTTACAGTTACTTGACTTTAACTGTTTTACTTTGTCTTTACGCTACCCACATAATCTATTGAAAATATTCCCATTTTTTATTTGCCCCTCCTCAACTCATTACGGAAAACTGTATTCTTAGGTAGAAAAATATTGGAGAGGTACCTGTCCCCCTTACATCCCCCACATTACGCCTTGGAAGCACCCATCAATTATGTAATTACGTCACCATGTTATACGTACATGTATAGGTGCATAAATTCAGAGACGAATTCTCGGACTGCATCTGTAATTCTAATTGTTAGCATACAAGCCCGTAGCAAAGATAAGGCTGTGTCAGTCTTTCAAGAAAAAAAAACAGGTAAGTGCTTATACAGTATCAACACTGCGATCTATGGACAGGCAAAATGATGAAAGGCGCAGTTATTAATTTAGCCCTTTCAACACAGCGTATATCAAGGTAGGTCAATGATTAATAACATCGCTTTGACAGATAAAATAATGTAATTTCTCCTCACGAAGCAAACATCTCTCATGCCACTTTGTCTTTCAAGAGCTCATATACAGAAACAGCCAAAAGTTCGTGTGCGGCCGTGGAAGAAGGGCGATGCACGGTACAGTAAATGGGAAAGTCCCAAACATAAAACACTTTAGCCAAGATAATTACCTCTGTCACATGCCCGTCAGGGTCACTTCCAACACTTACTGTAACTGTTAAGTAATGTACATCCACCATGACTTCCACTCTAACCTATATCCTACTTGGGATAGGTGCACAGGTACTTTTGGCTCATCCTGTAGGAAAGTGACAAGGTGTGATTCGTAGTACATTTATAGGTACCACGTTTATGATCTCTACACAAAATCTCATAGGCAGTGCACAATTTCACGCCATTAACCCGAAAGCCACATACGAAACTCAATAGTCCACCACGCAGTTACCTTACATTCTGCAAAAGGGAAAGTACTATAACAAATTTTCATACAGCTCAACAATACAAAACCCCAGATTCAGTGCTCCTGATGCAGCTCACAACTCACAAGTTCACACAGCCGCCATTATTTGTGTACATGCCATACTTAAAATCGGTCCCCACCCCTGTGCCTTGCCGCTACCTCCCCTCTGCTTGCCTACTCCCACTAGTAATACCCAGCTGAGACAAAGTATTCTAGTTTTCGTTCCTCCTACAGGCTGTTTTTGCGTTATCTGTGATTGGTGTTAAGAAACGAAAGGTGCAAATGTAACTAAGATGGAGGGGGGTGACCAGCAAACTTGAGTCTGCACCACCAGTGTTCATTCTTTCCGTGACCCGAGTTCAGTGCCATGGTGTGCATAATAAATTTTGTGAGACTCTAGCTTTGTTCAACAATCATTACAGTGCATGGTATATCTTTTATTAAATAACGAAATCGGGCTACAAATGCTCAAACAAAGCAAATTTTATTTCAAAGCTTTTCATTCCCGTTCTATTGTCACTCAATAAATCCAACTAATAATCCGTCAAAATAACACGTATTGTAAAGAACATCACCAACTACGTCTTTCGATAAAACTAATAGCCCTAATCGGGCTCAGCGAAAGAAAATAAATAGTTTTGTCGACCTACACCTGCAGAATGTAGTAACATATCTCAGACTTTACAGCGAATTTATACACAGCATCGGTATTAAACTGTGACTTCAAACAAACGGTATTATAGGTGCATTCAAAGAGCATATACAAATAAAGACAGTAAAGTGCAGCTGTGTGTGATGTGGGTTAAAAACGCATCTAAGTAAAAGTAGCTAATTCGTAGGGGCTATTTTAGATGGTAATATATTAAACGGACGATGTGTCCGTATTATCCTATTCGGATCCTACGGTAAACTCATTTCAGTATCTGTAACAATAACGTGAAATAAGTGAAAGTTTGGGTAAGAATTTGTTATGGTGAAATTACATAAGTAATAAATTCTATGTACTCACTGTGGAATTAATTTTGAATAATCTTGAGGTTCACTGATGGTTGCATAAATAATAAGGAATATTTTTTAAATTTTATCTCTGTAAAGACGGGAAAATAAGGACTGAAAAATCTCGTTAAAGAAAATCAAGAGGTATAATAATTAATGGTAACAGCATAATATCTTAAGAATTTAGAGCTTAACATGGGTGTGGAAGTAAGGTGGGTTCGCCTGTATGTCACTAAGGAAGTTTTGCTGAGCGCATACAATTCACAACTCTAACAAGTGGCACTTATCCATTTGGCATTACGATGATAATGACCTACGAAGCTTACGTAATGCAGTAATTACAAATTCGTTCCTAACCTCCCCCAATACAACTCCATTAAAGAGAGATATGTTAACTGCAGGCGTTCAGGGAAAGAATTTCCATTTTGCTCCGGAAAGAACTCCATAAATTTCCTGTGCGAAATTTGCACCAACGTGAGATCTGCATTCTTCTGGGATATTACGCAGCGTATAGTGGTAATTCCTTACCGACATTTCAGGACAACCAATCAGTCCCATCTCCAAGTGTCAAGAAAACCAAATTTCTTGACCCTAGGAGATGGAAGCGATAAGTTTCCCGAAATGTCGGTACGAAATTACCAATGTACGCTGCGCAATATCCCAGAAGACAGCACAACACACCCACTTCGCGGCGGAAGTCTTATATATCACACACGGTACCAATTCGTTGAGCGTTAAAGCAAGCAGTGACATACACAGCTACGTTGTATTATTCCATTACACACAGCTTGAGAGACGACGCTGATATTAGTTCTGCCCCTCCCCGCCAAACATCCCACTCAATTCATCACACCGCACCGAATCCGATGCTTCACAACTTTAGCAGTTAGTACAGCGACCTGTATACAGTTACAGAAGGTGCGGCCACTGGTCAACCCCCCCCGCCCGCAGCTTCCCACAAGTCCAGCTCTACGGTGCATAACCTCAGCAGTTGACACAGCTTATGATGTACTCACTGGAGCGGATCGGTTCCAGTTCCAGGTGTTCAGATCCCCACCGACGCCCCTCTGGGGGTCCAACACTTCTTCCTCGCTGTCTTCAGACCCCAAGGATCCGGGCGGGACGTTCTGGGGGCCAGAACCGGGTGTGGGGTCGCTAAGGCGGAGACGCAGTCCGTCCCTGAATCCACTCATGCCAACACGGTGCAGGTCAGCACCGAGCGTTTGCGTCCCTGCCTACATGGCGCACTCTGCCCTGCCACGCCTTAAATTCCGTCATCACACGACGCCAGACGCGAGCTCACTACTGCTTCATCTGGCCGATCGCGCTCCAAGCGCCGTCGCGATGGTTGCTAAGAGACGGTGTTCATGCGCATAAAAACTATAACAGGGCGTCGCATCGCAAAGAACTGAATTCGAACCGGAGACACGACTCAACACTTTCAATTTGGGGCCAAACTTCCTACATAGCTAACAAAACTAATTAACTAATTACCAAATTAAGGTTCTTATGGAGAAACTGACAGTCGCTCAACGTGCCAACAAATTCCCCGCCTTTTGTGGGCTCCGAAAGCCCAATCCTGAGTTCATATAAACCCGCCATTGGCTCTTGTCCTCAGCCACATAAATCCGCTTCAAAATTTCACATTGCGTAACAGGATGTAAAGTTTTCCCTGTCCAAGCTATTGTAGGAGGAGATATAACTCCACTCATTCTTAACCTCTGCACTAGATTGAGTGGTCAACTCCACGTTCCGGCCGCTTTACCAAGGGAAAGAGCCCCAGTACCAATCTAATAGGGGGATGTTTCGGCTGAGTGGACGTTATGGAAAAGAGAAAATATCTTGACCCTACCGTAATTCGAACCCCGGACCGTCCAGCCCCTAACCTAGCCCCTACTCCTACTAAGCCACCCCGGTTCAAATCCTGTTGTGTACCTTAAATACTCAGTCATTAGGTTGGAGAAAATGTACAATACCGACCTGTTATAAAGGTAGCTACTAACAGTTCCAGGGTATTAAAGAAGCAATAAGCTAAAATCAACTAGATGATACGATTCAACGACGGAAAGCTGTACAACTAATGGTATTAGTAAGCGTATGGCAAAATCTTTACGAAAACTGATGTGTCCACGGCGAGCACACTAATACCCGCAGCCGGTACCTGACTGCCGGTCACACTGAATATTCAAACGACTAGTCACCAAGCCAGCAAATCCGTCGTACGATACACTGGACCGTGCACTGTGCTGGCTCTAATCCGTCCTGGTGTTCAAGAAAATTTCAAATTGTGTTGCGTCCTATTATACCAGAAAAACGCACGCCGACCTAACAGAGTTCAAGAATATAAGCCTACGCCGTAATACGTTCGTCGACAACTCCAGCACGCCACGCAAAGTCAGAATTTTAATCCGGGCTATCCTAGTGCATTACGCGTACCAACTTGATGACGCTCATCTACATCCTCTCTTTTCATGAAACCTTTTGGTTGACATTATTTTAACTTTCTTCGTCCCAAGAGCGTTTTAATACCGTCTGACCACTGCAGGAAGACAAATTACTCTTGTCAGCTTTAAATCCAAGAGTGACTCCCATCTAACACGAACTATTCGTGCGCTGCTAACAAGAAACTTGTGTCGAGATTCTCTGAACACCCGTGATTATTCATAACATGCATACGGCAACCACGTGAATGGTTTCCCTTTCTCCTCCACAGGTATCGAAATAGGTTGGATTTCACCCTTTCTTTACAGGCCACGCAGGCCCTTAGGGTGAGTACAGGTATAGCTCTACTCTTTTCTAGGATCTTCGGCACTAGAAGGGGTGGGGGGGGTCAGCCTCACGCCCCGGCCGGCTCTACCCTCGGGAAAGACCCGGTAACAATTGTACAAGCGACTGAGTGGGCCCCAGGGCCGGTCTGGACGGGCGGAAAGTCTCGTACCCACCGGGATTCGATCCCGAACCGTCCAGCCCGTAGTCAGTCTCTATACCGACTGGGCTACCCGGCCCACAGGTATCGGAATATAAGCCAACAAATTTCGCATGCGACCGCTACCTTGCTCCACACATCGCGGCACAAGTGCTCACTTTAACAGTGAAGACCAGATCTCATGAACATCGATTATAGACGCGGCTGACGCTTCCAGAAGGGAAGCTGGAAGATACTGTTGCGTTTCAAATGACAGCGTGACTTTACAGCCATCTTTGACAGCGGTCTCTACCTGAAGCTTCATATCTGTTAACATCAGCAGGAGAGTGAAGTATCGCTAAATCTTCAATTTCTCCTTTCGCGGGAAGCATACTCACATGTACAGCAGCAGTATTTTGTGCTTCTGTGGCAAAGACCAGTGCCTTGTGTGCCTTCCTAGGTTAACACTGGCCTCTCAACCCAGTTTTTCACGCTTTTCATTTTATTCTTCATAATCCAAGAGGAAGCGCCGGAAACGCTGATACCGGTAACCGGCAACAAAAGAGGGTGCACATATCCCAGGCGCCAAGCAAACTGGGTGAATGAATTTTGTACACATGCCCATAATATTTGTGGGTAGACTCCAGTTGAAATGCGATGGCACATGGTGACACACGGGAGGAAGGGGAAACTGGCGAATGGAGTGGGTAGCCAGTAATCTTCACACTACCTCGGAACATGATGTATCCAGCATTACTACCGCCGATGCGCAAACTTCGGCTGCCAGTAGTCGACTGAACTGACACCCCCGCCGATTTAAATGGACTCGTCCGTTTCGCCGGAAGACGAAATCTGGTTTCTGCGCGTGTGCCATCGCATTTCAACTGGCCTCTACTCAGTTTTGAACATGCATCACGCCACGCATCTGATGCCCAGAATTATGACATGGTTCCAAAATTTCTGGAACATATATGGACTCCTGCGCGATGGGGGCATAGAACTGGTATTCGTCGTCATCACGTACACATCCAGTACCTCCTCCAGCCGATCGGGAAGTGCTGGAACGTGACTCGACTACGAAAAGAATCTTTTGCTTTTACGAAATGAAAACATACACCGTCACAGAAATATCACGGACATATACAAGATCCATCCTAATTTGACCAGAATCGTTCTGGTCAAATCGCTCTTCTTCAGTACCTCTAGGAAAATGCAGGTACTGTACAGTACTTCAAACTACGCCGCAAACGCTTCCTTCTCCATCCTTTACAATTCACTCTTCATTAATCGTCGCACCATTAGACGCCATAAACCGAACTACAGATAGTACCACGAAATAAAGTACGTATAGACCTGTATATGTGCGTACGTAACTAGTAAGGATAACAGAGAAGTATGAATTCAGAAGTTCTTCCTTTTAGGAAGGAAACCCAAAACAGGGGCCGTTGCTTGAATATAGGGAAACACCTGCGCTTAACAAAATACCTTACTAGCGCAATCTGTAGTTAAGGCATCCCCATTGTGTATGCAACATGAAAATAAATCAAGGTAAAGTACGTCAAAACACAACTAGTTTTATTCGATGTTAATGAACGACATGTTTCGGCCTACTTGGCCATCATCAGGTTACAAAGTTCTACGAGACTAAGTATATTGTGGCGGATGTTGAGATCTCCATCATCTGGCCAGAACTTATATATGAAATATAAACTGTGTATGAG
>Ga0136643_10006381_pt1 | contig 16879 bp, 6 predicted proteins | sample TergutLab28metaG_FD_96883 | JGI IMG/M metagenome (GOLD analysis project Ga0136643, IMG submission 96883) | Labiotermes labralis P1 segment gut microbial communities from Petit-Saut dam, French Guiana - Lab288 P1 (version 3) (version 3) | ecosystem: Host-associated > Arthropoda: Insects >... | reverse complement strand
GTAGGGTTTCTCAATTTTTTGTCTTTTTTTTTTTTTTTTTGAAATTTTTTTACACGGTTTTTTTCTTTTTAAGGGGGTGTTGGAGGAGGGGCCCCCCCCCCCCCACAATCTTGCAGCATTGGCTGTATTCTGCCTGGATGTAATTGTTAACGTAAACCTGCTGTTAAGCTTCAGTCCCGCTATTTCTGCTGCCACCAACTATGACTCTGCTCTACGCGATGTGGGTGTGGGAACTCAATTCAGCGTTGCAGCAGACGTCCCTCTGTGAAAACGAACAGCGCTTGCATGAAAGTCGCTTCCCTTGCTGGTTTGTGTTTCAAAGCCGAAGAAGTGAGGCTTGAAACTGAGAAAAATCCCACTTCCTTGTATAATTTAAAAATCCATTATGTAATGGAGTGTATTTTGTTCTGTATTAGAGAGGGGTCCTCGGCCAGCTGCTGGGTAGAGTACCAGTAGAGTACCAGTTGTATGCGTACCGCCAGGACTATGCGCGTATATGTATAAAACTCATATTTGCTACAAACTGTAAATCGAAAGCAAGTGTACTGAAGTAAAGTGGCTTAAGTGGCTGGATAAAGTGCACTGTGTCATGCCGGTATGTCGTAGGTGGCCAGCCTTTTGGACTCAGGGATCTACAATAAGACAGAGTTTTCCGCAATCTACTATAGTGCGTAACGGTTTATAAATATGAGGTCAACCAGGAAACGAAATGTCAATCAGCATAATAACATTAAACACATGAAAGTATGAATGTTTTATTTATTAAAAATTGATCTTTCCAATCTAAAAATTTGTTCATTAACCTTCCTATTGCGAAGTTGATGCGTGACACTACACAGCTTGTAAATCCAAATATAATACAACTTGAGATCTGTAATCAAACAATATAACATTAGTTTTGAACATACGATAAACTTCTCCCTGAGGATGGCGCAATAATCGCCGAAACATGTATGAGAGTGTTGATAATAATGCGTATATTTTATTGTACATGTGCATTTTGTTCGTTTATTATAGATGTAATTATTATCATGCACGGAATGGGAAGCTTTAAGGCATACAGTTGGAATTTTATGTTTGTACATCCATTATTCGTGGTTGCAACAGAATTGTTGTTATCATCATCATTTTTATTGTTCAGCGTAGTTCTTGTTTTATTTGAACAGATGGACGAAATCCCCCCCATTGGCTTCTGTATTTCCAGTCTTTCGTTTTCGCTTTTTCGCCAAATCTCATCGCATTCAACTCTTGACCCTACAGAGTGTGGTACCGCAGGAGATTATTATTGGAACTTGCAGTCGCCTGGCGATGTGTTACGAGCACAGTCACGGAGTGGCGGTGCACGTCGTCACCATATGAATATTTGCCAGTGGCTGAATAAGGAGATGTTTATGGTTCCTCTGGATTCAGTTTCATAAAATAATGCTCTTTATCGAGCTTACAAATGATACAGGCCTTCCTTGTGGTGCCAAAACCAAATCGTGATGTTGTTGAGGCACTCCTGGGGCTGCACTGAGGTTCTGAGTGCTGGATTCCGATAACATTGTTTTGGGGTAAAAAAGGAATAAAATATCTTATGCCTTCTATGGGAAAAATCAGTAAAACAGAACGACGGAGAAGCTTTCATCCTCTGTGAAAAAGAAAATTCAATGAGAATAAGTAGTACAGTGCACACTGCTGAAAGCTTTGGAGTTGCTGTTTACACAACATACACACACACACGCGCGCGCGCAATACCCAACACACATACGCACACAAAACACACACACACAACACACAATAAAACACACACACACAAACGCTGGTACTCCGTATCTGTCTAGATCTACTTCGGATAATTACAGTGTGTCACAGATTTGTCATCGTAAGCGTACAGTTTGGACATACATAGGTTTTCACTGTAAATTCGGGGGTATCGCGACTCTGAAGTTTAGATTCTGATTTTTCGTGTGTTTTGACTTCTGTAGTTACGTGGTTAGTGACAAACGTTGCGAAGGAATTACTTCGCGGTGGGATACTAATATGGTTCTTTTCGAAAATGATGTGCCAAACATAAAAACATTGCAGAACAGTTTGTTAAGTGTCATCATGTTTTGCTATAACTCATATTTTGTCGTATAATTGGTATATTGAATTTCTACAAGAAGTTGATTGATGAAGTTATTAGTACGACTGTTTTTGGTTATATAATAATTTATGGGCATTAATTGCAAGTTGATTTGTTTGTTTTGGTTGAGGCACTGCGTTACAAGCCGGAAGGTCGCGGGTTCGATTCCCGATGATGGCATTGGAATTTTTCATTGACATTCCTTCCGGCCGTACTGTGGCCCTGGTATCGACTCAGCCTGTAACAGCCATGAGTACCAGGAATATTTCCTGGGGGGTAAAGGCGGCCGGTTCGTAGGGCTGACAACCTTACCACCTTCTTGTGCCGATTATCATGAAATATGCCAGCCTTAGCCTCCTGGAACCCTCAGGGCTTGTCCAAGCCTGTACAGGGATTGCTTTACCTTTTACATTTTATGCTGGGATGCATAACTCTGTTATGTTAGTGAAATTTGTAATTGAATCGGTGTTTTTTATTGTCGTAACTCAGGAATTCAAGAGCAGTTATTGTTTACAACCTCTGACATCTGGAAACGAAAGGTTCACACTTCTGTTCTGTAAGTCCAATTTTTATTCTCTTCTCGCCTTCAGCCAATATTTAAATATGAATTACTAGAGTATAGGAATCGTGTTTGAAGCGGTGGCTGTATTGGCATTCCGATATTAGGCCTACTCTGAAACAGCTTCAGCGGGAAACGAATTTGTAACACCGACTGCTAATGGCATTTTATCCCCAGAGCCTCGGCTCTCTGTCCGAAGAGACAGACTTTGTTTGAAGTGTCACTTGCGATCTGGTGCTTTATTCTGTGCAGTGTCACTTTCTAGTCTTGAAATTTAATTTGTCCTCAACAACTCGCAGTAAACTCGTTACGAGCTGTTGCGAAGAGCCTGTTCAACACTTGGCGCTCCTTAATTTCGCCACGCGTCAACTCTGTCTACTCTGAAGTTAGGAAGATTTTTGCCTGACACAGGGTAGTTTTGTCTTGAATGATTTTACCCTGCCAAAATAGGTATTTTAAACACACTGAGGTCATACTGATTCTTTCATTAGAGTTACAATGTGTTTTGTAGTTAGACCTGTGTGCAGCGGCGAACGATTGTGGCCTTGAAAGAGGACGTGTACGGGAGGTACGTGGACATAGCGTGCGGGTACAAGGAAACGCCGCTAAATCGAAAGTTCATATTTATTGCATTCATAAAAGTTACATTTTTCAAAACAGTATTTTTAATTACAATAATTATTATTAATTCGTTGAGCAAACGTTTAAATTCATTTTTCTCGAAACTTTGTTCGTTGGACTTCGTGGGTTGTCCGTATACGACGCCTACGATATTGTGTGGACGTAGTGGCTGTAATGTGAGCACAAAACGCAGCAGTCGTATGGTGGCCGTTAGAAAAGCCTAGGAATAAAGTCGGTCATCACTGTGTAAGGAGGAATTGTGTAACAGTCGTTCGTCAAGAAATTTAAGCGAAAATGCAATTCATCTGAGAGTTTTCGGTATAGAATTCCAACCCAATATCTCTTTTACGTCTCTTTTGTAATTCGTGAGATTAAACACGCTGCTTTTGCCCCCTTTTCGTGCAGCCTGCAACCAATGTATGACAGAGAGGCGTATTCAAGAATAATGGCCTCCTTCATGGACAGAACTATCCTTCCAGTCATTCTATGAATTATTATGATTACTAAACATTTTATCTAAATCTGATTAGCTCTAATGTTAGAGTTTATACATTGAATTATTTTGACACACAATCCCTCCATTTGACTTATGAATTATTGTGAATACCAAACAGTTTGTGGGCCGTGTAGCTCAGTCGGTATAGCGACTGACTACGGGCTGGACGGTCCGGGATCGGATCCCTGTGGGGACGAGATTTTCCGCCCGTCCAGACCGCCCCTGGGGCCCACCCAGCCTCCTGTAAAATGGGTACCGGTTCTTTCCCGGAGGTAAACTGCGGCCGGGGCGTACTGCTGACCACTCACCCCCTTCTAGTGTCGCGGTCATGGAAGAGTAGAGCTATACCTCTACCCTCTCTTTGGGCCACACCAGGCCTGTAACGGGATCACTTTACCTTTACTTTTACCTTTTGTTAAACATTTTACGCCAATCGGAGTAGATCTAATATTAGTGGTTTCTACAACGAATTATTTTGACATGCGCTCTTCAACAGGTTCGCCGTTTTTCACCTGCAAACTCAGTCGTTCAGCTAGATATTTAAGCTAAGGCTCCTGGGAATCGATGGCTAACAGGCAGTATGATTGAAGCCTGTAATCTCATTTTCACAACACTGTGGAACATTTTTGCCGCTGGAGGACTTAACAGTCGCATTCAGTTGCTCGGAACCTAAATTCTTAATTCACTCGTTTCTGGGGTGTTACTGGCACAGCACGTACAGGTGACAGCCCTTCGTGCATTATTCTTGCTTGATTCACAAATCGTTTGAAAAGCTGCCTGCTGCCTGTTAGTCTGTCTCGATATCTATGTGTTTCTAGGCACTGTTTGCACGAAGCGAACACACACCGTGAAGGTTTTGTGTGTGTCCATATTTCGTCGTCATAAGTCGGCACATTTTGATGAAATTTAGTACGAGGAATGCCCTGAAATTGATTGGGTGCATTTACAATGGGCTCGTATCAGTTATGTGAAGCCCATACTTCACAGGACGTTGAATTCAAAATTCAGCGATTCAGAACGCTCATCTGTCCTGAAGACTGTGGCAGCAGGATATTCCGAAATGTCAGTAACGCCACCGGAACCACAGAATGCCGTAGTGCCGAGTTCCGTAATCTGAATTCTCACCTCCGTTAAAACTGCAATTTCGTATCGTGTCGCCTCCGTGTGTCTTCTGCTTCGGATATTGCCAGTTGGAATTCAGGAAGAACAACTGACTGCCCAGTCGGGTTGTTAGTTACCGTTTACACCGTGTATTTCAGGCGTAATTCTAAACAGCTGTGAAACTGTGCACTGAACCCTTACCTCTGGAATTTCCAAATCATCCTTATATCCCATTATACGATAAGTAACTTCTGCAGTTGGTCAGCGTCTTTAAATTTTTTAGATCAACGTACATTTTATCGCCACTACCTACCACACCATGTTGTTTCGTATCACGAAGATATAATGTGCCTGTTACTTGCTGTGCATTGTGGTACAGAATTATTTTGGTACGAAATTTAATTTCGTACTGCGTGATCGTGTGGTGCGGGAACACTTTTTGTGCTCTTTGGAATACGATTTGGACGGATGGGCGGTCGGACGTGCGTAAATCTTAAGGATTTCTCCCTTACGTTAGCACAACATTCCCTTGTTCATTGAAAGATGTCAGGTACCTTCCACAGAATGGAAGAAATCGCAGACAGCGCGTGTTGAAGCAATTGCGCTGTAAATTCGAAGGTGTGAATCAAAGTTGTCCTTGTGCATGTCATGAAGGGGTATGGTTAGGGAGTGGAGGTAAATTCAGCAACCCTTGTGCTTACGTGCTACAAGGCTGGGGTTGCGAATTTTGCTTGTATCATATATTAGTTTCTCAATGATAAATATATGTCCGCAGTACCGGGAATTTCTTTACAAGCGCGCTGCGATAATTTGCACGGGATGCCACGTGACGAATATCGCTAATAAGGCTCTCGTGTCGGTGTCAGTGTTCGACATGCGAGTGCTTAGAAATTCTGTGCTGCGTTGGGTTGTCATGAGCTGATGACTCTGTTCATGTTACTAGCACATAGGCGAGCCTAACTGCACAAACAAGAACTAAACGCTGATTGCTGCTCACCTAGGCAAGACATTAGCCTCCATATCGTGTTCCCAAGAAGAGAGCTTAATACCAGAACTAACATCATGGTTCGAGTCCTTCTGGACAAGCTCTTACTTAATTCTCCTGCCTTACCTGGAACCGAATGTCCAGTTTTCTGTTCACAACGAAAGCGCCTGGCGGTCTAATCCCAAGGAGCGCACCAAAAGGACGTCTGTTCGTTAAGATGCTGTTTGTATTACTCGCTCCGAAACTGTGATGTGCTATTGTATGAATATTTAACAATTCTGTAGGAAGCAATTATAAAAGGAAACATGTTAGAAGGGAATCCTCTGAAGCCAGGCTGCCTTTATGCAACTGTAAATGCAATGGACTTTGTGAGACTGGTTACCGTAGTCACAAATATGAAGATGAAATCTAAGTAATGAAAGGGGGACCGCGGAGGCACAGTGGTTAAGGTGCTGTGCTACAAATCGGAAGGTCGCTGATTCGATTCCAGATGGTGTCATTGGAATTTTTCATTGACATAATCCTTCCGATCGCACTATGGCCCTCGGGTCGACTCAGCCTCTAACAGAAATGAGTACCAGGAGCATTTCCTGGGAATAAAGGCGGCCGGTGCGTAAGGCTGACAATCTTACCACCATCCTGTGCCGTTGTCATGAAATCAGGGAACCTTAACTTCCTGGAACCCTCTGGGCCACTCCGGGCCTGTAACGGGGCTGCTTTACCCTTTTTATTTAAGTAATGAAATACAATAGAAATGTAGTGTAATGTCCTAATTGCCGCTTTACGCCACGTAACACAGCATATCTAGCACTTCAGGTGTCAAGTTTGTGTAACACTAGGCCTAAGGTGCGGCCACATGGCAAAGCGCTTCTGCCTTGTTCAGGGTTGGTGGTGCGTTTGATGATGGGATGTGAGGGAGTTCGTATAGAACGTTCCACAATTCTTACGCTCCACTCGGGCTTCGATAAACGTCTCTACGCCGGTGGAAGCAATCCATTAACGGGGAAACAGACATCCCCTGCCTGTCTGAAAGCGCTCAATTGAAGTTGAATGTCGGAGAATTAAGCTGCGAGTGAATTAAATCTGTCTTACGGCGCTTCCGTAACGAATGCTGATAGAATACGCTTATGATCTTCTTCATGTTTGTAAGCTGGTTTGTTGACTCTAAAAAAAGTGAGTTTCATAAATTTTTGTTGAAGAATTTTCTTAAAATTTTTCATCATACGCCCAGTTTTTTAGAAGTAAGCAAAAATAAGGAATTCATCGCAAGGGGAGCTGCAGGCGTTTTTGAGACTGTCTCGAACGCCGTTCGCTAAATGTTTGTTGGAATAAAATTTGTGCAGACAAATTGAATACAGTCTACATTTCGTTCCCAATAAACTTTTCCATTTTTAAGGTAATTAAGGAACAGGTATTTCTGTATTATCATCTCATAACTCAACAATTTGTGGTAGTTTTTAAACTGAAGGTTCTCTCTTTTATGTTCATACCGTGCATATTGAATAATAAATATTTATTATGTACCAAAATATGCACACGGTTCCTGTTTACTCCGCACCGCACCACACACACACACACACCAAACCAACAATTACATATGTGGCCACATTTACCAAGATTTTATCATAACAGCACATTACTATATTGTGTTTTATCAATTTAATAATTCATAACTTTAGCTAATGCAACTTGAAAATTCCTTGAAGATTGTGTATTAACACCGAAACATGTGGGAATAATTTAATATAAATTTACACTACTTATTTGCGCATATGTTGGTACATAATATACATTTATGAAGATCCTGTCTTTCCTTTTCCCTGCCCAGCTATCCCCTCCCCTTTTTCTGATATTTTTTGGGCGGGTGGAGGGGGCTGTGTTGAAGTTAACATTTACGAATTGGAACCCTAGCGGCAATAACACAGCGAGCGCGAAGTTTTTTACGCTGTCTTTGTATCTTGTACGCTATCAGATTTGATTTTTGTTAGACGTGTGTATAAAAGTGTGTCTTGTCTTCTTTTTTCAGTTCAATTACTCTAGTTAGTCTGATGGTGTTTTTGTGGGAAAGTTTTTGAATTAAAGTGGTCGACAGAACGAGTATTGCAGGATAGACCTGGACGCTCTGTACACATTTCTATACGAAAAGTAACCAACCGCCTGTCACTCGTGTGCCTACATTATAGAATGATATGAAACTGTGTCTGAGGATGCAGACTAGATCCCGGTGGCTCAGGATAGGTTGCTGTGTGTGACTGTTATGAAGACTGGAGTGAATCTTTAACCTTTAGGCACCATGCATCCTATATATAGGACAGACGTACCGCTACTCGCCAGAGTACGCTTTTTATATATTCAGTCAATAAATATATTTAATTATTTTTTTAGACTTTCTCTAACCATCTTCGTTTATTCCTTCACAAAATGTCGTGTATTTCCTAATGGTGTTACCCTTCTTGGTTCATAAAATATTCACATATTACATAAATGGTGTACTAAACTGTAAATATCCAGCTCCAGGGCCAAAGGGTTAAGTGCGATGGAAGATTGGCCATCTGTGCTACTGTTGGCTCTGTTAGGAGCACACAGTTCCGTGGATTGTTTAGCATGGTATCAGAAGGCCTGTATTGTGTTAGTAGGCCGACATACGTGCTACTTCCGGTCGTATTGCTCCTTGTAATTCTTTCTACCTTTTTTTTTTTATTATTAACTTTGTTAGCGGCGCAAAACAGCTGCTGCAGGTCAATGGAACAAAATGCCCCTGATTGTTAGACCACGACGTCGTTGTTCTGCCATCAGTGTTCCGTTTTTGTTCTGTCTGACGGTCGCAAGACCGCATTACTGCATGTGAGCCTTCGTTTGGAGTGGCCAATAACAGACGTTCGGCTGCGTGCTTTAAAATCGCTCGTTCAATTACAAATTCCCTGGAATTAGTTTGTACTAGTGCTGTCTGTTTTTATTGGCTTAAAACAAAATGGCGTAAAATTAAAATTTGAATGTAGATTCAGCCTTTTATTGTCTGGTTCGTTATTATGGTTGATATCCGTGTGTTTCATGCCTAGCAATTAGCGGCTAACAGTTCCCTTTGCATTGTTCCTGCCACCCATGATTAAACTCGTCTGGTATTTGGAATTAAAATTGGTCTCTTTTGAATTGCGGCTTCTGACTTCTCTTCTATTCTGTTCGTCTAGGGCGCAGTGTTAAATGTCTCCCCATTAGTCCAGCGAAACGAACAGAAAACTCACATCTTGAAGCTTTGTGTTATATTTTTGTTGCGCCGAAAGCAAGTGTTTTTTGAGTTCCATCTGTCTTTTAAACTCCGAGGATTTCCTATTACATTGCAGCGGCAAGCAACCCTATCTTATTACTCTCTGTGGGAGTCAGCTATAAGCACCGATTTTTCAAACGCGGTCAGCAACTCCTTTAGCAAACTACAGCGTGTTACGTTTGGGGTTTCGTCAGTTGTTTGAACAGTGCACTCACAGGGGCGACCAACGTACTTGGATATGTGACATTTATTTATGCTTTTCTGTCGTGTGGTTATTGTCTCGCCCAATGAGATCCCAGAAATACTTCTACATTTTCACGTTCATACCGTGCATCTTGATATTATTAAGTTTTTTTATTCACCAATTGATACACTAGTCAGTTGTCTTGAAAAACAGTATTAAAATTTACGTTAAAATTTACATTGAAACAGCTGCGACATGTTTCGGTGTTACAGTTACACCATCATCAGGGAGCGCAATCAATTCATGCTTGCTAAAGTTACTAAAATAGTCCATTAAAATACACCGGTGTGTGGTAGATACGATGGTAGTGTGGCTGCATATATAAGGTCAACCTCAACAATTATAACGTATACATCTAAAATGTCCACACTATTCTAATTGTATGTGGCAGCGTATCCAAAATTCAATCAATTCACGATTAGACACCCTGTACCAGGACCTAATACATGCAGTCACACTACCATCGTATCTACCACACACAGATGTATTTTAATGGACTATTTTAGTAACTTTAGCAAGCACGAATTGATTGCTCTCCCTGATGATGTTGTTAACTGTAACACCGAAACATGTCGGAGCTGTTTCAATGTCAATTTTAATGTAAATTTTGATATTTTAAGACAACTCAATAGTGCATCAGTTGGTGAATAAAAAACTTAATAACTTCTACATTCTTTGCACGTCACACATCCTTTTTTTTTAATTTTAGTGGTAAGAAGCTTTATTATGATTTTTCTGCTTACAGATATATATTTTCTTTGTCCAGTGTGTGTTTGAATTTTAATCGGCGCCTGTCCCTCTCCGTGGCGTGAAGACATATATAAACCACATGGCTCGCAATGTAATCTCGGAGTAGACAAGTTCGTTGCTGAGCTTCGCCATCTATCGTATTACTCCCAGCCTGAGTCTGGGCGGGCTGTGGGTGGGGGCTACAGACAAGTGATGTGTGGAGTGATGGACAGACAGGGTGGCGGATAAGATGGATAGATGGGAGTGAGACGGGCGGAACATGCAGGGTAGATTGTGCATAAACAAGTTAGTAGATAGGCCTGAACCAAAGATATCACAAGAATAACCTAGGCGCGGATGGGAGGATAATATTGAAATGGATTTTTACCAAAGAGGGTGTAACGGTATGGAATGAATGCATCTTGGAGATGGGACCCATTGGTTGTACCGAAACGTCGATAATGATTTACTTCTACTCACTGCGCAATAATCCAGAAGAACAGAGTTCTCAGCTTCTGAGGAGTTCGTGTGACGGTGAACCGCACTACTTTAGGCTTAGGGTACCGCTACTGTGGGAGAGCGACACAGGCTTGAATTATTGTGAGTTGAGGGACTGGCTTACATTGCTGTAGGATGAGGGACAGAATTTCATTGCTGTAGGATGAGGGACAGACTTATATTGAAGTAGGATGAGGGACAGACTTTCATTGCTGTAGGATGAGGGACAGACTTATATTGCTGTAGGATGAGGGACAGACTTTCATTGCTGTAGGATGAGGGACAGACTTTTATTGCTGTAGGATGAGGGACAGACTTTCATTGCTGTAGGATGAGGGACAGACATATTGATGTAGGATGAGGGACAGACTTTCATTGCTGTAGGATGAGGGCCAGGCTTACTTTGTTATAGGATTGGTGACACTGATACCCTGTTTCATTCTATGTAAAATGTTTAAATTAGTTTGCTAATCTGCAAGCAAATTTCACTGAACTTTGCATACAGATTACCTTTCCATTCTTCCTGTTAAGACAGCCATTTTGATAATGCGTGAAAGGAGTCCGGTATTTAATAACGTCGGAAACCCATTAAGTGGCATTTGTATTAAAGTGCAAGCTTAATAACTTATAAGGCCGTGCCTCTGGGGGATTTGGTACGCTTAATTGTAACTAAAAGTGGGGTGATAGAAGACCGGCTTCCTTCTTCCCTTCCTTCCCAGCGTGCTGAGAGTTTGTGCAAGTTTAGAACGCCTTTTAAATCCAATGCAAGTTAATTGAAGTGAGTTTGCTACCACGCTGTTAGGATGCTGGTGTAACTGCCGCGTGAAAGAGAGATGTTGAAATAATGCTCATTCCCGGTGCGTTTGACCGGTGGGAATACAGTGTAGTTATAACAGACGAGTTATGACTGATCTGTACACGGTGTTAGGTCACTACCTGTATCAAAGGAGTATATTTTGTATATAAATACCTTATTTCAAAAGAGTTGAAGGAGTAATGGGAACCACTTCGAACAACTGGTACCTGCAGTAATGACCAGTAAACATTCAAGTTTTCAAGCCGAAGTTTTGTCAGGAAGGAAGTTCCATTCTGCTGTTATTCTTCCACATATTTACAGTAGAAAATAGTTTAATTAATCTGCAGTTTTGTAGCAAAAAAAAACGCGGGTCCATATACGGTATATGTTGGCGTTTCCACCAAAAAAATATACTGTTCTGAGCCACTGGAGAGTTTGAAGAAGAAAACAGATGTGTTCGGTGGAGGCTGTAACGTGGTACATTGCACAGGATTTCTGTTAATTTACGGCATGATTCAAAATACGGCCACTTTCACTGTGGGGACTTGTACGGTTTTACGAGTTGATCCTGGCACTGAAATACTGTACTGCCACATTCCGGTCATTACTCCGGAATGTGACACGGATTTCACGGTTCAGCGTCCCTTCTGCGTCGCTGCTAGAAAATAATGGAAACTAGGAGCCTAAATTAAGGACGCAAGAAATGAGCCTCTTGATGAATTTGTGGAAATGCTTGTGTTTTATTTACAGTGCGTACATCCGGTAAGGCAGGCAAGCACTGGAACCCTTTTGGTGGTTGCTGTACTTCCGATGTTGATGACGTACTGTACCTGTCGCAAAGGCAGTAGATATTAAGGTACGGTGTGTACAGTGGACTGATTTTATCTTGGCGGTAACTTTCATTGCTGAAGCCTTTCAGGCAAATTGGCGTAAGTTTCAGTTTTTTTATGTTTTACTGACCGTGAATCTCAGTATAATCTTAGTAATTAACCAACTTAATGCACAAGTTCTTGTTCCGTAATAAGTTTATTATATGCCTCTGCATGTCTCGAGCACTATGTGCTCATCACCAGGGGGTCAAAATTGTATTATACAGCATCTGGTATCATCACACCTGTAGGTAGCCGTCCGGTGCACAGGTTGAGAGAGAACTCTCTCAACCTGCACACCAGACGGCCACCTACAGATGTGACGATATCAGATGCTGTATAATACAATTTTGACCTCCTGATGATGAGCACAACAGTGTTCGAAACATGTAGAGACATATAATAAACTTATTTTAAAACAAGAATTTGTACATAAGTTGGTTAATTACTAAGACTAAGACTAATTTTCAGTGTCGACAGAGTCTGCTTGTTAGTTTCATGCTGTCTGTAATTGAGACTTAAACACGAGAATCGTCATGAATTTCTCCTACGGCATTTAGTAAGTTAAAAACACTGAAATTGAATTAGCAGAGCCAATACCTGTCATGGGACACGATCCTGAGCCAACGTGCATTTTGTTTGGATCATCATAACCTGCTGCCGTACGAACGATATTAATGTTATCCTACCATCTGCCCTTCATTTCGTAAGACGAGGTCTTCAACCACTCTTTCCGATAAAATTGTGTTTTGCTTTCTGTTCTTGACCATAAACCAAACCCATCGTGCACTCTTATGTTTTCTTGTCTTGCCAATAGCACGTAACTCGTATAAACTACAAGCTTATCGTTATGCAATATACTAAATTGACTACTTACCACATCTTAGGTGCAACAGTGTAATTACTTTCTTTCTTGGGGGTGGAGAGATTACATTTCATTCAAATAACTGTTGTGGAATTTTTGGCATATTTACGCAAATTTTACATCAGTACCGTGTATTGAAGAAAACTCACCCAGATTGATCTCATGAGAGTAATTTTCCTGTTAATTGAACCTTAAACTATCGTTGCCGCGGTTTATCGTTAATTTCCAAACGCGATGGAATACTTGACGTATGTTTTTAAATGATGCCCGCGTCCTCACAAGTCCACCCAGGTTGCGTGCGAATCTTAATGATTGTGAAGAGTAATATGATCGCGAAGTAGGAGCCGAAATTGCGCAAGGTCACGCTTCTGATTCGCTAACATAATGGTAATACGATGCGTGCTTTCATGATTTGCCCTGTCACTGTCATTATCACGTGACATTGCGCTGTATGACTGAGAAAAGGGGCGCCGAGGGAAATTTTAATGAGGGTGTGTGTTCCTGGCAGAGTGCTGTCTTCTGTTCAGTGTCGGAGGGCGACACGTAGCCTAATTGCCCCCTCAGGACGCTGATTAAAGTACAAGTGCTGGGAAATAACTTTTCAATTAAACCTCAGAAGAAGTTAATTAATAGTCTTAAGTTTAAGTAGACTTGGTGGCTGTTTGGCCTTGCGTCTTTCTTTACTCTCCCAGCAGCAACAGCCCCATCAAGACTGTTCACAGGTACTTAATCACAGGGCTGCAGTACCCAGACAGATTCTTTGGTTCGTGGATTGCACATTTCTCCGTATTATTTTAGGAGAATATTTTGTGTGTAGTGATAGACTGATAGCAGGACGATCTACCTAGTGGGAAGGATGGGGTTGTGACCTGTTTTAAATTACCGTCCTTTAGTTCGCCTGCAGTGACCGTACAAAAATCCAAAGTCTCATGATGCCCGCCTCTCGGCGTAACGCGAACTGAACATTACTTGACGAAGATGAGTCTATAACCCCGTACTAAAGTATTAAAAACCATAAAATAAACATAAGGCTCACTGAATGGGCAGAGTGGGCCTTGAGAATCTGATAGTCGCCAACATAGTCAAGAAATTTCCCATATCTTTTGATAGTCGCCAACCTAGTCAAGATACGTCACTTCTTTTTCGACACTCGCCCACATAGTCTGTATGTGTGGCTCCTTTTTTTTGATATTCACCCACACAGTCAATATATGTCACTCATTTTTTTTAAATCGTACACGTGGTCAAGATATGTCACTCCTTTTTTGAAAGTCGCCCAAGTGGTCGAGAAATATCATTTATTTTTTAAAATTCGCCCACGTAGTCAAGATATGCCACTCATTTTCTGAAATTCGTCCACGTGGTCAAGATATCACTCCTGGTTTGATAGTCGCCCACGTGGTCGAGAAATATCATTTATTTTTTTAAATTCGCCCACGTAGTCAAGATATGCCACTCATTTTCTGAAATTCGTCCACATGGTCAAGATATCACACCTGGTTTGATAGTCGCCCACGTGGTCTAGAAATGCCCTTTGTTTTTTTAAATTCGCCCACGTAGTCAAGATATGCCATTCATTTTCTGAAATTCGTCAACGTGGTCAAGATATGTCACTCCTTTTTTGATAGTCGCCCACGTGGTCGAGAAATGTCACTTCTCTTTCAAAACCCATTGTTTATTGCCGAGTCCGCAATAACCTGTCGTTACATATCTAGCACTTCAGGATGCGACATTTGTAGTGCTTTCCAAGTATTGATTCTGTTCAAAATGGCGGCTGCCGATACTCGCTACTGGTGGGAAATGAAGGATTTAAATATCTAACCCAAACCCAGTAACAAGATTCGCAAATTCAGAATTTAAATTTCGCTGCACTAAGATTGCAGATTAAGTTGGTGACGTACTGTGGAGAGAGCGCGAACTTACTGCACTGAGTATCAAGTATCAAGTATCAAGTGTCAAGTACCAGCAACCTGCTCCCTTAAAGGAACAAGCGAACAGAACAGGTGTTACACGAAGATGCGCTGTTGTGTTGCATTACAGGCACAACTATACAATTTTTGTCAACCGCCTGCTTGAAACATGTGTTTAGTACGCCGACAGACGTCGAAAAGCACAATTAGATATTCCTGTTTTGTGTAGACGTTGTTGGTTCTCTACAAATAAATGTGCTCTCATTTCGAACAGTAAGACCGCACTCTTGTCATCCCACGCGTACCTGAGAAGGTCACGAAATCGAGGCGATGAAATAGGTTTTCACCCTATTTGTAGGCCACGAAGGTCCTTACTGGGAGTAGAGGTATAGCTCTACTCTTTCTAGGACCTCGGCCCCGGCCGCTTCTACCCCCGGGAAATACCCGGTACCCAATTTACAGAAGGCTGGGTGGGCCCCCGGGTCGGTCTGGACGGGCGGGAAATCTCGTCCCCACCGGGATTCGATCCCAGACCGTCCAGCCTGTAGTCAGTCGCTATACCGACTGAGCTACCCGGCCCATAGGCGATGAAAACTAAAAATGAATAAATTGTCTCGATTTCAACATGTATTTTCTTTCAAGCTTTTCAAACATGGCAGTTTTGAGGTAGATAATTATGTCAGACAATCTCCAAGAAAATGCTTCGCAGACCCGCGTATATTTTACGAATTATGTAAATGGATGATTCGTCTAATTTCATAAATTAAAGTATTTATGAATTGTTGTTTATGGGTTTGTGAAGTTACGTGTTTCCGCTGCGAAGTTTTGCGTCGCATGTTCTGTGCTTGTGCGGTTTATACACGCATTAGTATAGGGCGCATGGTTATTGAGTTTCTCCTTTAAGCACAACATTTGGCGTAGCTTGGATACGAGTGGTCTGCTAAATATATATGATGTACTGTAATTGTTATGGCCATCACAGGTAGCTGGGAGAGGGTTTCCACCGCTACAAGTGGCTTGGGTCTTGATAGCGCCAGACCTACGGAAGGCAGTATCGCAGACACCGTTAAAACACTCCATTAGACGGACTGTAGTAGATTTATTTGAAAGCTCGCCGATTGTGGATAGCCTGAGGTATGGGGCTATTTAGTTCTAGTTTATTATAGACTGGAAAGTTCAGTTTATATGTGTACTGTAAGGCTTGCAAGAAGAGCGGTAAGTACGAGCGATTGCCTAGAGCTCTTTTTACGCCGATTGAAAGAGGTGAGGGTAGTAGATCGAGGGTGTACTGTAACCTGGCAGGGTGGAAGCATTAAGATAATGGGGAAAGTAATGCAACTGGGGTGGCCAGCTAGACGAGCTTCGGGAGGCGCCAATTACGGGGCAGCTGAGGCAAAAACCGTGTCTTAATAACATAAAGTATTTATTACTTATGTTCATGTAACTACAGTAGGTAAATTTCGGTCAGTCATAAGTCTTGATTCTTTTCAAAACAGTTTAAAACGTGGTTGACGGTCAACCTCTCGCGTATGTGAACTGCGTGTTTTTTATGCAACATAACGTGCGGCGCATTAGTGACGTGCACGAGCCGCGTTATGGCCGCCCTCTGACATAAGGACAGCCGCGTACGTAATATAATATATTTACTGCAATTGGGTTGTCACCTGGTGGCAGCGGTTATTTTACATGTAAACAAAGCATGAAATTGGTTACTAAACTAAACTCCGTGGCCTTAGTCCGCACGCGAACTATACCGACAGAGCGGCCGCCGCAGGTCGGCGAAGTTAGTGCCAACTTTTGCGGATAGAGGGGTGTCACGTGGTCAGCGCAACGG
>Ga0136643_10006380_pt1 | contig 16879 bp, 10 predicted proteins | sample TergutLab28metaG_FD_96883 | JGI IMG/M metagenome (GOLD analysis project Ga0136643, IMG submission 96883) | Labiotermes labralis P1 segment gut microbial communities from Petit-Saut dam, French Guiana - Lab288 P1 (version 3) (version 3) | ecosystem: Host-associated > Arthropoda: Insects >... | reverse complement strand
TCACAACGACCTGGACATCCCTGTACTAACATGTAACATTTGGTATGTTAGGCACTGATCCATAATACTTTGAAGCAATCACCAAATGAGCTGCAACTGATTCACATCTAATATAGCTCTGTGACATCACTCTTAACATTGAAACAATTTGTGATAGGAAATGCAAAAACATGCTTCAATTAGTTTTGGTCTTGGGTTCATTCATTGCTCTCTGAAGCCAAAACGGACCCAAAAGAAAGATATTTAAAAGACACTGCTCCATCTACAACTCCATTTTTAAACAGATATGAATGTATAATTTTTACACTTCTTACTACATGTTTGTTATCTTCATAGAAAATTAATATGAATTCTCCCAGTGTTTGTATATGCAATAAATTGAAGTGGCACATAAAATAAAAAAATGAAAAGTTATTTCTCCAACCATTGTCACAGCCACATGTAATTAATTTTGCGGCAAGAAATGGGGACAAAATATGCCGGTGCTGCATATATTAGAATGGTCCTGACTAGAAAATTTAATTAATAGAAGGGTTAACTAGTCCTAATGCAAGGCTTGGCATACTAAATAGAGTCACTCCTCACCCATTGCAGTTTTGACTTTACACAATTGAAAATTTTTAAATATGTAGGGGAAGAAATTTTTCCAAACACTGAAAAATTCAAATACATGCTGATAAACATGTGTGGATGTGCACTTGACTATTGCATAAGGTGACACCATCAGCTACCCAAGCAATGTACACAGGTTTAATGTCCAAAATGTATGTATGTTAAGCAGTTGGGTATGGGTCTGCAAGTGTTTGCATTCACATTACCCTATTTTCCCCAAAAGAAGTTTATCCAATGTGGTTTTGCCCCAGCATGCCACAATCACTCCCACTAAACCCTGAAACACTTCATTTTTTTGACCACTAGAAATAACAAGCACTACCAACAAACATATCTCTAACCTGAACTACAAAGTTACAGAAGAAACTCAGAGAGTGCAAGGGCTATATACAAGTCTTGAGAATAGATCTGAAACCTAGAGTTGAATTATGGTTGAATTTTGTGCTGATATAACTTTAAAAACATAATCTTTGCATGTGATCGAATTCATCACTGCTTGTAAAAGAACACACACACGCACGCACGCGCGCGCGCGCGCACACACACACACACACACATCTATATATATATATGCATACATATACACAGACACACACACACCATTAATTCAAGATTAAAAATTTAAGCCTTTGCCATGCCACTGAAATTCAGTAAGTCCTGTAATGATTACACTGCACTAACTAAATCTTTATGTCATTTATGTTTGCATTATGTCTGTGTGCAAAAGGAAACATCTAAATTTACTAGTCTACTATTTTCGGCATGGCAAAGGATTGCAGATGCAAAAAGTTTAATAAATGAAAGAGAAAGAAGTTATATCAATTGAATAAAGCAAGAACATGCTCCTACCACTCCAAATTTACTGTCATGCTTCAAGTATAGCAGCAGAGCTTAGAAGCAATGGAACAGAATTCCACATGATTTGACAAGTTTATGCTGACAACCCAGGACTTGATCATAGAAACCAAAAATGACAAAAAAAAAAAAAAAGAATTGTGAACACCTCAATAGAGAGACATTGGTAAAATGTACATGAATACAGGCATAATCATAATGGCTGTTTGAACTGTCACAAAGGCTACAACACCCAGAAAAATTAAGAGTGGAACCAACCACATTGATTGGCACACAACACCTAGAAAATGTGACACAACGTACTAAAATACAAGTTCCTATGGACTTACAGACTAGACCAAAGTGCTGATGAAGCCTTCGATTGACAAGGCAGATCACCCCTGAAAATTAAGTCATCATTACTTTACTCATGCTACCCAAAAGAAATTTAAAAAATGTTAAAAGAAATATATGAAGCTTTATCAGAGATGCATACTGAAAGAGAAGAAATAAATTATGTTTCAGACTATTTGCTTTCTTTAAAAATGCAGCAGAAGTAAAGTTACTAAGCAGAAATTAAAGCAATAAAATGTGAGTACAATGTACATGAAATTTAACTATTGTACTTCTTTTAGGGGTGCAGTGCATAGTTTATTTTATTTATTAATCTATGAATAATGCTATTTCTTTACAATTAATCAATTAGGCCTATCAATGTACATAACATTAAATTTATTTATACAAATGTTGGAGTAAACGCAATGAATTGGTAACACAATTTACAAGCAAGGTTTAGAATATGCTCATCGTCCAAGCTTAATATAACAGTGGGAGGTAGGTGTAAAATGAATAATACAGGCACATATACTAAGCATTTTATACTGTAAAGTAAAAAACATTTGCACATACAATATTCTGTAGTGTCAAATGAACAATGCTTGCACATATATTAAACATGTAAAATTGATAATACTTGCACATACACTAAGCATGTTATGGTAAAAAATGAATAAAGCTTTAACATACACAAAGCATAATACAGCCACTCCCTGACTTATGACCATCTCACTCACAACCAACCAAAGGTACAACAAAAGTTTTCTTAAGAAAACTTGAATTCAAACAACTATAGGAAAATTCATCACAATTTTATTTTAAATTATATTTCTACATTACGTTGAAGAAACTCTATTCATGATATTTTGTAACAGAATGACTACCTGAATCCCCCCAGCCTGGTGGAGGATATATATTCCACCTCTTTTTGTATTTTCAACTTATGACCAGTGTTCAATGCATCCTTTTCATAAGTCTGGGAGTTCCTGTATAGTGTAAAATGGGTGAAGTTTGCACATAAATGAAGCATGTTATAACGTAAAATCAACAGTGCTTGACATAACATTAAGCATGTTACAGTAAACAATGCAATTTTAGAACAGCTCTTCAAGTTACCGTAATCCACCACTAAAGAACAGACCTCTCCGGTACACTGCTGACTGCAGGTTGAATGACTTTCCCTTCACACTAATAAAGTATAGTGCAAAACACCGTGCAAAGTCAAGTGGAATTTTCATAGTTGTTGAAGGAATCATGTTAATGTTTTCACCTAAGTGTTTCTTCTTACAGACTTACATTTTTTGTTGCCTCTAGTATTATTACTTTTACAGTTAATTGTAAAGTATAACAAGTGTATTGCTGATTTGATGGTAATGTGTAAAACCAACCCACACTCTATACCACACTGACCCTCAGAAACTGATAAATGTAATGAATTTGATTAATCCAATGAAAAACAAGGACACAAATAAAATCAAAATTCAATTTTTTTTTCCATTTCCTCAGTCATTTTGATCTCTGAAAAGCTTCCTATAATCAAAGCAACATGAATACTGCATGCTTGTCTCCTCTTAACCTTTGGCTTTATAAACATGGAGTTAGTGATAAAAAGGTAAAGTTGTCTCTGTACATGCCCTGAAGGCATGTGGGCATAGCACAAATTTAGCTCCACTCATTGTTTAACTTGATACTGGATGGAGGTGAGTGGTCATTTCCACGCCCTGTCCTCCTGAATCCTTGAGTGAAAGATCCATCAAGAGGAGGCTGGGTGGGCCACAGAGCAAGCCTGGATGTTTTTGAAAAGAGAATATCTTTTGCCCCTGCCAGGAATTGAAACAAGGCTCCTGTCCTCCAGCCTGTAACCTAGTCACATGGTGACAATGCTGCCCATTGAAAAATATATTTTATAGTCACAGAAAAGGCCTTATCACCATGAATTGTGATATCCAGAACAAACTGATCCACAATTAAGGGATTATGTAAACCAAAAATTAAAGGAGAAAAAGTAATACATATAGCAAGATGCAGCACTGATGCACTGAATGACTATAGTGAGGAACAGATGCAGCTACGTGTTGGTGGCTGTCTATGAATTAATTGGTGGTGATGGTGTGTTGCATCATGCACCTACATCTTACAAATAACCAGGCTTAGAAATACATTGTTACTAAACTTTAGTGACTGTGTTCATATTTAACACACTTGCTTTTAGCTTTCATGAGTTCTTTCTACCATCTTTGCTGTACCTAACATTAATGGATGTTATTTCCTACACCTTTCAAATCTCTCATCAGATTGCTCTAAATGTCTCAAAGTGTATCAAAATGAGATCCTTTCAAGAGGATTTAGAAAAGTAACATAAACCGATATGCCAAATGTCGTGAATGTTCTTACACTGGTATTAGTTTGACAGTCCATTACTTTACAGAAAGTTCTATGTGGTCAGGTGCAGTGCCATGACAAGAAATTCACTTGTACAGTCAAATATGAAGTTGGTCTGCTTCAACATATATGCCGGCTCTGTACATTTATAAACCTGAAAGTGGAATGCTTGAGTGACTGTTGTGGAGGAACAAATTTAAAATGGACATTAAAAGGATGACATGAACACAAGCAAAACTTACTATTGTTGTTACTTGTTACATAACAGCTTAAGTCTGGTTATTTGTCACACTCTTTCAACAAGAGTACTTGCCTTTTACAATTTTCATTGACAGTGCAATCACAGTTTACCATTGTTTGCCTGCTCACATTGTTTAGACCATAATCCTTACCTTCAGAGCCTGAGAACATGCCAATGTGTGACTGTACATACCACTATTCTAGCAACAGAAAGAAGTACACAGATCTGATTTAAAGTAATAACTCATTTTAACCCTTTCCATGCTGCAAGCAAGATAACTCATTTACAGGTACTATGCTTTGCATCTGTTTATTCTGTAACAATATCAGCAAAATAAGTGTATCCAATCATCACTCAACAGTCACGTTCTTAAAAATGTAAATTATATGCCACTAAACACTAATAGAAGATGGTAGTTTAGATAAAATCCAGCATGGAAAGGGTTAAAATGTGTCTGCTACGAATAGAGACCATGGTTACACAACTTCCATCTCAATGACTAACTGTAATTGAAACCAGTGATGGTTTAATTGATTACATGAAGTCAAGGGTGTCTGATTTGAGTAAACAAATTCCATTGGGCATCGTTGTGTTTGTTATTAAGTTTAACCGACTATGCCTTCTGTACTGAAGAGATTATACGGGGTCAAATGGGATAATGACAGTGTATGTTAAATTGATCTTTTACATTCATTCATCCAATCATTCTTACTTTTTCATGCATCTCCATTAATTCACAAAACTTCTTTTGTTCTTCCTTCTGATCTTTCTTGTATTCTAATATTCAATAAAACAGACTCAGCAAATCACATTCCTAAATTCATTTTCCATACCCTTTTATTTCTTAACAGTTTTTATTCACTCCTTTTAACACCAAAAGGGTCAACCCTGGACCTAAAACTGAATGTCTAACCACATAAGAGTAATTTTTGGCAATATACTAATTCCTTAATACAGCTGCAACTTAACTCTATAATGAACTTCAATTTACTTTACAGTATTACTTGTACAACACTTTCTTAGTTGTATATTGCATCCAAGATTCCAGAATTTTTCCTGTTCTTGTAACCAGAATTTTGCCCTAGGTACACTCTGTGTTTTCTGTCACTCCAATCTCTTACCTGTAGGGGATGTCACTTAGATTGGACTGGCTATGTGAATGAGTAACCCTGCTGGACAAGTCCTTTACACCTGACACTGCCAGCTCATGCACTGATCCTGACAGGCTCCTATCACTTCCCCTGCGCTGCCCCAGTGCTCCAAAACCCTGCTGCTGGAGTGAAGCCACGACCTGCTGTTGCAATAACAAAGACTGATTCGGTGCACTACTTGTTGAAGTCTTCTTCTTTGCAGGCACACCAAATCGAAAGATCCTGAAAATGAAGTGCAAAGAAATTAAAACTCCCCCAACATATGCGCATAGAACACTCTCCCATTTAGTGAGAAGAATACTGCAATTAAAAATCATCTGCTATAAGAAAACAAATTTGGCCACACTTCAGAATGTGTTTGTGTTTACCTTGTAATAACCAAAAGTATAAAAATCTGACTAATATATTTAGTTGTCACAAAGCTAATGCAGTCAGCAGGACAAGAAAAAATATATTTCTTTGGAAGATTTTGATGTGGAACACTCGATAACATGATCACTAAGGTCAACAGAACCCTCATAGATGAAATATGTTGTTCTTATACCTTCAATAAGGTACTACATCCAAACCACGTGAAGATGGAAATAAAGTTCGGTATTTAAAATGAGAGACAACTGAACTTGAAGGAGTAATTTAGGAGCTGTAATCAAAGGTACAGTGACGTGAAGTATACATACAGAGGCCTACAGTAACAGATGGAGTGGGGTCACACACATATTTATACTTACTTACTTTTTCTTAATTCCTTATTTATTTACTTGGTGATAGGGCTGGTGACAAGTGTTTTGATGTTATGATGATTGTGTGTACATTACCATTGTGACTGGGTAGTATTTGAAGGATACATACCTTGTTGAAATTTCAAGACTTCATGCATTGCATTATTGACAGCATTTTCCAAAATGTCTGATTTTGTATAAAAGAGTAATTTCATCCTTAAATACCAAAAGTATCTTCTCATAGGAATGATTCATATTTACAAGAGAAGCTTTGTAAATTTCATAGATGAAATATTATATGCTCCTTAGAATAAAACCAATTTGTTATCTTGCCATAACTTTACAACATGTGAATCATGACATATTACTGCTGATTTTACTGCCCTTAGTTTTACAACCTTTTGTGGGTTTTAGCTTTCTGAACCAGGTCATTCCAGGCCAAGACATATTACTACCAAAAATATATTTTTATTGACTTTACAGCAAAACTGGGCAGTGGTTTCCAACATACCTTGACAAAAGAAAGGAAAGAGTGGATATTAATTATATACGAAAACAAAATCTAACACCAACTTGACTGGGGTGCTGTAAAACCCAAAGTTCCTCCGGGTTCCATAGCTGGTTTGCTGCGTTTTCCTCAATATGTCAACATTCCACTCCCATCTGTAAATTCGCAGTTGAATCCTACACTTTTGCTCATGTGAAGAGAAACATTACTCACATAACATTCTAACAGAGGCTACTTTATAAATTGCATTAATGATCCTTTGCCGAGTTAACAATATGTGTAAAACAAATAAAAACACATTAAATGTCAATAAAATTAATTTTTTGAAATTTGTTACTAATATGTATTACACAAGTAGAAGTTACAGTAATAAGGCAATGAAAAAATTATTTACATTAAATTTATTGACCTGTAAATTGATACCCTAAACTGGGACAAACATACTGAATATTTTTATACATTTTCACCAAGTATCACAGTTGCAACTGTGACTGGAAACAATATATTAATCCCTGCTTATTTCAACATGCCTTGCCCTGAGGGCAATGCCACTAACACTAAGAGACGTTTTAAAATCAGTTTACTTTGTATATTTCTATTCTGTTACCTACGATACAAGTCTTCAGGAAATTCAGCAGACAAAAAACTGTTCATGGCAGGTGTAAACAAAAACATCTCTTGTAAGGAAGTCATTTAAATAATTAATATATTTCCCCTTGCCAATGAATATTTATCCTTGTTATTGTCTTTTGTTGTAGGTAATGTGGAAATGTTTTAAACAAATTAAGAAATATGAAATATAAATGCATGACATAAATGTGACCACCATGCGCCAAATGCTAACCTTACTAGGTATAAGAAAGTTGTGTACTGTGCAGGAACCGAGATATACAATGCTCTTCTGTCCAACATTAAAGTTTTAACCATGATATACAAAATATTTAACCTTTAGGAGACAGATTCCAATGCCAATTTTATTTCTTGAGAGCCAGGATTTTTTCTGGATTAACATGAACATTTAAACTGCCACCAAGTATACACACAGTGACCAGCATATGGTATGCTAGGTCATTTGCCAATACCTTTTAGAGACCAGCATGTAGTCCCTTCCTGATAAAAGAAAAATGGTTTACAATGAACAGTAACTTTGAAGTTAGACAGGTGAAAACCACCAACAGTAACAATATAACTTATCACAACTAATTCTGTTACCCTTCCTCCTTGATTGTGTATTTTTTAATAGCAATTAAAGAGTTAATCTGCCTATAACTATTAAGCTAAAATACATTATCTACTATACTTTTTACTACTGAATTTTCTATACACAGTATCCTGAAAGAATGAAATAAATTCTTCAGTTGTTTCAACTAAAACTAAAAAACAAAAACAAACCTTTTCTTCTGGGAAGGTTGTACTCCTGCAGCTAGAAGGTTCTTGTAATGCTCAGAGCGAATGAAACGTGGGTAGCAATCTTTTTTAAGCAAGAGTGTATATACATGCTCTGCTGCCGAGTCGAATGTGAATCGTGTTGGTGTGCGCAGTTCTTGGTGTACTCGTTCCATTGTTTTCCCATCAATGTTGATTTCACACGGTGCACCTGGGGCCAGGAATTCACTGCAACCAAAGTTTTGCAACTTTTAAACTTTTAACTATTATGAACAAAGCAGTTTTATAGTGTAGAAAATTAAGTTATACAGTCATTCTTCCAAATGTACAGAATGCCGTAATATCACGTTTTAGTTTTGAGAAATTCCACAAAAAGAAAGAAAGTAGTGTCACAGATACAAGCACAGATTTAACTGAAATAAGTTGACACTCACACTCATACACATATGTGTACTTGGGGCTGATATATGGTAAAGGGAAAGCTGTCCCTATGCAAGACAGATACATGGTGGGAGATACAGCTCCACTCACTGAATTTTTGCACTAGACAGTGTAGGTGGTCCACTTCATGCCCAGGAGGCTTCATCCAATATAAAGCAGACCAAAACATGATGGCATTTGTGAATCCTTATATGCAGAACACATACCAGTACTTTAATATTTGCCATTTTTATGGTTCCTTGTTGTCATTAATGGTTTAACTGAGAAGGAAGTGAAACCAATATATCTGTAAATATTGTCACTGTAGGTGTTCTGTTTCTTTGTTTTGACAAGGCTTGAATTTCACAAGAATGAAATGTTATTATTTGCATGTTCCAGATCTTGTAACTCCAGTAGATGCCTGTGTGCAGGGACTAGTTAAAGAAATATGCATGATTTCGTACAAAGAAATTAGTGTTGGAAATATCCTATAGAGTAGTAATCATGATGGCTATTATCTTCAGCATATATCATTAACTGTAAATTTGCATGAAAAAGCGATTTATTCAGGCCATGAAGCACTTAAATTTGCTTTATGCTAAAATACACTGCATTAATTTGTAACTCCAATCTCTATGAAAACTTACTCAAAAATTTCCCTCACTTTGCGATGAATCTGGGACTGTGAACTTCGCCTCAAGTCATTCACTGCCATCCAAAACCTAATATTCTCATGACTATATTCCTTGCTCAAATAGGCCGTGAATTCCTTCAGTCCTATATGGAAACAGAAAACAGATCCTCATCAATATGACCAGAGAAAAGTGTTTGCAAATGGCAAAGAGGTGTGCTGAATTTAAAGACAAACTGCTCATTCACACCACTGAACTCATTGAAGAAACATGGTGTATGTTTATTTCTCTGACCCATCCTTTTCATTTTTGTAATTCACCACCACAGTAATTATTTATTTCAAACCTTGTCGAAGTAGATTATATAATTTCTTTATTACAGCTTTAATAAACTCATCATTTTAGGCACATTTGCACAGTCATGAAAAGTGCCTGTTAGCTTAGCCATGTCTGATGGTCTATCTGTCCGCCCATCCATCCAGCCATCCATTTGTCTGCATGTATCAATTAGGCTGTCACTGGATAGATTTGTGTCAAATTTAACATTGGAGACTTTATGAAAAATTCGTCAAGAAAACATAAATTTGACTAAAATTGGATGAAAATTTGGTACATGCCATGTTTCATATCATTAACTATGATTCAGGATCTCAACAATGCAAAGCCATTTTTGCATTTCAATGAAAACAATGATTAGGTAAACGTGCTATAATGTTATATGTACATTGCCTATCTTATTTATATTTACATGATATAAGCTCATTTATATTTTTTTGTTACAAAATGAAAATAACAAAGATTTTCATATATTTCTACAAACTAGAGGAGTGAAAAAAATGTTTATATGACTCTGTATATTCATTGTTCTTCTGTCGAAATGGGTTATATTCAATACATAACCAACTTTCCAAGAGTATGTTTATTGGGTCTAGTTTGGTGCACAGAACAAAATGTATTTCTCTTTCTTAATTATTATAACTAACTGGTCTTTGTAACAGGATGTATATTAGCCCCGGAGCAATTTCATTTCATTTATTTTATCATCCATTTGCTACATGTGTAACACTTGGACAAGTCAATCGAAGCATAAGATAAAAGAGAAAAACATATTCACAAACATGTTATGAAGAATTACATACATTCCAGTCAACATAACCTATAAGAATCATCGTTCAACAAAACAAATGTGAACATTTAATCTGATTAATATAAACTAATCTAATTACAAAGTAGTAATTTTTACAATAAAATAGAAATTCTATATTCATCTTATTTTATTTATGTTATTAATTATAGATTCTACTGTTTTCTTCAAACATAAAAGCTCGTTTAATGTATCAAAAGGAAGATCCAGTAAAAATAACTTTAATTTTTGTTTAAAATCCCTAAAACTTCCCAATTGCTTTATTTTAATTGGCATCTTGTTGTACAACCTAATTCCCATATTTATCACACCCTTCTTAAAGACTGAAGTATTTTAACTTAGAACATGGAAATTACAGCTTCTTCTTTTATCATATTCATTCATGTTTAAATTCCTCCATAAATAAACTTTTTTTTTTAACGTAGCACAACATCTCAAAGATATATAACACAGTCACTGTGAGAATCTTTAACTCTTTAAAGATTTACGAACAAGACTCTCTATTGTTAAGTCATTTAATTGAATGAAGTACCCTTTTGTGTATTTTTATACCTTTACACTCTCAATTTCCCCACCCCATACTTTATTAAAGACTATAATTTTGCAAAATAATATTTCTTAACATAAATAATATTAAGTCTCTCTAGTGAAGCAATCATATAAAATATGTTGTTTAACTTTGAGCACAAAACCTGATTGTGGGTATTCCATTTTAGATTGTTTGAAATATCAGTTCCTAAGAAATTTGTTTTAGATGCACAATTAATTTCAGCATTATTATAAACTATCTTAGGCTTTATTAAATTACTAGTTTTGTTAGAGTGAAATAACATTGCTCTGGTTGTATCGGTATTAATGGGAAGGCTGTTATTTGAGAACCACGTTTTAAATTGTTTCATAAACCTATTTAGCCTTTCCTGTACAGCATCAACATTTTTGTCTAGAATACATATTTTAATATCATCAGCACAGAGGGCCAATTATGCATTCTGGATGTTTAAAGGTAACTCATTTATATATAATAAAAACAAATGGGCTTTAGGAAAGACATAACCACTTACAGGATTGCATTTCAGCCAACAGTCAAAAGCAATTATCCAAAGAATGTACATTGGACGAAAGGAATAATCTGTGACTGGCAAAAACTTTTACTCTTGAAATTATGAAATATTGTTATGGAAATAATATTTGTGAATGAGTTCAGGGTCTGTCTTTCAGTGATAAAAATAAATGATGTAATAAAATCATGTGATGAAGAAGTAGCTCAAGATTTATTCTTAAAATAGGAAACAGGAAAATGTGGTAATTCCTCAAGAGTCAGTCCTAACACTGTCTTTGGCTTTATAGCAGACAGAAGTGACCTTCCTCCACAAAGAAATATGTTGTTAGTATCCATAATATTCACTGATGACACTAATGTCACAATTACTAGTAAGAATGTTGATAATGTCTGTACTCATATGAGTAAATGGCTTACTGTTGACTGCTTTGAAAAAGAAAATCCTTAGAGATTGTAGTCTTCTACAATGTTACATGCCAAGTGGTAAATAGTTACTGACATTTCAACAGAATATAACACCTCCACTTCTACCAGCCGACATGGCAGAACATCCCAGAAGACTTGAATCTTCATCAACACTGCTGTGAGAATTTGAAATCTCATAAAATTACCACAGCCACGTCTTGTACTAAACCTAGAATGTAATGCAGAAGTCTGTTTGAAAAACTATAAACTTTATCTTTTTCCTGTGAATATGCATTTTCCTTTATGAATTTCGCTTTCAATAACCTAGAATATCTTCTTGACAAATTCAACTATATGGCACATTCACACAAGGAATCATCAAGATCTTCATACACTAATCGCAGCATTTAATCTCTTAAAAAATGTGCATTTTGTGCTAACATAAAGAGGATTAACAGCATACCCTCTAAGTCACAAATTTAGCCAAAAAGTAAAATAATTTTTATGAGACACAAAAAGAGAGTTTTGACTCCCTTTTCTGATCAACAACCTAAGCAACAGCTCAGCCCAGTCATACCTAAAGCCAGCACAGGCACTGGGCATAGAACTAACATTCATTACTTAAATTGCTTAACAATTATAACTCAACTACTTCATTTCTTTAGTCTCCAACGTGTTTATGATTGCAAATGGTGATATATTTTAAGGTACTACCTGAATATTTTCTGGATAAACCAAAGAAAGCCACAAAAACTCTCAGTTAAGACACAAAGTATCAGTTCAGTTACTTTCCTTTTTTTCAGACTCACCTGAATTGGAAATGAAGAAGATTAGCAATGTAACTGTATCAGTTTTACTATAAAAATGTTAGGCATACTTAAACAATGATATATATATATATATTTATATATATATATATATACACCAGGTCACATTAATGTGATCTGAGTATGTGTATGTAAATATCATTGTACTGATATATAATTGTGTATAGATGGAATATAATACATTATATAATTTGTTACTACACAACGGGATGGCCTCTGTCAAAAAAAAAAGTACTTGAATGAACCTAAAAGACTTCTAAATAATCCAACATAACTCTTCATCATGCCTAATATGATAAAACTTAGTGATATAATGTGTTTCTTACTGTATGTAACAAAACGTAATATATACGAAGGGCAATTAATACAACTTGTTTTGTACCGCTGGGCACAAGGAATTGAAATGGTGTGGCAAAGAAATGTTATGTTTAGTACACTACATAGCATTCTATTGTGACTCATAAATATGCCCCACATATTAAGAGACATAATATTTTTACCTGTTGGATCTGACACCAGTTCCTCCATTACAATAGCCCATCGCTTCACCCTCTTTTCTGATATTACTTCAGCTCTGAAAAAATAATGTTCTGTACACGTCTATGAAATTCCAAAGTCACTCTCCTAAGTGAATAACTTTTTAAAATATTTTTCATAATTATTAGATTCCAATCATAGTTGCTTTATATATTTTGAAAGGTGATGAAACAGTGTGTTGTCATTTAATTTTAAAATAGCATGTCAAATGTGACAAATCTCACATGAAGTTTGGTCAGAAAGTAAGTTTATAAAGCACATGTCTTGAAATGATTCACTGAATCCTTGATTTTATTGTATAATTTCACTTTGTGACAGTAATTCCTTTTCTAGGTAGTCCTCCTGAAGTCAGGGACATGTCATCACACTGCAGTATGAGATCCATGATCCCATCTCCACAGAAGAAAATGTCCTGTTCATTGAATTATATTTTAACTCTTGACTGCAAACTGTTATCTGTTTTCAAACTTCAAGTCTCTCAAATATGTCCTTCCTCAGCTGAAGCATGCAGCCATTGAGTGTGGGCTTGGGACTTGGTGAAAAACTTCTTTCAGGCCCCAGGGCAAGGATGAACCAGCTAAAGATCTTTACGCTAAATCAGAAGGACAACTCTCAATTGCAGCATGATTTGGGCTTGATCTGAAATCGTTAATTAGTACAGTTGACAAATGATGATACTAAAGCGAAAGACAAAAAAGTATGCAACAATCAGAACCCTGGGCCCCGGTAATTTGTACCAGCTTCCATTCCCCTCTCTTCAGCACAGCTAAAGCATAATTTAGGAGGCCCAAATTTACTAAGCTCTGGTAACTGCAGTGTAGGACAGTTGAATTCTACATATGTAAAAGGGGTACAGAAATTCATTCTATCATTAAGTTTATTTACTCTTAGCAGCAGCCTTTATTTATGCCAGTAATGGCACCTACATTAAAATTAACAATGTGTTTTGATGATTTTCCATGCATCATTTCCATTTCTTTTTGAACACATTATACATGGTTTAGTATATATTCATGTGTACCTAATTCCCAGTTTTGTGTTCATTATGATATGTTTGTTAATAACAGTGACATTGGTTGAGTGTATAAAGGCTGTTGGTAAGAATAAAACGAATTAATAAAGCCATACAGTGGGAAATTAATAATGTTCATTGTACCGCAAGTGTCTCTAGGTGTTATGTAAAAAAATAATCCTGGGTTGTACATTATGATTCTTATATCAGATTCAGTGATCACTTTAAGATGCAGTGAAGCCTGGATTTTATATTTTTTGACACTATGTTTTCCTTAATTCTATGCATGTTTTTATCAGTCCTGCAAAAAATTCCATGCAGGAAATATTTTCCCCTCAATAGACACTTGTGCCTCCTAACCAGTTCCTTGATTATGTGTTCAAATTAAGAATAAATTACTATATTTCTGTTGTTGTAGGTACTTGAATGGGAAATAATTTGAAAAATAATTTTTATTTATAATTTTCTGTGTCTTCTTTTCACATGTTAAGTGCAATTGAGTAACCTAGCTTAGCTACTGACACTAAATTGTTCTTAAAACATGGTGGCAAATTTTGACCAGTGTTGCAAGCTAAGCCATGTTATTCCACTGTACACAGCATATGACATGAAAAAATGTCAGCCACTTGCAAATAATGAATACACAATGGCTGCCCACATAGTAATGTGAACTACATTGACTGGAGCCACCAGAAGGCAAAGAAGAAGCAAATCACTAAGGGACATGTGGAAGCAGTGAACTAGAATACATTCTTAATATAATAATTTGAATCAGATAACATTTATAATGTAATGCAGTATTAATTTAGTGTAAGTAATTTCAATAACTACAACAATTTTCATATCCTTGAGGTTACATTCATTTTAAATGGTTCCTTCAGGATTATAAATTCCAGGTTTTACTGTACATTTACTCTAAACTTACTTTCTACCCAGGTTTTTAATGATATGCAGAATGTTGTACACAGCAAACATACAATGGACTATTTAGCTCCCAGAAGGTCTGATCTTCAGTGACCCATGGATTAGATGGTTGGGCTCCTGAACTGAAAGGATCATACTCTGTGTATGTTTCGCAGTGTTGTATCAGATTGTCCAGTGCTTGCGATACCTTAACACGAGTCCGCACAAGACAACTCCGCAAGAAGTCCACCTGTAAATCACGTTGAAATCATAAATTGTATGCACAGCAATGACAAACAAGTATAAAAAGTACAATGTGGCACAGAATAGAGTTTCCAGAAGATGCAATAAACCAGCAAATATGGCAAAGAGTAATTCAGAACCAGTAACTGATGTAACACTGGAAAACAGTTATAGATAAATATAGTAACCTAAGTGTAAAGCATTATTAAGTATTTTATTACACACAACAAGTGCCAATGAAGTTCTGTCACACTGCTGGAACACTTCAACATGGCGACTAAGGTTTATAAATTCTTTTAAAAGTGTCATGCATTACACTGAGCAGTGTATGTGATATTGCCATGTACATCATGTAGATTTTTACATGTCAAAAATTTATGGAAACATTCTTCATCATATTAAGACACCTTGTTTTAAATGTAATCTTCAACCAAAACATGAGTCTATAAAGAAAAACGCTATGTAATAAACTCTTTTCAGTTCTAAAATTTTCTGTCATGGGTGTTGAAAGTTGTTTAGTTATAATTTTACCTCACGTTTCAGATTTTCAGGCATCCTTCTCTTAGTGTGACTTCCCCTCTTGCTTCTGGTGGGGACTGGGACTGGTTCTAGCAGGCTCAGGTAACCAGGTGGGGGACGATACACTCGCCAGTATGCTCGTTCCTGGCTGTCACTCACAATTTTGTCGCCTTTCTTACGTTCTTTTGCTAAGCGAACCTATCATAAATGAAATAATGACAGTGGAAACATTTAATACATTAAAAATGTGTCTTAAAACATATGTGCAAATAATATTAAATTTAAAAATCTTCAGTGGGGTTATATGTTGAGTGATTAGGAAATTTAAAATTTATAGCCATAAAGTGTAATACAATAAATTTCAACTTGATGTGTCTTACAGAATGTGTAATAAAAAGTGCTTTATGAGAAACATTTAAGTAATTTAATATTTTATTCTCTGTCTCTAGCTCACCACACAGAAGCAGAAACCCCCAAATACTTAAACTTACACACACACACACCTAAAGAGTGTTCTTGCTCTTTCACGGTCTCTTAATTTTTCATTTGTATTTCATCCCACTTTCCCATTCTAAAGTCTCTTGCTTTCTTATTATGCAGTAGATCCCATACAGGCATTTTATTTGTCCCTCTTCCTAACGGCAATTTTAATTAAATTCTTTCCTACATTGCCTCTCGTATTTATGCTATCATTATATTTCCATCTGCATTTTTCATGATTGTGTAGGAATGCAAGTAAATGACAATGAAAGCAAAGTTCTTAAAGACAATGGTCTTTGGTGTGCATGATGTTAGTAATTTTTTCAGCAATTGTACAAATAGCACACTATCTACCTCTTTCTTTTAATTCACTGAAAATAGTACCTATGTAACAAATTTCCTTCTAAGTTAGATTATGTAAGGTAAAGATAACGTTGACCCTATAACAAGCCACAAAGGCCCAGAGGGGGAGTAGAGGTATAGCTCTATTCCTTCTTTAACCTCGGTGCTAGATGGGGGGGGGGGGGG
>Ga0136643_10006377_pt1 | contig 16884 bp, 10 predicted proteins | sample TergutLab28metaG_FD_96883 | JGI IMG/M metagenome (GOLD analysis project Ga0136643, IMG submission 96883) | Labiotermes labralis P1 segment gut microbial communities from Petit-Saut dam, French Guiana - Lab288 P1 (version 3) (version 3) | ecosystem: Host-associated > Arthropoda: Insects >... | reverse complement strand
TGAAAACAATGCAAACAGATAATCCCAAAGACAATATCACTCTACTAATAACACTTGTCATTTTACTATCTGAAACACAACTGTATATATCCGTTTGAAAGCGTGTGCACACCCACAGTTCAAGGACATTTGGTTTTAGTAAGAATATCAAATGTTTAAGACATACAGTATATAATAACATGCAATATATGTGCATATATATATATGTGTGTGTGTGTGTGTGTGTGTATATGTGTGTGTGTTTGTGCATGTGTGTGTGTTTGTGCATGCATGTGTGTGTGTTTGTGCATATGTGTGTGTGTGTGTTTGTGCATGTGTCTGTGTGTGTGTGTGTTTGTGCATGTGTGTGTGTGTTTGTGCGTGTGTCTGTGTGTGTTTGTTCTTAATAATATGCACCAGTGAAACAACTCTAGGCTATTTATTGTACTCACAACGGTCAGTAACTAGACCCAGCCCTAAGCCAAATAAATCCACTTCACAATCTTACGATCTATTGCTTTATGACCTACTTTAATATTATCCTCTGAACTATGCACAGGTCTTCTAAGTGGTCTCTCTCTGTAAGTTTTCCAACTAAAATCTGCATATCTCATTGGCTCAATGCGTGCTTCATGCTCAACCCAGCTGATAATCATGATAACATCTGGTGAAGGGAATAAATTCTATTTCCTTCAAAGTGATAATGTATTATTTACTTAATCTTACCTCTGTTAACGTATGTGCCAAGCAGGACAGCTGTGACACTGGCACGGAGACGTGGCCACAAGAAACTGTCTCTAGCTGCTCCATCTCCCAGCTATCAGCACCAGGTGAGAAGACATACAAAAACAGCTGATCTTTCATCACAGTTTTCTCAAGTCCTATGGCTTTGTACAATGCCATGTTACTGTCATGCCTTCCCTGTGAGTTGTTCTCTGACTTACATCGTCCATTTGGCAACACTCTGTACGCACGAACACCAGCGCACTCCACAGTCTGTACCTCACTCATTATACGTTTTTCTCCAAAATTGTAAGGCACAACAAATGACTCAGGTAATTCAGATGGTTTCTTCCCTATTCTTCTATTCATATTCTGTCTTACAAAATGTTCTTTACACTTAGTGATGAATGTCCATAAACCAGAACCCCTATTCAAAAGAAAATAGCAATTACATTAAATAGGAACTTACTTGTAATGACTTCTGTAACTCATATTTCCTCTGTTGTGATGTGCATGTTACTGTTATATTCAAAACATTAGTTTGTAACAAATTTATGTAACTGGAACAAAAGAGACTTCTTTCTTGTATCATGTCACAATAAAAAATATGGTATGATTTGGTTTCAACAGTGAGCACTGAAAAAAATGAAAGGTACAACAGAACCCTGATATAAGATTTGTTTGTGTGACAAGCTTTTCTTACACCTTCCACTAGGAAAAATATTGCAAGAAGACAGTGTCGAAATTAAGCAGAAAATTACAAACTACATTGAAAAAAAAAACACCTCGTTTGCTCTAAATTGAAACTAATATCATTGTTCTTCAATTCACATTATATTGATATTTTTTACATTTATTTTATGGGACATGAAAAAGAAATGTGACAGATAAAGCAAAATTACTGCCGAATAAAGGGCAAGTACAAAATCAGTTACATGCATGTATACTTAGAATTTTCCTTTTCAAATAACTGAGGAACGATATCTGCTTTGTTGGCCAGGTGTAATGGACAGCTCCCCCACCCCATCAAAATTTTCCAGTCTGCTCAAACTGCAATCTTCAGTCTTCTAGGAGCAACACTGTCTCCTGTCAACTTCAAAACTTCAGACTGCCTCGCCAAATGCATGAACTGGCAGGTCCACATCTACCTATTCATCACTGCCACTGCCTTCTTCACCGTTTCCACTCCTCACTGCCTGCCAGTTCCTCTGTGGACATGGTGGCCACTCTCATAGCAGTTTCCTCTGCATTCACAAAATCTGTGAACCTAATCACTGGGCTTCAAATTAGCTTGTGAGCTTTCTACTGTTCAAGCAAAACTGATACATAACTACAAGTACGTAAAGTCACATTCCAAAAGGCTGTGAAACTGATACTCAATAACTTCTTATGAAAAGCAACATTGCTTATACCGGTGTGAAGAAACACCTTCCACACACACACACACATGCAGCCAGGCACAAAATTACATTGATGGAAATACCCAAATACAAAGAAATATTTAAATCATATGCACAACATTTGAAAATTGTGTTAAAACTCTCACACCAGTTTCAAACAAGTACCAGCAAATTAAAATTAACAAAATCTATTTTTGTCGATACATAAACTCATGTCAGCAACCTGCCCAGTATCATATCACTCACAACCATCCTACACCTTGCTAAACACCACCCAAGGTTTCAAAATATTACTCACTTTGTTCTGTGAATGCGTTTCATTATGGTGAACCCTGTTAACCTGTAGGAGTGACCAACGACCTGTCTAGTCATGATTCTTGTCCAGGTTGGCGACGTCTGTGTATTGGAAGGGCTCAGGCCCAGCACCACTTCACAGCACTCACCTGCTGCATCACAACCCAGGATTGACCAAGTAACAGTGTTAGATGTTGCATCGTTTTGTGTGGTTTTATTGCCCCCTCTAAAAAAGCAAAAACAGTCAGAAAAAATTCTTAGATATGTTGACTTATGAATGGTAAAAGTCAAAGACAATCACAAAAATGGGTTTTAACAAGATGCATGTGTGACGAAATGCAGGATAACCATAAATATAAAATTTCTTTCTATGGATATGAATAAGGTAAGTCAAACATCAAAATGTATTTCTAAAACCGAAGGGTTTAAAATTAAGTATTTAAATCATGAAGGGAATTCATCTTAATCCCTAACAAACTAAAACATCACGCAACAAACTTTAAATAAAAATGACTGTAGTTCTTCTCATTGAACTTGCTGATAAGTCCTTAGCCTGACCAGGAAGGAAACAAGCTACATTCCCCACTTTTTGTGGAACTTGGAGGTTCATTACCACATTCACAAGAGTGCACCACCTGTCCCTACCCTAGCCAAATCAATCCATTCCTCTGCCCATCACACTTTTCACAGATGCAGCTTGTTTACTTCCTGGTCGGGCTAAGGACTTATCAGCACCCCGGAAGCAACTGGGATTGCAAGGGTGGTATAATGTCTAGGCTATGTGATGGATGACCAAGGAATTCTGGTCTGACTCCATGGCAGGGACAAGAGATTTTCCTCTCCTCCAAAATGTCCAGATCAATTCTGGGGGCCCTCTTCAATTTGTATCCAGGGCTCTTTTATGGGGTCAAAGCAGCCACAGCATGAAGATGACCACTCACCTCCATCTATTTCCAAGGTTTGGAATGAGTAGACCTGTATCTCTGCTCCCCACAAATGCCTTCACAGCATGCACAGGGGCAACTTTACCATTACCCTTACCACAGGTAACACTGGAACAACATAAAACTGAGAAAAACCTATATTGGAGGAAATTTAGTACCACGACTATTGATCTTGCATCAGTGACATGTAACCATAACATTTATTGACTCCCTTATAGAACAGCATGACTGCAGACCTTACAGCATTATTAAAATAAAGAAAGAGAGGATCATACGAGCAAAAAGTGGGAGGGGATGAGTTACTTTACTTAACGTTCAGGTGACTGTGCATTGTGATAAATTCTTATAACAAAACCAACTATATGCACTAATTATACAAATTTATTTTTGGAATAAAACTCTACATGTTTTGGACAGTTCCTCTGTCCATCATCAGGGGGGAGGATCAGGACGGAACTGGTTCTGTCCTGATCCTGCTTGCAAGCTGTCAGCAAACCAGTATGACATTTACCATTGCTGTGTGTACAGTGAAAACCCCTGATGATGGACAGAGGAACTGTCCAAAACATGTAGAGTTCTATTCCAAAAATTAATTTGTGAAATTAGTGCATCTAGTTGGTTTTATTATAAGAAATTACTTTAATTAATTTCACACGAAGGACAACTATCCTCAATCCACTGCAGCATCAAGCATACAAACAGAAATAGGGCATAGTAACCTTGAGTTGTACCGAAACACTTGCAGTACAAACAACTTCAAGCAGATGTCCTCAGCAATTAAGCAGCCTTGGTTGACCACAACCTCTGCTAATGTGCCTGTCCCCACGGCCTGCCACACTGAAGAGTGTGTGCCAGGTACATGATCATCTGCAGTTGCCTTACACTGCAGTGCAACTACTGTCATCTTCTGAGGCAGCAGATACGCCAGAAACTCCAAGCCATTGTGTGGGAAAAGAAACCGACATTTCTTCTCTTCATTTACGTCTGGAAAGAAAACAAAGATTACCAAGCACTCCCTCCCCAAAGGAGTGGTTATGTGCTTAAACCCTTTTGGTAGGCAAATATTTTGGTATGAAAACATTTAAAATACAAGGTTGGATACCTCACACCTGTGGTTACATAAAATTTTCCACTCGTTACAAACTTTCTTACTGTAATTTAAATACACATATTATTTCACAGTCACAATTACATGAAGATAATCCAGAGTAATGAACAGTAAATGTGCACAACATTGTGATAAGTAGATGAGAGAATGATGATGGAAAGAAAAGATGCTGGGGAAATGGAACATTGGAAAATACACAGGTATAGAAGCAAAATGGAGACAGCTAATTTGACAGTATAGCTCTGTGCACAACACACATACACACACACATAAATTTTATTCTATAGCTGGATAATGATATATAGAACAAAAGCCATGTGAAAATTAAGTCGGTTGTTAGAGAGGGATTTAAGAGCATAAAAATGTGATTTTTCCTGTCATATTCCTTTACTCATTCATGGTAATCAGCAATATTATAGCAATAAACAAGTAATATACAGAGTTGTTAGATAAACTGAAATCCTTGTTCCCATTTTCTCTTCATTCTTAATTATATGAGTATCCTTTAATTTCTTAATGTGAATGCTATTACTCTTCAAAGTTTTAGCTACTACAGCCTGTGACACTGACATGGACAGTAACCACATCCCAGGTACAAATGTGTTATTTCTTCCCGGAAATCACAAAATATCATATCTTTTCTCCTCTGGAAGTTGTGCAGTGTAGACTGGTACTTAGTTACTGATATTTTGGATCAAGCAGTCCCAACTGCTTGACCCTTGAAAATGGGACCATTAGGTTGTCTTGAAACATCAGTAACTAACTACAATCTATGAATATCTCATTTACACTACGGTGGAAGCCTGAAATCACACAAAACACCAACCCAGATGGGACAGCATAGTTGGTTTCAGAAAATGTGATTCATTTCCAGCAGGTGCAAGAGATTTTTCACATTTCAAAAGCATCCAAACTGGTACTGGGGGACCACCCAGCCTCATCGTCAACAAGTACTGGGGTTTCTTTCCCTGAGAGTAAAGTGGCCAGGTTGTAAAGTTGACCACTCACTCTCATCTAGTGACAAGGTTAAGAATGAGTGGAACTGTACACCCACTCCCCCACAAGCCTCCATGGCATGCACAGGACCGACTTTGTCAACCCAGAGGTAGATGACTCTCAGAAAGACCCCTAAAAAAGTGGGAAGGTTCTGTTTTATAATGCACAAACCACTCAACACGGCCTGACAAAAGATAACAATGACAACGATTATAAGCCAGTTTACCTTGAAGGCATGAACATGGACACATGTAAAGTATCTCAGTCACTTGCTGTTGTGACTGTATGACAGATGGGAGAATCCAACTATTCTTCTCCTCTGACTGTACTTCTTCCACGCAGCTGACACCCAGTATCAGAGTTACAGTGAGACGTGGCACACTTAGTCTCTGCCTAACAAATGTACAGATGTTTCAGATGTGAGTTTCTCACATTGATAAATATAATAATTACATGTTTATGGATTGTGACACCATACAGTCTGGTAGAGAGGAATCAGTGTTTTGGAGGAACCTATAACTTTGGCTGACAGGGTTTATAACTCTATGTTGAAACAGATTCAGCATTTATATACATTTTTACATACATGCATACATATGTACATACACACAAAAATACATACACACATATACACACACATACATACGTGCACACACACACATACAGATATAATACATACATACATATACACACATACACATATATATACACACATACATATGTACACACACATACACATACATACAAACACACATACATACATACACACACATATACATACATATGTACACACACACACATATACAGATATAATACATTCATACATACACACACATATACATATATACATACACACACACATATACATACATACACACGTACATACGTACACACACACACATATACAGATATAATACATACATACATACATACATATACACACACACATATATATACATACATACACACACACATACAGACATAATACATATATACATGCATACACATATGCATACATATGTACACACACACATATACAGATATAATACATTCATACATACACACACACATATACATACATACATACATACACACGTACATACGTACACACACACACATATACAGATATAATACATACATACATATACACACACACATATATACATACATACACACACACACATACAGACATAATACATATATACATGCATATACATATGCATACCTACATACATACATACATACATCTAAACTTCTTAGATCCAAAAAACCTGCCACAAGATTGCTGGGTATGAAATAAGTCACAGCAGTAGTGTACAAGAACATACACTGCAGTCACTGTTAGAAAGAGTAAGTGAATTGATATACACACATCATAATATATTTCTACTGACAAAAGTTGTAATAGTTACATAACCAAACATCATATATAATGCACTCTGTAAAAAGTAGCATTCTGAACAAGCTGATGTAATTCTGAGACATATAAATTTATAAGCTTGTATGACCCACAACAAGCAATATGAAATTTAGGTTATGAAACATCTCTAGTAATTTGTTTGTTTATAATTACTGTTTAAGAGGAATTAAGTTCACATTGCTGACAAATATAGATTAGGGTTGGCATTATCATCTCCAAAATTTACACTTTTCCTACTGTTGTCAACTCACCAAGGTGGGTAAATCCTAATTGTAGACTTGGGTTTTATCTGAATGTGCACAGCTGGATCTAATACAATGATTATCCGCATGCTGACATCACTCCTACTTGAATCACTATCATCTGAACTTTGTAGAGATACAAAATTACCTATCAACAAAAACAATAAAGAACATTTTTCACACAGTCTGCTAAAGATTAGTACTATATGCACGTGCCTGTAATGTTTCACATATAGTGAAAGACTTAAATAATTCAAGGGGCTGAATAAATAGCAAATCATGCTGCTGTAGAAAATGCATTGGTTTGCAAACCAGATCATACATTCCATACACACTGAAGTAAGCGCAATAGTATGGGCATGTGACATCATCCAGGTATGGATAACGGGTCTTTGCTGCAACAAACTGTGCAGCGGCAAGTGACGAGGTCCTGGAGCACTGACATATCAGAATTGCACAAAAAAAAACACCATATTCACCATTTCAAGCAACTATGTTCAACGTACGTATTTTCAAAACACTGTAACTCACTTACTTACTTCATGGTGCAGAGTCCTTCTTGAGAAGCTAACTGGTTTGCAGCTAGTCAAGAAAATCCCCACATTCACGGAACCCGAAGGTTCATTACCGCACTCACAAGCGTCCGCCACCTGTCTCTATCCTGGGCTAGCCCAATCCAGTCCATATACCCACATCCTACCTCCTGGAGATCCATCCTAATATTATCCACCCATCTACGCCTAGGTCTCCCCAGTAGGCTCCTTCCCTCCTGTTTCCCCACCAAGACCCTATACACCCCCCTCTCCTCACCCATTTCAAAACACTGTAACAAATCTACATAAATATTTTGTGTCTTTTACTTCTTAAAAATTTTAGTGTGTGGGACTTTAGACAGCATAAGGTGATAAGTACGTAAAACTAAAAGAATTACGCAAGCATAAAATTACATTAATGAAGATGTTAAGAGATTTGACTGATGTGGCACTTGCTAGCATTTGATGTAGAATGTTCTGTCTTTCCAGGCCCTAACTAAAAATACACACAATAAAATAAAATCATAATTTTATCTCTTTGTTTGTACAGGTGTGAAAATTTACTTCTTTCTATAGGAAAATTATAGGTGAAAGGCGTTTCTGAAGAGGGTTGAAGAGAATATTTGACTTTAAAAATGAGAAAAAGACAACACTACACAAAAAGTGGTACTTCAGGCTCTGTATTCTACACCAAACACTATTAGGATCATCATTTTAAGGGATGTGAGACAAGTAAGACATGCAGCACATACAAAGCGGGTGACAAATACATAAAAAAACCATAATCAGGAAACCTGAACGTAAGACTGCAGATAGTAGGACAACATTAAACTGGATTTTATGAGACTGGGTACAGATATTTGAGCTGGAGTCACCTGGCTGGAGAGTGCCCACCGGTGGGCTCTTGTGAACACAGTAATATCCTTTGGGTTCTGTAAAATGTGCAGATTTACTTGACCAGCTTAGCAATTACCCGCTTTTCAAAGACTGTGCTTCGTGCATTCAATTATTTAGTTGACTGGTTTGTTGGTTCGTTAATTAGTTAGTTACATTAGTACGTAGGAGTTACTAAAATCTGGTTTGGCACTTCATGTTCATACTTACAGGAAGATGTAGTGCAATGAACCAGCAGGTGGGAGTACTCTTTCCACACTGAATGGACATAAAGAACAGTTCCCCTTTTGCTCGAACGCAATATATTTGCATGATTTGCTTCATGCTGCCACATGCACGTAGATGACTGAACACGAGACAGTAACATCCCAAGTCGTGCAGCCAATCCCAATCTGTACGTAAGACAAAGGAATAACAGCAACTCATGTGCATTATGACATACACAGTGTGATTGCTTTTACCCTAAATTTGTATCCATTATAAATAAACATTACAGCAAATGAGGTCTACAGAATCACAAATAACAGATTTGGAGTGTTAGAGTACCCTTCACCAACCAGTGGATTATATTCCCAAGAATTACAGTTGGCCTAATTAAAAAAAGTCATCAAAAATTATACATTCATTAAACCCAAAAGCAAGTCACACAAGGGCATATGATAATGTAATCTGGAGCCATAAAACTGGGTTTGGATAACACTAAAGCCCTTCTGCCACCACATGATGTTCTCCAAATATGAAAGTCATAGTCAGTGTGTACACAAAGCAAAGCCACAGATACATAAAACCATATTCTGGCAATACTGCATACAAATGGAACACCACAGATAGTATAGGACTGTTGTACAGCCTTGCACCATATCGTCTTACTACACTTTACTTATAAATTCTATCCAAGGGTAATAAATCAGACTAATATCAAATTCACAAATGGAGAACTCATGTTACTGAACAAAGGGTTAAAATACAACCTTGGTTATAAACAAAAAAAACTGGATCAGAGACCTTGGCCTTGAAGCAGAAAGTGATATCACCCTCCTACCCCCAGAAGAGCAAGACTACACAAGATACCAAAGTGGCAAAACAATTAAAAAAACTCCAAACCCAACAAACCTCAAAAAGTAGGTAGTGAGAGAAGGCAGTATGAAGAAATAAAAGTCTTAAACTCGATCAAAGACAAGTTACGTAGAAACAAGGCCCTCATAACAAAAGCCGACAAAGGAAGTTCAATTATAAAAAAAATTTAACTTATAAATTCTATCCAAGAGTCTTATTACAGTTTTAGTGAACAAGCTTGTCTCTCCTTCACATGTATTTATCACAAGCATTCGGTTCAGGTACAGCACTTACTTGTTCAAACGCAATCCCCTCTTCTTCTTTCCAGAGTCCAAGTACAAGTTCACACAACCTTCACCACCACTTTCTTGATGATGATGATGATAAGGAGTCACAGCACTCATTTTATCACTTTTTGGTGTGCTGCAACTGCTGATCACCAAGTCTACCTCATGACTCGGTGCTGAGGAGCTGGGCGATGATATTACTGGAAGCTCGTCCTACAAGTACTATCAACTTTTAAGAACCACATAAGTGCAAACCTTATTTATACCTCTAGTGTAAGCATCTGATACAGACATGGGGTCTTTTCCCTTTCAATGTTGTAAAAATACAAAATGATTAAAGACTTCAGCTACAAAGCTGCCTTCCTGCTCCTCTCCTGGCCACCCAATGACTCCCATCCACTTTCTCAAGAATTACCTGCTGTGACATCATTGTTCCATTTTATTATTGTTGAACTGAAAGCAGGACAACTGCTTACACTACAAACATATATTTTGACCCTTCTAGACTTCTGAACTTTTGATCGGAGTGTCAGTTAAGAGAATCCAAAGGAAAACCTCCATTTATGCCCCCCCCCCCTCTAATATTAATGGGGAAGCCTAACCACTGTAGGAACCTGGGTTTAATCATATGTGCAGTCATACAGCTTTAACTATACCATGAGGTAAGTGACAAGGAAAAAATAATTTGCAAAGCTAGTAAAACATGGCCAGTGTGAAGATACTGGAACAAGAGGAGATGAAGTGGAATATGGAATAAATTACACAGCAAAGAACTTCACAATTTATACAGGTCACATAGTATAGGTCAGTGTTTCTCAACCTTTGTGAGACCATGGCCTGGTAAATTCTTTTTTCATAAGACGAGGGCCTGGTCCCAACAGATTTACTCATCAGTACCTGTCCAATTTTTTAAGTTCATACATTAAACTAACATAAGTATTAATAATTAATTATGGCATAATCATAATGAGTATTAGTACACTTACGTGTACGGTGTGGCATGTTGACAAATATAAAATTACATTTAAATTAATCATCAATTCCAGGAGAATCTCTTGCAGCCCGGTATAATTGATGCCAGGGCCCGGTATCAGGCCGCGGTCTGGCGGTTAAGAAACACCGGTATAGGTGAGCCCTGCTCAACCAGGTGGATGCACACACGCCAAGATCACAAGTTAATTCTTCATCTGCCAGGGATACTGTAACATCATGATACTCTAAATATTGAAACCACCCCAGTTGTCATCCACTGACTTACAGCCAAATTTTTAGCTCACTGACCCTCCCACCCCAACCCCCTGGTCCAAAAAATTGTGAATTATACTCTAGCTGACCTGTCTACTATGTACAAGAAATATAAACATAAGCAGCTGAATCACATTCTGCTGTTACTAGCTAACCACCACTCACAGTGTTTTTTTTTCTGTTATTATTTATATTGACTCTCATTTCACTTTTGTCATTGTATAAATATTTATTAAAAATGGTTAGGGGAACAATTTTGTTATTTGTCCTCAAACACACTGTACATACTTACTCTGCAATAAACCTTTAAAAACAAATACCTTAACATGCATTTTAATCACTAGGTGTTTAATATGTATATTAAACATCTTTTTAGATATTGTTGTGTTATTGACTGATACCTACACCTATTGTTTATATACACACAACGAGGATGGCTCATTTTAGAATGCATTTTAATGATAGGAAGTATGGGACCCAATTCCAAGACACCCAATAATTTTAACTCATAATATATGAATGTGGGCAAAGATAATAACAAATAACTGACAGGACAATCATACTTTTACATAAAACTAAATTACATAAATAAATAACAACACACATCATAAAATCAATTGCAGCTTGTCATTTATCCTCCTTTGACACAGATTCTATATCATGACTGTACATGAGTGGGAGCAGAAACAGGTTACAGAGGAGTATGCTACTGGGTGGAGGTATCGCTCCATTATTGAATCTTAATCTTCAGCATGAGTTGTAGTTGAATGGTTTTTTTTAAACCCCTGAAGACTGTACCCAACAGCCACTGACAGGAAGGCTGAATGGATCCCAGACCCAGTCTGGACACAAAAAGAGAAATTTCTTTGACTCTGCTAACAGTCAAACACTGATTCACAAGTCATTCTTCCTGCAGCCTACTCACTACACTCACTGAGCTACCCTGGCTCCCAGTGCAATAGGCTACACATTATTATCTAAGGTAACAAAGAGTCTACCTGTGCAACATCATTATGATGCTCTGATGTGTTATTCATACTGATGTCCAGTGATGTTTCAGTCTCAATCAGCAGCTGGCTAGACATCACACCATCAGGATTCTCTTCTTTTACTTCAGCATTACACTTCTTTTCCTTCACCTTCAGAAGGACTGAGTCTGCTCTACATAAAATATTACTTGGCAACAATATATCTGAGTCTGCACTGACTGATTTTCTTCCACACTGCCCACCTTCCATATGAGCTTCACCATCCTCCAAAAGTGATGGCCGAATATTTTTTTTAATATCAATCACATTACATTTTGTTTCAACATTGACATCTGCCGCAATTGAATACTGAGACACACAAAGCACAGAGCTTGTTTTCTCCTCGGCCCACTTTGATTCCTTCAGTACCATCATGTCTTCCTTTAATCTAAAGGAACCCTCAGCACCAACACCAAAAACATTATAATTCTCACACTTCTGGTTCTCTTTCAATCCTTTATCATCTTTAGTTTGTCTGTCTGCTTCCAATGTGATGGGATAGGCATTATCAAAGTTAGAATTAAGGTTGCTTTTTTGTTGTGCACTGTTGATGGAACAGCTACATACCAGAACACCATTTTCACCGGAAACTACACTCAAATCTTGTATTGCTTTGTCATGAACACAATCTTCTGACTTCGCTGCCAAGGTAACTTTTGCTTTTCTCAATCTTTTTTCACTACTTTTTCCAAGGACAGGAGATGAAGGTGTCAGAATCCGAGCCACACTACTGACATTCACTTCTGTACACCCATCTTTTAAGACATCATCATCAACTTCCAGCCTACTTTGATCGGGTTTGTTCACTACATCACAACAGTTCTTTCCTAAACGAGATTTCTTAATAGAATGTTTCCGATTACGCCACCTTTGACAACAATTCATAACAGGTGATACCACGTTACTTTGTGATGGCTTGTTCTGTTGAGATGAAGCAACTGGTGACTTTTCATTCATGTCATGTATGTGACTCAAATCTGTACCAACTGCAGTTGACTTCATATTATTTTTTAAGTCCACTTCCATTTCTGTGCCCTGATTTAACTGATATGAGTCTTTGTTCTCACTTTTGTGTGTATCCAGTGCAGGACAAGTGTGTTCCTGATAAAGAACCACTGGCTGAAGGACATCACAAACCTTTGTTCTCCTTTTTTTCCGCTTAATTCTATGACAAAAAGATCTTAGTTTTGGGGATTTCTGCCTTCCAATTATTGGAGAAGATACTGTTATATCCTTGTCACTTCCAGTCTCCAGAATGGGATCTGGGGATTTCAAAAGACACATCTCACTCTCATTTGTCATGTTAAAATTATGTACCAGTTTTTCAGTAACCTTTATATCACTGCAACTTAGAGGATGCTCTTTCAATTCAACTTGGGGATTGATGCGAGTGACATCCAACTGCATCTGCCCCTCATTTCTTTCTACTACAGTAACTTCAGGAGGATGTAACAGACTGTCCCCACTTTCCAAATTAATCACATTACGTGTCACCCGAGCCCGAAACTGGCGACATGCATTTGAACTCTGGACCACACAGGAGTCAAAATCAAGCCGCGTCACAACTCGATGGAGTGCACGTGATCTTGAAATTATTTCCACATCACTGCTACCAGATGAGCTGCAAACTATGTCAGGAGGGGAACTGAGAGGTGATCGGATACAATCTCCATTGGAGAAACTTTCCATCCCTCTTCTCCAGTCCTAAAAGAAATGCAACAGATGGCCAAGTCATTTTTATTATCACTACTCTAAAATGTACAGTTACGTTCCATAAACCGTGACTAACAATTAATGTACAAATTCCACATTCATTATACCATATTACAGATGATTATACTAATTAATCACTATCATGTAAATTCTTCAAAAACCAATGGACACTAGGATACTATTTATTTCACGTTAATATTTTCTTCAACATTCTGATTATTGTGAGGTTAATTTCAAAATTCACTCCTTCCCATTTCATTCTTTTCCACCATGGATGATGATACTTTACATAAATATCAGTGTTCCATTTGCAAAAGTATTTGTGTCCTCTGCAAACTGTGATGTACATGTGTGAAGAAACTACTACTACTACCAGCTTGTAAGAGACAAGCAGACATGGATATAAATTCTAACATCTAGAAAATGAAACTGTAATTGCTTGCATGTAAAGAAACAAAAATTCATATTTAAATATAAAAGACCAATTTGGCAAACAAGAAAATAAAACATTGTTGTTTTCTGTCATATGCAATTGACATTGTAGTTGCCAGCATGAAACTTTAATTTAATCACCTGGGTTATGCTATTGTTAGATCTTACACCAATAATAAATTACCTTGACAGTTGATACAGAATTATATATGTCTATAAATATAATAAAACTTGATATAAGATGGAGGTGAGGGGTCAGCTGGACACTCATGTTTCTACTTCAAGGAAAATGGTCTCTATACCAATTGGAGATAAGGTAGGTGGGTTACACTAAATATGTTGGCACAGTAAACCCTACTCATGTCTAAGTTTGAGCCACAGTCATGCATGGATCCAACATAATAACTGTGAAATTAGTTGGAGCTAAATGAACACATGCGAAACACACACACATTATGGCATAGCATGATAGGCTCCCATATTATCTGAAAGCACAATTATGCTGCAGTTAGAAAACTACAGTCACTCAGATCAAAACATGCCAGAACTACAAGAATATTTCACTGAAGCGGCATACTTACTGAATGTAAGGCCTGTGAGTTTTTACTCTGACTAAATGCAGCACAAATGTTAAACATCTTGAACTGAAGACAACATAGTAACATCTGCAAATATTACAGCATGTTCCTGTTAAATATGAACCACGTCTGTAGCTGGCTTAAACGGGGACACTGAAATATTAGATTAAGTTATGAACAGATAGAAAATTACAAAGAAAATTTTCAAGTCCTACCCATTACTTAAAACATGTCACTCTATCCAGCTGTAAAACTAACAAAGTATATTAAAAACCACTGTCAAATATAACAGAATTGTGACAGAATATTTGGGCCTAAGAAAAGGGGCTCAGAATTGTTTATGAATTCCAATTACTTCTGAAGTAATACATCCAATTTTTGTATTGTACCATTTCTGGTATACTTAAGAGGTAATGTACAAAGGTACTGGCACAAACTATGGTTACATGTAATCACACTTGAAGCTCCACATTCATTTCATAACCTGCTGCAATACAAGCAGGTTATGAAATCCAGTCTTTTATTAAAAGGTTACATGGTACTGAACTGTTGCATCACTTTACACGATACATCAATACTTATCGAGTGTGCTCCCTTTCATTGCCATTTCCTCTCCTACAAACAAAACGCGATTTTACAAAATTGATCACATTTTTGTCATTCTTCACACGCCGTGCGGTATGAATTATAAGTGAACTGTTCTGTTACTGTATGATAAATGCAAATGCCTTTACCCCACGCATCTCGAAACACCTCTTCATATTTTCATCACAGCAAAGAATCTGTTTTTGAAAAGTTCTGAAACGTATCAACACAGAAAACTGCCTTAACCTATAAATATACCGCCAATACAAGCCCGCCAACTTTACATCTGAAAATGGAAATTCGATTATTATGTTCGATTCTGACACGCTTCGAACAAGCAGCACAACTTTATACAATACAATATATATATATATGAAATCATGAGCATCTTTAAAAAAAAGAAAAGGGAACGGTGCCGAAAACTGAATTATAAATACTTCGGCCAATCCCTGACTTTAACTGAGAGCGTAGTTGCCTCTGTTCAGAGCATCACGTACTGACACGCACAGTTTACTGTTACGTGCTGTATGAGCCTAATTACTACTGTATTAACCTACGAGCACACTCGTCCTTACTTTCATTTACACAGCAGTGCAGGGATAGCTTTATGTTTTCGTACGTTCTGTACTAGTTCGCGGTCAGCTGCCAACTTTACATTCCGGTCCATTTATCCTTGCGCGAAAAATCTTGTATTCCAGTGACAGAAGGCTGGGTGAACCGCAGGAGTGATGTAGTCATGATGACGACGAGAGCAAGAACCAGAAAAGTATGGGGCACAACCTTAGCCATTTCGTCCATTGCCAGTTCCTTTATAGAGAAGTTTAGTTACAATCTTAAAATAAAGTCACTAAATAAGCTATAAAAGAGACTCTTAATGACTTTACGTGAAAACTCGCGACCCTGTCAATCTGTTAATCTACTCCATACTCGACTAACTGTAACTGTTAATCAGTTGCGAATACCTTCAAGCCATTATAAAAATGCCAATGCGGTAATATTTGCGGCTCTTTACCCACATTGTGTTTAATTCATGTCTGCTTTTACTTTCTGAAAAGTGTTGGAAGTCAGTATCAGATCTCACAGAAACTCACAATAGGCATCGATTTACCCACAATATGTGTTCAAATAACACACGAGTTTTTTTTCCATAATTTCCCTATAACACGTTGATCAGATAAAGAACGTAATTACGGTTGAAAATAATTCTTACAATACATTCTACAAATTTTAACTAATGTAATATAATTAAATTAATTCATATCATTTGGAGTCTTATACTGACAAAGGTTCCATTCCCTATGGCGTCACTGGAATTTTTCATTGACAGAATCCTTCCCGCCGAACTATGGTACTGGGATCGACTTAGCCTCTAACAGAAATGAGAACCAGGAATACTTCCTGGGGGGGGGGGGGGGGGAAAGGGGGGC
>Ga0136643_10006375_pt1 | contig 16886 bp, 7 predicted proteins | sample TergutLab28metaG_FD_96883 | JGI IMG/M metagenome (GOLD analysis project Ga0136643, IMG submission 96883) | Labiotermes labralis P1 segment gut microbial communities from Petit-Saut dam, French Guiana - Lab288 P1 (version 3) (version 3) | ecosystem: Host-associated > Arthropoda: Insects >... | reverse complement strand
GATGTATTAACATCCGAAACATGTTGAGCAGTAAATAATGAAATAATAAAGCAAGTGACATCAAGTTGGTCTCTCTTTATTCAACTATCAAGATGATGCACGGTCCAATAAACATAAGATTTATGGGAAGTGTCAGAAGAATTGTAATATCAGGTTTACGACGCTATTACTGAAACACGCTGCGAAATCGACTCTTACTTTGTCGAATATGTTTCAGAATGTAACTGGGAAGGCACATCAGTCTATGACTACACGTCGACGCCAAACCCTAAACCGACGCCTGTATTTTCGAAAGACGACCTCTAGTTACATTACGAAGGCAATGATAGTAGTATACTGACAGTGGTTAGTGAAGAAACTAATGACGTGCTGACAGAGTTTGTCAGTGCGCTACGTGAGTACCCAGAAAACCAGGCCGACACCTCCGTTATACTCCACACAATTGTCAGAACGAGACCTACACCTGAAAAAAAAAATCTGTTTATATAAATACGAAATTCACTATAAGATAGGTGTACGACAAAATAACATTTATACAAGCCTGTACATCACTATTTATCTATATTTTATATGCCATTTCGGCGTCATACTTCGTAAGATACTACCAGCTTTTACGTCACGTAGCCGACACCTGCGATTTTTATTCTTGTATAAACACGTTTTATTTTATTTGTAATAATTTTACTTATACTTGATATTTTTTATACTTACTTGGAATAACAAAACTAGATAAAGAAAAGAATCAATGTATTATGCAAAAAACGGGAGCACAGAACATAGTAAAGGAAATAAAACCGTACCATAAAAAGTGGCTACAACACGTACAGAGGACGGACACAAACAGACTAGCAAAACAAGCACTACAATGTACACCAAAAGGACGAAGGAACATAGGACGACCGAGGAAGAGATGGAGGGACCAACTTCATCTTGAGAATCAACGAACAGGAAACACGCCTAACCCTTCAGGATCATGGAACTTGATATTTTTTAATGTTTTAATACATACAACTTTAAGACTTGTACTTCATAACCACCGGCTAGGACACTACAAAGTCTTAGAAAATTTTTATATGGTTTTATATAATTTTACATTGCAATAACCATTGTAGCACATGTGGGATCCCATAATGTGAATTATAATTGCACTCTGTTTTACCTTATATTTGAAAAGTCTTTTGTAATGGCGGTCTGATGATGGTCTGTGCAGACCGAAACATGTCGTCATATTTAAGTAAAAATAAGTGTGACCGTTTTAATATGTTCCATTCTCCGTGCATTAATCAGGTCCATAACATATAAATAACCAACAAAATGCATTTCAACTTTTATGATGTATTTTGTTCATAATTTTCTCGCCAACATGCTTCGGCCTCTATTTCGGCCATATTCAGGGTGATATTAAAAGAATACAAAGGTACAAATGTGGTTAATTGTGTCCTCGTAACTCCAGAACAATTAATAATAAAAATTTGTAATTGTTATGGAGTGGTGACGACACAACAATTAAAATTTTTAACATTTAGTTGTTATGGAGTGATGACGACAAAACTAACCACATTTGTACCTTTGTATTCTTCTAATAATATCACCCTGAAAATGGCTGCAATAGCGGCCGAAACATGTTGGTGAGAAAGTTATGAATAAAATAGGTCATTAACATTGAAGTGCATTTTGTTGGTTATGTGGTACGGAAGTGTGGTTGTGTTTGACGGATTTTGACAGATTGTCCTGATACTGTAACAGTTTAACATCCTGTAAATTCGTACCTATATCCTACACTAACCACCAGCAGGCCTGTCTGAACAGTAGTTTAACGCCTTACCGTAATCATAACTCGTCCAAGAACAAACCCTAAAAGCAGCTAGCCAAAATCAACCAACAGCAAACACTGGCAGATTCGAAGAGAGATACATCTAGCGGACAACGCCTTTACTAGCTCATGCGCTACAGAGCGGCGTGTCGCTTTGTTGAATTGTGGCCGGAATATATCTCGAAATTCCGACACATACATGGCAAATCGACTCCGATAGAAGAGTATAATTTGCCTCAGACGACAACCACATGCTGTGCTTACAGTGCACTAGCCGGCGTGCATGAATTTAAGTGCGAACATTCAAAAACAAAGTCTATAAGAGACGCAATGTCCTAGAGTAACCAGTGTTCCTTAATCGTTTAAACATCGACATTTAATTTAATTATGTATGCTATAAAACTGCATTTTATACTACACAGAGAATACTGTTTGTGTCCATTACCAAAACCAATCAGCAAATGGTGTTTAGCTATAAAATGGGTAGGTGAAATTTTTTGTGGAATCGTTCGAAACACATACTTTAATACACTGTGTCAAAGTACATGGTTTCATAAACCTATAGGAGGTGGTACATGCAGTTACAAACTTTAAGAGGTAAATCTAGTACCATGACCAAACTAATCTAACCTAACAACCCCTTCTATTATACATCCATCTGCTCCCGAGAAATCCTGTGTTACAAAACACGGCCCTTACTTACTTACTTACGACACTCATGTCCGTAGGAATCGAAGAATAACGCCTTCAGCGAACCGCGTGATTCTGAATAGATGAACGACTTGTCGTATGTGCTTCAGAATGGAACGAAATTCCCACATCTACATGGAGAAAGAAAGTACGCTTATCCATAAATCGTCGTCAGCTTCGATTTTGGATAGTAGGCTGCTCTATTTAAGATACACGTCGCAAGGACAGAGATAGTGCAAGTACAGGCCGAAGTGACGCTGTAGAATTTGATAAATCTAAAGATAAATGTGCTTGATCTTGCGTACTGCAACCTAACCCAGTGTCATAATAGACATAAAAATGGCGTTTTATAAACCAGGTAGACGTTTGAACATCGATTTGAAAATCCGCTTAGTTGTTACCACATTCTGTAAAGGAGTAAATACAAGCCAGGTTCGAGGAAAGGACGTCGTCACCCAGATCTGCGAGTTCATTAAATGTTAAATTCAAATTGAAAAGGGTTACTGGTTACAGCGTCCTGCTGAGGTGAATGTTTTGAAAGGATGTCAAAATATTACTTTTCGCTTCCCGTTTTATATTGACACAAACTTCGTGTTTCTCTTAATACCAGAAGTGCCAGTACTAACTTCTCATCAAACGCCTTGATGATCTGTCAGACATCCCACAGTGATTTTTTTCCTCATCTTCATTTTTCCTAAAATGTCTCTTCTACACGCCAACTGCCATTCAACTACAGGACTTCACATATTCAGCAGTGTTGAGTAAGAGGATGAAGGAAAATTCGAAAAGTGAAGTGCCTTTTTACCAACCTATATGGCGTCATATATGAGAAGACGTAAATCTAAACTATATTCCTGGATGAACTTAAAAATTGATTACAAATGACGAAATTTTTTATGTTTTCCAATGTAATTAGTATACAACCGTGATGGTTGTACCCACTGCCATGTCTTGCACTTCTATACACACTTACTTCATGTGACAGAAGACATGTGCCCTTATTTCACATTATCATACAGCTATCCCATTACAGGCATGGACAGGTCCTTAGGGATCCAGGAGATTAAGGCTGCCAAAATTTCTAGGCAGTCGGCACATGAAAGTGGTAAGGTTGTCATCCCTATGCACCGACCAACTTTACCCCCACGAGATATCCCTCGTACTCATTTCTGTCAGAACCCATAATACGGTCCAAAGGATTCAGTCAATAAAAAATTCCACTGACCCCATTGCGAATCGAACCCGCGATCTTTCGGCTTGTAGTGCAGTGCATCACCTAACTACATTCTCAAAGACATTTGTTATTCATATTTATTTGATTAAGATGTCCGGGTTTGAAAAAGTTTTAATGAAGTGTACTATTTTACAGGTGTTCAGTCCTCAGTCTGACGGAATTACTGATTTGGCTGTTATACTGCTTTATGCTTATTGTCAACATGGCGTTTTAATTGTCTTTGTTAGTTTAGAGAAAGAAGAGATACATTTCATACTAAATGCATTGTGTTTCTTAAGACAGCCAACAAATGCATTCCCTTTAAATGAGTTTCCAAATGAAAGAAAAGTCATTTTACTGTCTGCTTTAAAAACTGGACACATTTTTTAAAAATTCTAATCATTTGTGTACATTTTTATATGACTTCTGTTTGCTGAAAGAAAATGGTATACAAAAAATGCAGGTTCTATAAGCAGTGGTGAAAACAAACGTTAAAGATTAATAGACATGTATAAAATACTATAGATAGGATTACACAGAAATGCAACACATCATAAAGTATGAAATACAGTCTTTCGGCTCTCTAATCTTAATATGCTAATATTCTTGTGTCTTCCTTTTCAGGCAGGCGCTGATGTGCAGCATGGCTTGTCAAGAAACATGCCCAATGAAAACTAGCATGCATCTTACATCACCCTCTGACCATAAGCAGATTTCTTTGTGAAAGATAAAGCCCAACATCAAGACAATGGCTCCATTAAGTTTACACATGCGTCTTGGTTTCCTTCAACACTGGAAATTCAAAACATGATAGATATATTGTCTTTCAATGTTACTGGCTTTTCAAGATGTAATTAAAGTTAAATATGCAAAGGAAAAATATAGTACCTGCTAGACTTCGTGTGATGACAACAGAATGGCTGACACATTTCAAATTTCAATAATTATGAAGTTTGTTATTTATACAATAATAAAGACTTCAGATATCAGTGACATTTTTTAAAGTTTCTGGTGGAGGTTTGCATAACAGCAGAATCCAGCATCCGGCCAGGATGAACAATACCAGTTCTCTGGACCTACATGGTGTGTTGTATGAAGAATCCAATGATGAAGGCAAAAGGGAGATTTTATATAAGTTTGTGACAAATGGCGTGTTACTAAATGCTATTGGTATTCTGGGTATATTCGGGAACATCATCTCCATGATCATTCTTTCTCGCCCTCAGATGAGATCTTCTATTAACTACCTTCTGATTGGTTTAGCAACTTGCGACACTGTGCTCATTATAACATCTGTCCTGCTGTTTGGCATTCCTGCCATCCACAACTATACAGGGTACTTGTTTGTGTATTACTTCAAGGTAAGTCTAGGCAATAATGTTCAAATGCTGGGTGTTGCTGAGTTCAGCTTTGTTCAGAGCCAATAGGGTTCTTGTTCAAGGATCTTGAATTATAATTTGACTTACATCAACATTAATGGCACACCTTATTCTACATAATAATAAAGACATGATGATCCCAGTAGCCATGCAGTCTAAGGCATAGGCCTGCAGACATTTAATTGTTTGGGTCACTGCTTTCAGTCCTGTTGAGGGCATGAATGTTCATCTCTTCTGTTTGTTGTGTGTTTTAATGAGCCGATCACTTGTTCAGAGGGGTCCTACCGGGTGTGTGTGTGTGTGTGCATGTGTACATGTGTGTGTGTGTCTTATTGTGTGTGATCTAGAAAACTCAAAAGAAGCAGCCTAGACCTGAATTGGGCTGTTACACAACAAAAAGAAATATTAAATACATGTATTCCAGCCCTCAGTACTTCCAACTATTTATTGTACAACTTTCTCAAATGTTTTGTTATGTGTAGAAGTTAAATGTCACCTTGTTCATTATCATTATCATTTATTTAGTATTCAAAACACATTTCTGAAGACATTTAAAAAATTAATTACTTATTTATGATAAGCATGTAAATTGTGGAAGTACATTGCCTCACAGAGCTTTTAGAATACAAGATTCAGTGTCATAAAAATAATAATATATTAGAAAAATAGGGAATTTTACAGTGATAAAGATGTGTAAGACAAATTGGGAAATATGTGCATAGCATAACAGCCTTAGCATGTGTGCACTGTTTTTTACTCTTAGATTCCCCAGTCTGTGAAAGCCAACTCTGCTCCATGGAGTGTGTTATTCACAAATAGCATAAGACTGATGATATAAAACACTGCTAAATGCAAGTACTTTTAAAGGGTGTTTTCAGCTTTTACAACATGTACTGTAGGTTTTCTCTGCATTGGAGCAACCGGTCTACAATTGGTCACGCTCAATTTTAATGTTGTTGTTGTTGGAATGCAGGGGAAAAGTATAGTGTGTCTAATAACACTGAAGAGTATAACTCTAAAATTCTGTCTAAATTAACAGGTTTAAACAAAATTTTCTTCAGTGAATGTATTTTTGCTTATGGTAAAAGATGAATTTTCATGCAAGTGTAAAACATAATGTAAAATTATGGATTTGCATATCTTAATCATAAATGCTCTGCTTTGTTAAAGGTCTACCCACATCTGGTACTTGCTGTTTATCCACTTGCTCTAATTGCACAAACCGTGTCTGTATATTTGACACTGACTGTGACTCTGGAACGCTTTGTTGCTGTGTGTCACCCTCTACAAGCACGATCCATGTGCACATGTGGACGAGCGCGCCAGTATGTCTTTCTCATCATCGTGCTCTCAACACTGTACAATCTGCCACGCTTCTGGGAAGTGAAACTTGAGGAACTGACGTATGACCCCAAATACAACACAACTTTATACAAAGTCTCAATGACCCAACTCCGGAACAACCCTGTTTACATCTCCATCTATATCCACTGGCTTTATCTCATCTTTATCTACTTTCTTCCATTCACCAGTTTAGCAGTTCTAAATGCTGCCATCTATCGACAGGTATACGATACAGCACAAGAGTAATTCTGTATTTCTGTTCTGTGGGTAGTCTCCACATTGTTGTGTTTGACTGTGTGCATGCTTTTGGCTGAAATGGTACTGGAATAAAGAGATTTCAAATAAAACTGGAAATTAAAAGATATCTCCCACTATCTGTTAAAACAGTGAATATACTGAAAATATAAGGAAGTTGACAGAAGGAGGTTAATCAAATTTTTAAAAGCAGTATGACACATCAAGTAACTCAGGAAGCACTATTATATTATTAGGCACTCTATGGAGGTGAGTGGTTAATTTAATGATGTTCAAGTCATGCCAAACAATGCAGTAAACAAAATAATTATAATTCCTATATCAGGATTCAAACTCTGGCTCTCAAGCTTGTAGCCTGTCACTTTATTGTTGAGGTAACATAGACTGTATGGTAGTAAGCATGTAAGGTAGGAAAGTTAAGTCTTAAGTCAGTGTTTCTGTATTTTGCTTCTTCCTATCAATGTTTCATAGGACCAGATATCACAAGCATATGGTTATCACTTTTATGTATCAGGATATCCTGGAGACTAACTGTCCTGACTTTGGAATTGAATTGTTTTTTTGGACCTCCCTCTGAAAAATGCCATGCTATAACATTAAGTTGGGCCACAACTGCATCACTATATACCCTCTCACTAATCATTCTGTCAGTGCCATAAAGTTTTATAAATTGAAGCATAATTAAATAAACCAAGAATAAAATAACTATTCAACAATAATTTTGTATCATACCTCACATTCATATTTCAACAGTGGTTGGCAGTTCACTGGTAGTTTAAGGTTTCTCATTCCTTTGTAATACAGTGAGAAAAGATCCATACTTTATCTCTTTCATATTATGGGTGTTACAGGTACGGCGTGCAAACCAAGAGCGTCAGCGTCTGTCCCGACAGCAAAAGAAGGAGATTGGGTTGGCTACCATGTTACTGTGTGTGGTGGTTGTCTTCTTCCTGTGCAACTTCCTGGCACTGGTTAACAATGTACTTGAGGCGTTTTATGGTGACCCACTGGATCAAGTAGTTGCAACCAGTAACATGCTGATCACTGTAAACTCCTCTGTGAATTTCATTATATATGTTATATTTGGTGAGAAATTCAAACGACTGTTTTTGAAACTGTTTTGTTCACATGGATGGATGAGTGTTGGGGGAAGGGACTCACCTGATCATGATGATAGTGTTGTGTCCAATGGGGATGGAAGGAGCTTTTCCCTTAGGAACAGTCACATGTACCACCTTCATCGCACTGGTACCACTGTTGTCCGAAATGGCAGCACTACAAGTGGAAATAGCAACAGTATGCACTGCAGTACTAGAATATCACGTACTGTATCTCCTGGGCCATGTGTATACTATCCTATTCGCAGTGTTGCAGGCAGTGAATGGGAGAATGAAAATGTTACCACTACATGTGTCAATAGACTATGAAAATGAGACCTTACTAACTGCAGCTTTATTGACCATGTATACTCAATGCCAAAGGACTGATAGGTGAAGGAGAAACCAATATGGTAGTTGAACTACAGTTTGTGGAATCATTATTTCTCAAGACAGAATTTTACTGCTTCAGCATAGCATAAGTCAGATATGTCAATATGAAATGTTTGGGCAGAACCAGAAGTGAAGTCTGTGTTCTAACTTCCACTTCACTCATTCCAGTGGTGAAAACAAGCCATTGATATTTCTCATAGTCATTAAAGTAAAACAGTCATAAAACAGAACACAAGTGTCAAGCATACAAGCTGTAGGACACGGGTAATCCTTATACATTAACATTCACATAATTTTATTATTTGTAAGTACTGTTGTTTCAGAAACTTGGCTAGCAATTTAGTGTCACAGGTTAGGTAACTACCAGAAAAGTTCAGTATGACTTGAAACTTTGCTGGGGTGCCACTACTTGAGACATGTTATCAGATATTTAATTCCACCCCATACATGTTGTGGGATGTTCTCTATTTCCAAGCAGTTGCAGTGCCCTACTTTTCATTTTAGTATGTACAGGTTAACTTATGTAAGGCTTCCCTGAAATAAAAATAATCAGGACATGTTATGGAAAATATGATAGGCTCTTTGATAATCAAGTAGATTATTGGGAGGCTAAATTGATATGAAATCTATACAAAAATGACTGAAGTCCTTTTTTATCTTTTCTGTTCCCAGTACATGACAAACATCAGGAAAAAAAAAAAAAAAGAATTTAGCAGGCCTATGACAACACAAGTAATCATGATATACACAGAAAGGATTGGTGTTAATAGTACATATTCAGTGGACATTGGTCACAGGTGGCTGGACATGTGCTTCATGTAAGGTGTGTTTTTTATATAATAAAACCATTACATGGTTACTGTATGGTGCCTCTTTCTGAGCCAGGCGGAGAACACCACCATTGCCAATTTATTAATGTTTCTAGATTTTATGTAAATTGTGAAATTGGCAGTACATTTTCATCACCATCCCACAAATTTCAAGTCAAAAAAGGTTCTAGTTCAGTGGCACAGAAGAAAGTGTCTATTTTGGGAAAGTATGTACAAAATTATTTATTAAAAGTCAATTTAGTTTAGATAATTAAGCTACTAATTAATGTTTTGCAGTGTTGTTATACACAGATGGCAACTTATTTGAAAGCCCATTGAAAATTATCATTCCTGTTCTAAATAAAGAGTGAGAAACATTTCTTTTGAAAACACTCTGGCTCTAGCTGAAGCATGCATACAAAATCACACATACACACACAAAACCTGTGCAGGCCGAAGACAAAACAATAATGAAATCCCTGACACAAAATATTAATTAAGGGGGTTCAGAATTATTGTAATTTCTATTTAGTTAAAGCAATGAAATCCTATAGCTGTCAAACCTGAGGTTATCACATCTGTGAAGATTCTTACTGTGTTCTTTTGGGTAATAGCTCTGTGTAGACTAGTAAGAACGTACCAGTTTTGCAGGAACCTACTGCTTCTATTTTCTGCCCTGAAAAAGCAAGTAGCATGTATCTGAAAATCATTGGCACCCACACAATTGCAGTATGGCAGTCTCTCATTAATACATGCAGAGTGTTATGAAATATAATATGAAATACATATTCTGAAGTGTCTTCTTCCTCAGGACCCTCCAGCTTCCACAAGCATTAATCTCTACATTGTGTATGAAATACAGTTCCAGAGTACAGTAACATGATGTAGTCACACAGCATGTCTGAGACACACAGGATTTCTGATAAAGAATGTTAAAGTGTGAGAAAATTACAGATATTTAAATATAATTTTCTGAGGTAATATAATTGTGCTTGGTTGGCTAGAGACATGGGTTGGCAGCTTACAAATCAGGCTTCTAAAATTCATGTACAAAATAAATTTTAAAGCATTTTTTGCCATAAACATGTTCAGTTGTTGCTTAGTTGTATAAGGATATACGCCTTTCAACATACATTCGGATAAAGAGACTCAAGTGGGCTGGTTACATAATAAGAATGGAAGACTACAGCATCCCTAAGAAGAATTTAGGAGTAAGTGTTAGAGGAAGAAGGCCAGTAGGAAGACTACATAACAGGTGGGAGGATAACATACAGAAGGATGCAGCCTACATGCCCCATACATGAAATTGGAAGTTGGTGGCACAAATTAGACAGAAATGGAGGAAGAACATTGGGGTGGCCATGAACTAAATATGGTTTGAGGCACCATAAGGAGGGAGGAAGGGAGAGAAGGAGAGATATATAACTGTTATATAGACACAACCTGGACAACCTGCATTACCAATATAAGTCATGTCAATGGGCAGGAAGTTACAGCGTTCCAGTGACTGGTATGCAGAGGTGAATACCTTAATGCCATTTTACAGACAAAAGCATTTTGCTTCTCTTCCATAATTACATTGCCGTACAGTTTTTCTGTGCTGCAATGATAAGTACATTACCCAGTCCCCATACATTATTATTTTTGGAAAAAAAATTCTCTCTCTTAATTGTACCTGCTGCATATGTCTGATATGATGATAAAGTATTTGAGTTCTCAGTCGTGGAATGTGGCACCATATCACTACTTTTCACAAGTCCATAAACTGGCAGCAATGTTGTAAATATTATAATTAAACAAGTGAAGTGTTGTGTTTTTAGATGATGTGTGTGCATATGTGCATGCATGCGTGTGCGCCATATTATGTAAGTAATGATGAAATGGTGAATGCAAAAGTGCAGCAGGTAAAACAGGAGAGGATATGAGGTGATGAATTAAATGGTTAGGTCTCTTCATGAGGTTGTTAGCTACACTAAGATGTTTATTAGATATAAATTTAATGTTCTGAAAAATATTATATTTAACACCCCTTTTATTCTGGTGGTACCAGATTTCACATCTCTGACTGTGTAACATATTTATGCTCTTCTTTGCAGTTGCATGTTTAACATGATGCATTATGTTACCTGTACATTGAATTGCTCCTACATTTGTGTTAATTATAGTTGACTGGTGCTGTTCCAAATTAAATCTTTGAGAATTAGCTCATATTTGTGATAAATACTGACAGTGAGTTACTAATGAAGATCAGTAATTGAATATTTGGATCAGATTAAGAAGACAGAAAACCAGAGGCCATATCTGTTTTGGCCATTCACTGCACAAGAGCCAGATGGGCCAAGCATCTCTTTCAGCGCTAATTAACCCTTTTCCTGCTAACATGGAGAAGATGATGAGCTCCTAATAATACCAGCAAATGGCAGGTGGAATTTAATTCCGCATTTAAAGGGTTAACACCACTATAAGTGAGTTAAAATTGCCCCATAAGCCACGTTTTACGTGGGGATTTCAAGTACCTTGTTCCAGGACAATGGAACAGATACCTTTTATGCATTTGTTGAAGTGATAAGGAAAGCCTACAGGCATCATAGAGAACATACCTTGGATTTCAGTTCCATAATTTTCAGAGCGAAAGAAATATCAAAGATAAATTCCAGTACTCAGTCCTAGTCAAAGTGTCAGTTTTTCACTCTATAACAGCACAGTCAAAATAAATATGATAATGCATCTTAACTTCTGGAAACTTGTTCAGATTATGTGTTGAGGTCTGCTAAATGTAAAGCCCTCTTTTTTTAATTGTGTTTCATGTTGTCTGCAAAATGTACCACAGGTAACATGAATGTTGTTGTTGACAAAGAATTTCTGTACAGCAGTAACTAAGAAAACCTAAAACAGTTAAGGGCCTTACCTCTTTTTTTCTTTCTTTCTTTTTATTTTAGTGGGGTATCTTATTGTAGAACAACATACAAACATGAGGACTCATCACCTTTACAGCTACTTTTGTGTTAATTTAGAAATTAGACACCCTATTGTACATAGTTATATTGTGTATATTATCTTTCAACAAACGGATCTGTTCTTATGCTCACAATTTCAGTTTCTTGTATAATGTGTATATAATCTTTATATACCAGATTTGATCTCACATTTCCCTAATCATGAAATCTTCTGAATGTAAGTACACAGCTTAAGAACAAAAAATAATCTAGATTAAAAAAAAAAGTTGTCTTAAACAGTAATCCAAGATTCATTTCTGCAATTCCGGTGATAAAATTAGGCAGTCTTCAATTAAAAGGCTGCTTTGTTGTGCAGTTGCATCTGTCCTTCCCACATCCTGGTATCCCCTCTGATTATAAAGCACAATGTCATCTGACTCAAGACCACATATAAAACCCTGTATAGACTGACTGTTAGGTTCAATGGGTAGTCAGATTTCTCTATAAGCAGCATGTCATATTAGGTTACTGCCTTTGAATTTTATTACAAGTGCTAGAGACAAACCCTGTAAATTACAGGAGTCCAGCTGTATGACATAGCTATATTTGCCAGCATATTATAAGTGATATCCAGTTAGTTTTGTAAAATGGTTAAGAATAAAAATATGAATATCAGATGTTATCCAGTAGTATATACTGAGAAAGGATTCATAGTTTTGTAATAAGTGTCCTTTCATATATTAAAATGGTAAACGGTATGAGACAAAACAATAACATTTCTATTACAAAAACAGAAATCAGCATAGAGTATCTCATACAATTGTACAGACAAGAATGACAAGACACACATCACAAATTTTCCAGTAACCTCATTTTCATTTCAAAGAATGATGTTTCATAAGTTATCTGTGCTTCCATCAGCAGGTAGACATATGGTATGTGCTCTGTTTTGCCTTTCATATCAAGTTAATGGCTGTCGTCAGACCTGGAACTAATAGATCCCACAGAGTAGTTTTATTGCTGTTACTAGGTGACATGCTACACTGCTTTCAAGACAATGTGCCCTGTTACCTCAACAAGATAATGGAAAAGATACAATAGATGTGTCACGAATAACACACCTTAGCAGCTCTGCCATGGTCAGCATTTACTGCCAGTAATACTGCCATTAATTTTTACAGCTTCGGTACAGAGCTTATGAGATCAGTCCTAATCCTAGTAATTAACCAACTTGATGCATAAAATCTTGTTTTATAATAAGTTTATTAAATGCCTCTGTATGTTTCGAGCACTATGCACTCATCATCAGGAGGTCAAAATTATATTATACAGCATCTGGTATCATCACACTTGTAGGTGGCCATCCCGTGCACAGGTTGAGAGAAGACTGGTCTTCTCTCAACCTGTGCACCAGACGGCCACTTACAGGTGTGATGATACCAGATGATGTATAATACAATCTTGACCTCCTGATGATGAACACAACAGTGCTCGAAACAAGTAGAGACATTTAATAAACTTATTATAAAACAAGATTTTGTGCATCAAGTTGGTTAATTACTAGGATTTTACTGAGATGCACAGTCAGCAAAACCTCAAAATTTGTGAGATCAGTGTTTACTGTCAGTATTGCAGTTAGCATTCAGTCATTTGGCCTGTTAGGTTGTACCACATTCAATACATACAACAGACAGAGAGTGTGTGTTGAACTTATGTTAGCATTATGACTTAAAGGTGCAAATGAAGCAGTTTCAAATAACTTAATCATCACCTAACATTCTGGATGTTTGGTGGGCAAAATAGATGTACTACACAAAAATGGAGCACGGCAGGGTACATGAGTTGATAAAAAAAAAATTTATACAGAATTAAGGGGAATCAATTTACATATTTTGTTAGTTGGTGATTTGTGTGGATATTCCAAATACTGGATTCATCCATCTAGTGCTTTGCATGTGTCAGTGAAACAACTTAGGAATGGACAAATTACACTTTAAATAAATGATTGTATAACAAGTTAGGGGATGCTTACAGGGCATAACACTTCTAGTAGCACATTCATTATGTTAGTGTCCCTAGATCTTAAATGCTTGAATACTTACCATAAACAACGAGTATTTTAACACACATTGTAATATTCCTTTACATCTCAGTAACAGGTTTACAATTGATCATTACAAAGAAATTTTAAGTCAGTAGATTCACAATTGCTGTCTCTTAAACATCACTTTCTGGACATTAAAAGTCATTCATGTTTGCTGCTTGACGCTCAGGTTCTCTTTGGCTTCAGATTATACCGTACAGAGAACACAGTTTATATCAACCAAATGACCCAATATTAAAATGTCCATAGGTCTTCCTGTACAGTGTTATTCTTGTCGAGTTTTAAGCAAAGCTGGTGTGTTGACAAATTTTTGCATAAACCCTAAATGTAAAACATTGTGAAAATCCATCCAGTGGGAGCCAAGTTGTTCCATACAAATGGGTGGGCAGAAAGACAGTCTTACAGAACCTAAGAGTTGCTTTCGTAATTGCTTTTTGAATGTGCATAATCTCTGGCAACTACAATTTATTTTGTAGTCACTACAAATGTTAACTTTTTTTTTTAGTGTGATACATATCTGATATGCTTCAGTAATTATATAACTCAGAATATAATTAAGATACATACAAAAGCTGTACTATGAATGTCACTGTACTCAAAATGCATTCTGCTAGAACAATGGAGCTTGTCACACAGAAAATACAGTTCAGAAATCTTTATACTCCACTGGTGTGGTACACTGAAGTTGAGTACTGCAATATGTGTAAGTTGTTCACGCAGACATAGCAGTAACAGCTGCTGGGTACATAAAATGTGTGGACTCATTGTAATAAGAATTATAAAAGAAGGTAAAGGTAAATTGATCCCTTTACAGGCCCAGTGTGGCCCAGAGGGTGGGTAGAGGTATAGCTCTACTCTTCCATAACCGTGGCACTAGATGGGGGTGAGTGGTCAGCATTACGCCCCGGCCGCACTTTACCCCTGGGAAAGACCCCATGCCCATTTTACAGGAGGCTGGCTGGGCCAATCTGGATTTAATAAGAAGTATACCTTCATTTATTCATGGGGGAACCATAATTTATTGTGCATGTGTGCATGTAAGTAGTGTGGCATGTGTTAAAGAGAATGTGCTCATCATAATTAAGAATTCTCAGACCTTGTCCATCATTAAGTGGAATACAGAATGGTAGAGGATCACCACACATGCAAGGAACTCCTACTAACTTTGAAGTGGTATCCACACATTCACAAATGGATATGAAGTGCACAGACAGTGGACATTTGAATTGTAAACTGATCAAACAACCAGAATAAATTAAAAAAACTCTTTGATACACTTGAAACTGAGTGTACTGCGCAAAACTGCACATGCAGGTATCTGGTAGAAACAATAATGCATCAATGTTGAAACATATATGCAGTGGATGAACACAACTGCGACTGCGCATCACTAGCCACTCAACTGAGGAACTAACTCCATGGAGCAGAATGCCTGAGAAGCTACCAGTTCTCAGGTAGTCAAGGAATTCCCTGCAGTTTATGCAATCTAACGTTTCATTACATAAGAATAAACAGCAAATTTAATTAGTGCATGTGTGTGTGTGTGTGTGTGTGTGTGTGTGTGTGCACCCCAAGGTATTTTTCATCTTTTAAAAGGCAAACGTTATTGAATACTCAGTCATAAAGATATTATTTTAATTCACCAAACAAACTAAAAAAAACTAAAACTTAATGATTTTAAAATTAACAACTAAACTCAACGTAAAAAATGGAAACTTAAAAATGAGGCGCAAAATATCAAATTTTGAGATGCTGTGATGTACTTGGACACACCTTGTGGTTCTCTATTATGTTCACAGGTGCATGCCATGTTTTCGTGTCCAGAACCAGATTAATCTATTCCATGTCCCTCCCGCCCCCGCTTTTCCCTCCCATTTCTTTAAGGTCTTCCAAGTGGTTTTTTTCCTTCAGTTTTCCCAACAAAAGGCAGTGTGAATTTCTCCTATTCCCCATATATGACACATACCCTGCCCATCTCATTGTCCTTGATTTGATCACCCAAATAATATTTGGGGAGGAATACTAACCAAGAAAGCTTCTGATTAGGCACCTTCCTCCCATCTCCTGTTACCCCCTCCCTCTTAGGCCCAAATATGTTCTTCAGCATCCCATTATTGAACACCATCAACTTACATTCTGTCTTTAATGTGACAGACTCCATTTCACACCAGAGTGAAACAACAAGCACAGCTGCACTTGTACCTATTGAATCTTTAAAATTTTAGATAGCAAACAGGAAAGCAAAAGATTTTGGGTCAAATGGTAGCAGAAGAATTTAATCTCCTCCTAATTCTTGATGCAAACACTTTTCATTTGTAAGTGTAATTCCCAAATACTGGAAACTTGCCACATTTTTGATAGGTTTGTTTGCTACCACTGTATTGTAATGTCTTCTGCCAGGTGCACATGCAAAATTTTAAAATGAGGCGGGGGAGCTGACCCAGAGGCTAAGTAAAATTTATATTTGATATTAAAATCTATGTTCTAATACATCATAAACATAACTGTAACATAATTTGCAACTGCATTTATGTATATATAAATATTACTATATGCACCATGTCTCACCTAACTTAAATCGTCACAAGGTCTAGCCTTCTTGGTTTTTACAGCTCATTTGAGAATCACCAAGGATGTTATTTCATTTTTCAAAATTCCATTGTACTAGGAAAAGGTATGTAGTCAAACACAACTTAATCACTGAGGTGTATTTAATGACTATGTGATGGACTCCATCAGCGAGCACCACCACCCATATGGACCCACACCAACCAGGGGACAAGCAAGACAGGAACACGTTAGCACCAAGAACTTAGGCAAGGATACCTGCTACCAAGCCACTCGAGCAGCTTG
>Ga0136643_10006371_pt1 | contig 16893 bp, 11 predicted proteins | sample TergutLab28metaG_FD_96883 | JGI IMG/M metagenome (GOLD analysis project Ga0136643, IMG submission 96883) | Labiotermes labralis P1 segment gut microbial communities from Petit-Saut dam, French Guiana - Lab288 P1 (version 3) (version 3) | ecosystem: Host-associated > Arthropoda: Insects >... | reverse complement strand
CTCTGGCCATTATCTCCGTAACCGTTCAACTTTGGATGTAGGTGTTTTGGGTTATATCGGTATACTTTAACATAAGGAACACCCTCCCGAAGTCTGGCACATTCCTCCTGGGACACCCTGTATGACCGCAACGTTATAGGCTGTATTTACATAAAATTGCCTTTGTGCGCTTGTCTCTTCTGGTTGTCCGGCTTCAGAAATGACGGTTGGTCTACTGAACAAGACAGGCAGTGGACGTATAACGAAATATTGAGGCGCGTTCGTGCAACCATTGTTGTAGTGGGAAATCAATGAGTATTACATATTATGAGTTGTGTCTGTAGCCTTAGGTATCCAGCATGCAATGTGTTTTACAATATTTTTCCACATTATCTGATAAAGGGCACGATTTTCCCCCCAAAAAAGTTATTGAACACAAAATGTCTGTTTCGAGTTTTTGTACAAATTTTGTCTGAAACATTTCTCATTCTAAGAATTGAGCGAGATATGATAAAATGTGTTTCGGTCTTCATATCAAGTACCGATATTCTTATCCGATATTAATGAAACTTGAATTTTCCTGACATATTTTCGAAAAACACTCAAGTATCAAATTTCTTGAAAGTCCCTCTAGTGGGAACCGAGTTGTTCCATGCGGACGGACAGACAGACATGACGAAGCTAATAGTCACTTTTCGCAATTTTACCAATGCGCATAAAAAAACTGTAGCAGGCCGTGTAGGGGCACGAAATTAGGCCCAGGCCAGTCCTCACGGAGAAATTTGTTATAGCCGTACCGAAGTAGGCGTATTTGGGAGGACCTCGGATCGAATATTTAACAGCACGTCAGCTATCCTGAACACGGGATTTCGTGGCTTTACTCAATCCTTTCAAACAGATGCGGAAATATATTAGGCCAATGCCTCTCTCTTTCAAGTCCCTTCCAATTCATCATTCTCCAGTCATCCTACAATCGATCATATAGAGTTTTAAGTGGAATGCCGTAAAAACAGGCATAAGGAAACGGTCCTTCTTAACGTATTGCGAGTATGAAGTGTCACAGTTGGTTTATTAAAGAAACTGAAGTGGCAGGTTTAGTCTTGAATAAAGAAAATGAAGTGGCATAGTTAGTGTTAAGGGAAGAATGTGAAGTGGCCGGGCTAGTGTGAAGTAAAAACAAATGGAGTGGCATCTTTAGTGTTACATAAAGAAACTTATTGTTAAGCCAAGTAAATGAAGTAACAGAGTGAATGTTACTTAAGTAAATTGAAGTGTTAGTGTTTAGTGCTACGTAAAGAAACTGAAATGGCAGGTTGCCTGTTACGTAAAGGAAGTGACGTGGTAGCGTTTTTGTTACGTCAAAAAGATGAAGTAGGCCAACATAACATGCTGCAAAAAAAAATATAAGCAATATATAACAGGACGATGTCATCTAAAAAAACACCAGGTTTATCACTCATTTACACAAATATACACTACTTCTGCAGAATGTAATACACCACCACTGGATACCACGAAATTAGTTACAAAGATACGCTTTGCTTTATGATGTCTGAATTTTCTGTGAGGTAATTTTGAAGTCGTCTCTACACTTCTTTAAACGCCATGCCACTTAAGTGTGAAGTGGAGAGGCAGTGCAGCTCCACGCAGTGACATCGACAGTAGATGAAAGAGATTGGTCAGCTTCTTGCCAGAGTTTCTGGTATCTGCGTGGGCCGTAGATTCTGCAGCGGAGGGAAGCGGAGGAAAGTCTTTGCCCTGAATCTAAGTTCGATTCTTCGATAGTCCATCCTATAGCTTAGGTATTACGTTGACAGAGTGAGCCAGGCTCCCGGATCTAAACAATAGTAATATACAACAAAACAGGCAATGTACGTATAACTTACCATTGAGACGCGTTCGTGCAACCATTGTTGAAGTGAAAAAACAATGAGTATTTCACAACCTGTTCGTGTATTTGTAGACTTAGTTAACCAGCATGCAATGCGCATGCGCCATATTGTCATCTGTGGTCTGCCCCCTCTACAATATTTTCCCACATTATCTCATAAACAACACGATTTTCGAAAAACAGTTATTGAGCACAAAACATGTGTTTTGAGATCCTCTACAATTTTCGTCTGAAGTATTTCTCATTCTAAGAAGAAGTGAGCGAGCTATGATCGAAAATGTGTAATGGTCTTCATGTAAAGTACCCATTATTCTTGTCCGATTTTAATGAAACTGGAATTCTTCGACATATTTTCGAAAAATACTCAAATACCAAATTTAACGAAAATCTGTCCAGTGGGAACCGAGTTGTTGCATGCGGACAGACGGCCGGACGGACGGACAGACATGATGAAGCTAAGAGTCGCTTTTCGCAATTTTGCGAACACTCTAACAATACACTTTGTTGTTTAGAGAATTAATAGCTATTATGAGAAATATAGAAAACACTTGCACTGGGTGAGACAAATTCAGATTTTATGAATTTTGAAGCAGATGATAGGTACATATACCAGAGTGCTGGGTAGATCAGAAAAGACTACTAGAGGGTAAGCGTCTGAACCAGTAACAGGTCAGCTACTGGTCGAATTCCTTAAGTAAAAAAAATGAGAAGAAGGAGATTTCATTGCTAGAAAGTTATGAATAATATCACGACTAATAAATAATTCAGAATACTTTGCGTCACGTACATAATTGACGTTATTGTTCTCCTAGTTTTCGTGTTTTACCCATTTTATATTTTCTACGAAGGCGAAAACATAAAACGTAATGTGTAGCATTTAACAAGACATACATTGGAGATAATTCTGTCATTATCACCATCAAGCTTACCATCACCGTTATGGTAATCACCATCTTCATACTGAATGAATGATTTGTCATTCTTTGCCCAATTCAACATATACAATCATATTTTCTGGAACTGTCTTGGAGAGGACGCCCACGTCCACAGAATTTTTGTTGGTTTTTTTGGGCGCGACAGCTCCCAGTGGGCCAGAGCCTCCTTATTCACGACGTTTCTAGATCACACACAACGACGCACAACAGTTGGTAGGACCCCTCTAGACGACTGATCTGCTCGTCGCAGAGACCTCTACCTGACAACACACAAAACTGGCAACAAAGTCCATGTCTCCCTAGGGATTCGAACCCACAATCACAGCAGACGAGCGGCTGCAGACCTACTCCTTAGACCGCGCGGCCACTGGGACCGGCCCACAGCATTTTTAATGTTAAGAAATCTCTGTTTTCGATGCATTTCATTTGATAAATTACGTGTGAATTTGGGTTCAACCATAGAAGAGTCATGTCAATTTCCCTAAGGCAGCATAAGCAAATGTCAAAATCTGAGAGCAGATGAAACATAGAAACTCTGTGTCCACACACACAAACACACACACACACACAGTTGTTCGTTCTGTCCACACCGGCCTTCTTTTCTTCTTTTTCAATTTGTTCAAATAAACGTTTCAATTAAACTTCGTCATGTTACAGAGGAAACTCATTAATCGTCATCACGGCCATGACACTTATATGGCTTCCACAATGTGAGAGAGCTTTCATACCTGCTGCGGTGCTTCCGAGGTTTCCAATTGTGAACACTGCTGCGAAACTGTCCACAGTTCAGCTGTAAGAGGAACAGAATTTTTAGTGGTTTCGTGTTAATACACTCAAATAAAACTCCTGTTCATATATTTTCACTTACATAGCAGTGGAGAAGTACAGGTCGAAATTAACTTCAGATAACATTTACTCGGATTATTGTATGGGTGCAAAACTTGGTGTATCACGCTAAAGTAAATACATGTTTATATAGAGGGTGTTTTGTAAATGATGCCGAGAATATTTTGGTGTAAAAAAGAGAAAGTTGCAGGAGGACGGAGAAAATGAATTGGATGGTTCGTAAGTTATTGATTACCTGATATAATAAGGGCCATCAACTGAAGAAGAATAAGATGAGCATAACACGTAGCACGCGCAAAGGGAAATGAGAAATGTGTAGTTTTTTTGGAAAACCAGAAAGAAAGAGGCCTGTTGATATGTGGAATTTGTAATAAGATTGGGCTTGTTAGAATATGTGAGATTGTGGGTTGAATTAGTGTGATTCTGAACAGGGAACAGAGTTTTGCGCCTGTGAACACGGTAGTGAACATTTTTAGGCACGGCATCTCCATTGTGTTTTAAGTACAGATATGTGGCATATAACGACGTTTCGGTCAACGACACACCGCATATACGACAGTGGTCTCATAAGATTATAATATTATAGCTTTCTTTGCAAATAAAAAGATATTTCAAAGCAAGCTTATATCTAAAACGGCAAAACTGAAATTATATGTCTCAATAATTAGACCAGTAGTCACATATGCATGCGAAACATGGATATTAAAAGAAACAATAACCAACAGACTAATGGTTTTCGAAATGAAAATTTTGAGGAAAATATTCGGTCCACCTATGAAAATGGAATCTGACGAATAAAAACTAATCAGGAATTGGATAAACTAATACAACATGGGAACATAATAAACTTCGCCAGAGCGCAAAGGCTAAGATGGTATGGTCATATTGAAAGAATGCAAGAAACAAGAATGGTCAAAGCAATACTTTCATGGAAACCATTTCAAAGAGGCCAACGGGAAGACCAAAGATACGCTGGGAGGACGACGTTAAAAAAGATATACAGAGGTTAAAAGTGCCATATTGGAAGACCCATGTCCAGGATAGAAGAAGATGGAAAGAAGTGGTTGAGAAGGCCAAAACTCTGCACTAAGAGGTGTAAAGCCGTACTAAGAAGAGAAGATTATAATACTTACCATTGTGTTATAGGTGCCTACAGTGTTCGGTACAGTAACATGCTGTACAGGTTTGTAGCCTAAGAGCAATAGGCTATACCATATAGCCTAGGTATGTAGTAGGCTATACTATGCAGGTTTGTGTAAGTACACTCTATGACGTTCGCACAACGACCAAATCGCCTAACGACTCATTTTTCAGAACGTATCCCAGTCGTTAAGCGACGCAAATGTTTATACTACTCAATAAAATAAATATAAAGCCGGTTTATACACAAATTTATTTATAATTAATCATCAGCAACGTGTTTCGAGGTAAGGCGAGATCTCGTCCATGACATTTGTGGCATTGTAATATATATATGTCATATGATTTTGTAATCAGCCTGAAGGTGGCTTTTATAGCCGAAACATGTCGCTGATGATTAATTACAAACAAATTTGTGTATAGACTTGATTTATAATTGTTTTAATTATAGTAATGAAAGTTAATTTTCCATTAAGGACAGGGAATTACTTGACCAGCTGAAGGATTATCGGTTTCCCGCGAAGGGCACAACAGCTTCAGCCAGTTACTGACAACGGTTTGAGATGTTATGTATTTTTTTTTAACTGCCTTAGATGCCAATGTCAGGACGTCGGTGCAGTGACGCTCTGCTTTCGTCAGCAGGAATTTGTCCCTTTGAAGTCTAAGCCAGTCAAAGTTATCTAATATCGGGCGTCTCTTTCTAAGCCGAGACGTTCTTGCTTATTTAAGTTTTGGGCGCTTTCGCATAATTTCGAAAAGCGACTATTGGCTTCGTCATGTCTGTCCGTCCTTCCGTCTGACCGCATGGAATAAGTCGGCTTGATATTTGAGTATTTTTCGAAAAACTGTCGAGAAAATTCAAGTTTCATTAAAATCTGACAAGAATTATGGGTACTTTACGTGGATATTAATATACATTTTTAATAATATTTCCATGAATTCTTCTCAGAATGAGAAGTTTTTCAGACACATTTGTAGAAAACATCAAAACACATTTTGTGTTCAATAACTCTTTCCTTAAAATCTTGCTGTTTACGAGATAGTGTGAATAATATGGTAGAGCCAGACAGACCACAGGTGGACAATATAATATGGCGCATGCGCTGTGCATGCTGGATAATTAAGGCTTCAGACAAACACTCAGAATATGTAACACTTATTGTTTTCCGCGGCAACGATTTTGCAGAGTTACTTTACCGTACTTTTAAGACAAAAAAGTGTCATTCAGAATATCTTAACAGCTCAATCACAACTCCAGTATTTTCACAGAAACCACAACAATTCCAAGACACATTTAACAAGAGCAACAGAATGTTCCATATTACAGGCGCACGCAGGAGACACTGAAATATTTTTGTCGAAATCTGGGATATTTTCTGATGCATTTTTAAAAGCACTATATAAATAACTACGGAATATTGCAAGAGTCAATTCCACTTTTGTATATTTGTAGACAATCCACAGGCCTGGTCTGTTCCTTGCGTCCTCAGGAAGTTGAGGCTTCCAGAATTTGCAGACAATCGACACATTAAGTTGGAAAGGTCGTCAGCCCTAGACACCGGCCATCTTTACCCCTACGATACATCCCTGGTGCTTATTTCTGTTACAGGTAGAGTTGACCCAGGGGACGCATTGCGACCGAAAGTAGTAAATAAATTAAAAAACGCCAATGACCCCGTCTGGAATCGAAAGTATATTTATGGCCGTTTTTAATTTAAATTTGTCTAATATGACGAAGCCACTTTGCACGTGAACTCGTTTTTGTTACCTTGTTTGACGCTTAACTGCATTCGTCATGAATAAGGATCGCTAAAGTGAGCTAAACTTACTTACGGTCTTTGTTACTGTCGTATTTATTTTCTTTGAAGCCCTCCAAAGAACAACATGCCGCATGGTTGCATTATCAGCACTAACAGCAATCCCAAATCGGTCCTAGACACATTCGGAATGAGGGCGAAATCGGTGGTTTGTACGAAAAGAATAACTTTTCCAAACCTTCAATATTTTATGGGAAAAGTAACAAAAAAGATTTAAAATATGACCTTGAATTTATTTTCTCCAGCAGCAGTATCGTTTTGAATAGTGGTATGTGTTGACATACAGGAATGTATCAAGCAAGTAATACCAATTCAGTTTTTCGTCGCTAAAAATTAATTTTGATTTAGGTTACTTTTTCTTCGCTTACTCCTTTTTTTTCAGTTTTCTCCAACGATTAAAAATTTGCCGGAATTTTACGTATCACTTCAGAATATCCGACATCCAGTACGATATTTGCACCATGGATTTTCCGAACACAAATAAGGAGTGTTGGTCTCGAGATTTATAATATTCTCAAATCCTGTCGCCATCTTGTATGCGTTGGCCGGAGGGGGCTGTTTTTCTTTAATCAGTAGTTAAAAAGTGAAAATGAGGATTTAGAACTGGCTAGGCATGTGATAAGGCTCGTTAGATGAGGAATGGATACATATTTTAGTTGATAATATTCTTGTGAAACCTCTAATATGAAGACCAAGCAGGAACGGAAGGATAACTTTAAGATGCATCGGCGGGAGTTCCTCGTAGATTGTGAAGATAGAAGGCGCATGAAACTGTTGCAGGATTGTGAACAACGGAAAGAGGTATTAGCGGTGCTGTGTTTAGATTTCTGTCTAAGTTTCCGGCAGACGTAAGGCTTTAACTTAAGCAGTATGAAGGTCTGCACCCTCCCATTCGGTAACCATAACGTCTGTAGTTGACAGACAGTCGGTAAACAAACACTTTCCGCTATACCTGCACACAAGTCGTGCCAGGCCATGTGAAAATTGCGTTGGATAACCCAGCAATCGCCGGTCACAGTGGCCGCACGGTCTATGGCGTGGTTTTGCCGCCGCTCGCTTGCTGGGATTGCGGGTTCGAATACTGCTGGAAGCACAAATGTTTGTCTTGTGAATGCTGTGTGTTTTCAGGTAGAGATCCCTGCGACGGGCCGCTCCATCGTCCACAGGAGTCCTACCGATTGTGTCACTGAGGGTGATCAAGCGCAAAAATAACCGCTGTACCTACAATGAGTAGGTAGTAGAGGTCACACTCTGAAAGAAAGATGAAGTGACACTACAGCAGCTTTTGTCGGGATCAATTACATTTTAACCCGATAATTACAAGGGCCAATGACATTTTGGTAAAAATAAAGTCAACCATCTTTTAAATTAATTACGATTTTTTTTCAAATTTTTATGCAAAACTTTGCGGCACATGGAAATTACAAACGTCAATGTATTTGGAATTATTTTCTCTATACTTTTACAAACTAGGCCTCAATTTGCGTCTCCTGGAAGAAGTGGAGAACACAGACTATGTACCATGCGAGAATGTGGTGTTGCGATTTGGAATTGACAGCTTATCGTATAAGAATGTGACGCTGCGTTGTTGAATTGACCGTCTGTCATACGAGAATGTGATGTTGTGTTATTGAATTAACAGTATATGTGTCATGTGACAATCCGATGTTGCGTTATTGAATCAGCAATACATATGTCAAGTAAAAATGTTATTTTCTTTCAAAAATTGAATTATTTTAAGTAATGACATTATTTCAAACTTCCTACTAAGTACTAATGCTAAATACAAATAAAAACTGACAAAAATGCAACTTTGCAAGGCACATTTTTATGACTACAAATTTTGTGATCTGCGCAACAAATGTTGTTACATCCAAATAGTATCGGGGGAAAAAAAACGCGATAGCGTATTTGATACAGGGAGTAGGTTACGGTCTGCATGGTTCGGGGATCGAGTCTCGGTAGGGGCAAAAATTTTCTCTCTTTTACAAATTGCAAACCGGCTGTGTGGCCCATGTAACCTCATAATAAATGGGTACCGGTTTTTCCCATTGGAAGAGTTTCAGCGGCCTGTTGTTGACACTAACGCCAGGTTTAGAATGGGTGGAGCTAGAACTATTCTCCCACTATATGTCTCGTGTCATGTCACGGACAACTTTACACCTACACCTTTATATTATCGGAAAAGCATGTCAAACATTTTTACTGTTTGTTATTACACAGTGCTACGCAAGTCCAATCATCTTTAAACAGGAGCTGATGCAACAAGACAGAGAAACAAGAGAATCTGACCTCCACTGCTACATGCTGGTACATTACAATAGGCTACAGTAACAAAGGACTCAGTATGACTGTACTGATACATGCTGGTACAGCACAATAGACTACAGTAACAACAGACTCATTATGACTCTACTGCTACATGCTGGCACAGTACAATAGGCTAAAGTAACAAGGAACTCAGTGTGACTGACTCTACATTCTGGTACAGTACAATAGGCTGCAGTAACAAGGGACTCAGTCTGACCTAACCCCTACATGCTGGCACAGTACAACAGGTTCCAGTAACAAGGGATTCCGTATGGCTCCAATGCTACATGCTGGCACAGTACAATAGGCTACAGTAACAAGAGACTCAGTATGACTGTACTGCCACATGCTGGCACAGTACAATAGGCTACAGTAACAAGGGACTCAGTATGACTCTACTGTTATATGCTGGTACAGTACAATAGACTGCAGTAACAAGAGACTCAGTATGACTGTACTGCCACATGCTGGCACAGTACAATAGGCTACAGTAACAAGAGACTCAGTATGACTCTACTGCTATATGCTGGCACAGTACAATAGGCTGCAGTAACAAGGGACTCTGTATGACTGACTGCTACATGCTGGTACAGTACAACAGGCTACAGTAACAAGGGATTCCGTATGGCTTCACTGCTACATACTGGCACAGTACAATAGGCTGCAGTACCAAGGGACTCAGTATGACTGTACTGCCACATGCTGGCACAGTACAACAGGCTAGAGTAACAAGGGACTCCTTATGGCTCCACTGCTACATGCTGGCACAGTACAATAGGCTGCAGTAATAAGGGACTCAAACTGGCCCGCCTACTACAGTGAAATCGGAACATGACCGTGAATTGTAATCTACTTGATTAACCTTTGATCTGTTAGGAGATTGAAATCATAGCGTCAGCAGGTGTCATAAAATTGTCTGTGGTATCTGAACCAACTGTATCGACAAATGTGTTGTACCGGCCACTAAATTGTCATTATTGATAAAGCAACATATGCCGCAAGTTTTCGAATCAAGATTCGTCTCATTTTGTGACGTGAAGTACGTCATACATGTGTAAGCAGGTGCGCGCGCCAATACCACAAGCCTTTATTATCATAAACTTGATGACCGACATTACGTTCAATCAATTGTGGAGTGGTCACTCAGCCTCTCGACTCGGTTCCCCGTCACGACCACATGACACCCTCCGTGTGGGGTGTCGGGCACACAGCTCGCCGGTGAAAGCAAGTACCTGCTGTATTTATATTGTTATGAAGCTTACAGAGTGCTGCTTGTGTCATCCTGTAAGTCCAGTGATAATTTTATAGAATTTAGGTGCATTTTTCGAAGCAGCCGTATGACAATTGTCACACTCAGCAGATTGCTGTTCGCACGTGACGATTACGGCGAACGTTGTTTAACCACTTTTCCTCGAAATAACTTGGACGACTTACACCGATATAACTAAGCAAAATTACCAATATTCAGCCTCCTATTAATTGCATTAATCGAACAGCTTCATTCACGACTAGATTATTATTGTGTTCGGAATTTAGTATTCATTAGGACATTTTTCGGCAGACCGACCCATATTCAGGCAATATACAAAATTCTGAGGTGTGCCATCCCGTTGTGTGTTTGAACAAGTAGGTGAGGTAAATTCCGTCAAAAACACAATTATAAATATATGGCTAAATGATGGTGTTTATTAGCAATGGAAAAACTACATGTTTCGGCCTATAGTAGCCATCTTCAGGTTTTGACAACTTTCTTGCTAAAAGAGTTTTGTATAATATAATATGTTTTATGTAATATGCCTAAACCGCGTGGTGATGTTAAGATTGATATTATATAAAACTCTTTTAGCAAGAAAGTTGTCAAAACCTGAAGATGGCCGCTATAGGCCGAAACGTGTAGTTTTTCCTTTGCTAATAAACACCACCATTTAACTATATTTTTATAGTTGTGTTTTTGACTGAATTTACCTCACCTTATACAATATATATATATATATAAAACTTGGTAAGATTTCAGGAACATGAAGTTCTATAAAAAGAAATGACATTTATTTTTGTATAAAAGAATGATATATATGGGTTCATGTTATTTGTACAAATATTCATGTTCTATGTATTCATGCCTTTTTTTACCAGTTTAAGTTTATTTTATGCAAAGTATTTTTTATGTTTATTAGTCATACAACCAATGACCAAATATATATATTAACATATTTTATAAGCAATTCTATATGTTTCAGTGCTTCTGCACCATCCTCAGGGAGTCTTAACTTTGTGCTTGCTAAAATTATTAAAAATTATTTAAATTATAATTCAATAAAAGCAGTGTACCGTTAGTGTATGATAAAATCCACAAATGTTAATAAAATATGGAAGTTGTTTCAATAATTGTTGTTGTGTTAATAATTTTGTAAATTTATCAAGCACAAAGTTAATACTTCCTGAAGACGGAACAGAAGCACTGAAGCATGTAGGAGTGCTTATAAAATATTTTAACATGTATGTTTGTGCATTTGTTGGTATTAATAACAAACACTACAAAATATAAGATATGTACATCAAAATATTTGTTTATGTTTTCTGCATCGTGCATTGTAGTATAGTTCTACAATACGAAAACACAAAATGCACATTTTCTAAATTAATATTTTAATTTGTAATTTTTTTGTTTCTTCTTCATATTTCGAAACCGATGATTCATCTGTAGGAAGTCGGTTGTATATACAGTTATGTTACGGTACGTTTTATATGCATCAGTACAAGCAGTCTAGTAGGTAGAAAAGTGAATTCGATACTTGATCATGGTATATAATTTTATTGTTTTTGAATATTTTGTAGAGTAGATACATTGATTTAGAGTTTCCTTATTCTAGAAAATAGAACGAATGAATTATTGTTATTATTGTAGAACATTTTTTCAAATTTGCGATTTGTAAGTTGGACTTTTTATGGTGAGTCGTTATAAATAATCCTTGGAATTTATATTAGTTATTTGACAGCAATCTGGTTTTGAAGATACAAAATAAGTTTTGTCAAAGGGAGATAGTTGGAAGATTCTTGTGTGTGTGTGTGTGTGTGTGTGTGTGTGTGTGTGTGTTTGTTTGTTTTATTTTGAACTTGGTGGGTCGTTGCGTACTGGGAAATGGTGATTGCTTTTAATTATACACCGTGTGATTTTTCTTTCTTAGCTCTGCGCCGCGTCACTGCAAGCTGAACAGAAAGAAGTTCTGTAAATAACAAACAATCACAATAATTATGGTATTTCTTTTTCTGCTTCTTCTTCCATTGGTAGTACATCCTCTGTTTGGCCTTGACATCCTGTGTGAGCTTCCGCCACTCCTATCTTGCCTGCGCATTAATCCTACAAGTTCTGCACCCAGCCCTTGCGACGACCTCCTCTAACTCGTCGCACATCCTCAACTTTGGTCTGCCTCTTCTTCTGTCTTCATTGCCTCCTTGTTTGGTACAAAAGACTTTCTTTGCAGGATCACTTTCTTCCATCCTCATCACATGTCCACCTCACCTAAGTCTAATCTCGTGCAGTGTTATGATCCCTGCTTTGTACTTAAACAGCTGCTCTAATCTGAGTCTAAGTGCCCCTGCCCTCTACAAGGACAATACATTACAAGTATCCACAAACAAATAGTGTGGAGGTGTTTTCATTCACTTACCTTTTCAATTTTTTGACTTTGACCGATAAAATATCTGACTTTATCTCTTTGAGGTTGCTTGACCCTAATGTTTTTTTTTTTTTTACGAGGTGGGGTTGTCGCCCTCACGTTCAACCCTCAACCTGAAGGATCAGGGTATCAGTTTCAGTCTGGCTCATAACATTTAACCTGTCCTTGACTGGAGGCCCTACTAGTAGCTACACTACCACCGGCGTAGCTCTCACAGTCCATTGACCACGCAAGCCCCAACTCTACGATAAAGTAGGGATACATTCAGTGGGATGAATTATGATACGGTAAACTAGAATTTTATAGTTAAATTTTGGTATTCGGTCTAAAACAGAAGGTATGCATGAAATCGGGAAATATGTAGTCTACACCGAAGAATTTTGAATAGTTCTTGTACGTACAAAGGCAATGTGTTAAGCAGGTGTTTTATAAAATTATTTTACTTTCTGATGGTGGGTTTTAAGGCCTAAAACGTGTAGGAGTTAATGGTTTATATAATAATATTTAAATCTTATACAATTTTGCGCATTCGTTGGTTGAATTATAGTAAGGAAAGAATTGTTCTCTCTTCTTTCGAAGTATTCTCCCTCGTCTACAACACATTCTTTTCATATGTCTAAGAACTTCCCAGAACAGTTGTCGAAGGCGTCAAAAAAGGTGTGTCCCGCGTTTAATTCAGTGGTTACCTTCTTCTTATGTCCTCAAGGTCCTGAAATGTTCCATTGATGGTGATTTTCGCCTTAGTGAATAAGAAAGACCGGCTAAAGCGATATCAGTTGTGTTGTGTTGCTGGCTGGTCTCGGCGCTGGCATTCGCCAGGCTTCATTGTCACGGCAGGATGAGCAGGGCATTGTCGTGAAAAGGAACGAAATTCCTTTCTCTCGAATTTGAGCCCTCACTCTCGAAATTCCCTTCAATGACCTTTCCAGCTCCTTTGCATATAATTCACTCTTCACCTTTGTTCATTCTGGTACAAATTCATTGTGCACCACTCAGTGTTTCTAAGTAAATTTATCAATATTCTTGTACCACAAGGGAAGCTCTTAGGCTTTCAATAAAGATTTTCTTCTTCTCCACTCCGTGCCCTGAGGTTTGGTTTTAGTATCGTCCCGAAGCACGAAGGACTGTCGCTAGTAATGATATATTTGCAAAACTGTGGATTGTCCTGACACGTCTCAATACAATCTGTGCAGGGTTTGACTCTGACCCTCCTTTCCTTCATCCGTCAGGCTGTGCAGAACAGATTTCGGGCAGATCCTCCTTCCTACGTCTTCCAACATACTCCCGCGAATGTCCGCCCTGTTAGTTTGCAGTTGATACTGACTGCCTGTCGTTTGTCGGTTCTGTGGCCACCAGTTCACTTAATTTTGCGATTATTCCCAGACTTTGAACAGTTGACAACGGCCAACTCTTATTATCGCCTTCTGTGTCTCACTTTCCGTTTTGAATCTTTAAACGCTACGAAGACATTCTCACTAGCTAAAGCCTTATTTCCTTAAACAGTTTCAAGCCTTGTGTATGTTTCTGTATCTGTTTCCCGAGTCTGAAACGTAATTCGATATTTGTTCAATGCTGCATGGCAGCGGACAAAGAATATCACCCTGACATTACTATGTGTGCACTGACTGAGACAGAACTTTCTCTTAATCCATTCCTGGCGCTCATTACAGAAAATAACAGTAATCTGGTACAACTCGCGAACTGTGCTCTTCTAGGTTATTACGCAGCGATTAATGGTAATTTCTTACTGACGTTTCGGGACAACTTATCGATCCAGTCCCCATGGATCAAGATTCTTGAACCCCGAGGTTGGGACCGATAATTTGTCCCGAAACGTCGGTAAGAAATTATCATTACCGCTGCGTAACAGCTCAAAAAAACATACTTCTCAGCTACTTCGCGGTGGAAGCCTGAAATCCAGGATGCAACTTCTTTATATGTCAAACCACATTCACGCGATAACATCAGGGCTGGAAATTTATTGTTGGACGTCGTATAGGCTAATAATTTGGTTTTGTTTTTTTGCAGTAGATAGTAATGGAACGTGTTATGGGTAAGACACCATCTAAACAGAAGCACAGTGTCGTCCGAAGTCATATCAGGCTGCAGGGTTTCTTAACCATAAAAGTTCAAAATGAAATGGCATTTCATTCTGTGGAGATTGGTTTTTAAGTGTCATTATATTTATGCAACAAACCAATAAATACCCATCTATGAAATATATTTATCACATATGAATATGCTACAACATATTTTGGTCTCTTCTGTTACCAATGCCAGGGCATCGCACAAGAATACAGACAATACGCAAGCAGTTGCACAAAAGTCAAATTAAAACAACAGTATCTTATTCAATACTCTAAATGCTCCCAATGGTCTTAACCGTCTACTGTTGTATCCAGCGTGGGCCCAGTGTGGAACGTATCTTGGATGTTGTTCCCGGAGGGACGGAGCTCGGAACTCAGGTTAAGACGGTGAGTCGGGCAGGCAACACACACTCTCAATAAGCCCGAAGTAGAGAGTACTGGAGTTTTATTGTGCGTAATTAGGGAATAATTGCAGTTACATCTGAATTGCGTTGGTGACAAATCTCGCCAGCGGGCTCTTCATTACCGTTAACACTCGCTGATCTTCCAGCTTCATTCTCTGTTGCTCAGTCATTGTTCGAGATACACAATAGACTGCAACTGGAGCACAAGGCAGCTACTGTTGCATGCGTCAATCCACACATTGCTCGCGCGATAAACACCTAGCGCGACCACTTACAAACAAAAAGAAATAGAAGAAAATTATATTCCTCCCATGCCTGGTCCTCTTACTAAGAAGTGTAAATGTAAACAAGAGTATGAGTTACAGGAAAGGTGGGAACTAAGCATGATAAAATTAAGCTTATGACTTACATACAGTACATACAACAATCCTGGAGAAAGAAGAAAGAAATGAACAAAAAAATAATGTATATCAACTACACAACCCTACTGCATTCCTTTCCTAAATGGTAATATTTGTAGTTGTATTGCATAGATGCATTGTTCCCAAATGGCAACAGGATCATCATGTAGTAAGGCACTGGACAGCCAGATAGTTGCACAAATCTTTGTACTGTTACAGATAAATTAATCATGTTTTCCCCAAATTTTTTTACACTATACTTGTATCGTTTTATAAAGTCATGCAGTAGAGGGATAAAATTTCATATTATGTTATCGTTATAAGCAAGTGAAACTGAGTGTGTTTATGTTTTGCTTCTTAGCTGTATATAGTTGATGCATAACCTGCTAGTTAAAAATTGGACGTACCTTAGCGAAGATCGCTAAAGACCACAGAATATTCTCTATGACGTCGGGTGGTTTTAATCAAACATTCCGTGCAACTATCTGTACATTTTTAAAATTCTTGTATGACACCATGATTATGGTCGCAGAAGCGACCGAAGCGAGTTGGGAAATTTATAATATTTTACACGCTATTTGTCGTGACTCCTTCACGTTTTGATCTATCTTGAGAACCATTTGGGCTACCAAGACATAAACCGGACATCCTCCTGTTACGAACCATTGTACAAACCAATAAAACTGTAACCTCCACATATTACGGACCAGTTCTGCGCTGCTACAAACGGATTTTGTAATATCTGCAGATACTTTATGGGCAAATTTTACCGTATTGAATAATCCATCTACATTTCTATATAGACATTATTGGTGTTTATTAACTGCCTGAAGATGATCACGATAGATCGCAACATGTCGGAGTTGTGACAAATTGTAAGAGAAATACAGGGTGATTCAAACGTCCGTGCAACTTTTTAAAAATTCGCAACAAATAAACTACTCAACGGATCATGGTAGTTCTTACGCCGATAGAGAGAGAAACTCTCCAAGATTTTTTTTATATATTTCACAGATGCTCAGTGTGTCCATCTTTGGCAATACGGCAGACATCTTTGCGATAGTCCTTCTCGTTGAACACGCGTGTCGGCATATTACGGTCGACCAGAGCCACAGCAGCGGTGATACGGTTACAAAAATCTGGAGATTAGCGGGGTGTGGAGGCACAAAGACATTGTCCTTCACAAACCCTCAGAAGAAAAAGTCGCACGGGGTTAAATCCGGGGACCGGGGTGGCCACTGCATTAACGCGCCATCTTCTTTTCCTGTGCGTCCTATCCACCTTTGTGGCAAGTTTCGATTGAGATACCCTCGCACGTCTTTGCAGTGAGCCGGAGAGCCGTCTTGTTGAAAGATGTAATCATTACTGTCTTCATTCAACTGTGGCATCAGCCAGTTTTCTAACAT
>Ga0136643_10006369_pt1 | contig 16895 bp, 16 predicted proteins | sample TergutLab28metaG_FD_96883 | JGI IMG/M metagenome (GOLD analysis project Ga0136643, IMG submission 96883) | Labiotermes labralis P1 segment gut microbial communities from Petit-Saut dam, French Guiana - Lab288 P1 (version 3) (version 3) | ecosystem: Host-associated > Arthropoda: Insects >... | reverse complement strand
GCTGCTGCTACTACTACTCCTACCACTACAGCTGCCGCTGCTACTACTGCTCCTACCACTACAGCTGCTGCTGCTACTACCACTACAGCTGCCGCTGCTACTACTGCTCCTACCACTACAGCTGCTGCTGCTACTACCACTACAGCTGCCGCTGCTACTACTGCTCCTACCACTACAGCTGCTGCTACTACTACTACAACATTAGTGCCACTTCTAACGTTCCTGTTCTCAACAAAGTTCTAGTTGTGATCTGCTGTCCTTCCTGCGCAGAGGAAAACGTTAGGCCAATGTCCACACTTTCCGATTTTGGAGCAACTGAACAATTTTCACAGAACTTGGTATGAACTGTATGCCATTGGAAAACATCCCACATTATAATTTTTAATTTTCTACAGTTAATAAATACACGGGTGCTTGAAACAGGCGACAACCACACGGGTACCACTCAGGAGTCCCCTGAATGAAGTACGGAAGGACATTGGATAAATAAACGACTGTTATTAAGAAATTTTTGTAAATTTAAACTAGCAAGATGGCGGCCGTCCGAAATTTCTCTTTAGCCTTCGGTTTTATCGCATCAACCAATGAATCACTGGAGGGTACTGTGGAATTTGGTATGCTGGTATGACTAAGATAATGTGTCAGGGGTGAAACGGGCCACTTAACAGAGAAACTGTTTTATCTCAGGAAAATGAGTACCAGCTTCAAATGCTTCGTTGTCAACGGAGACATAACACTTTATTTCTGACCTGGTAAACGAAGTAAGAATCATCGTAATCACATGGTGACTGGCGACTGGATCGGCAGAGCAGCGCCGATTGTCTGACCTACTAGGTCACCGGACTTAATGCCCGCATAAGGGACTCTGTGGCTACGATAAACCTCAATGCTTCAGAACACGTGGACAGATGTCGAATATCGTCTGGATATTTTTCGTGCGACCAGGGGTGTCCATATTCAAATCTAGTAAGGTAGGTAGCACTTACAAAAACTTCGAGGGTTGCCCCTTGTCATGATCCATGCCGGACGTCTGTATAATGAACACGTTTCGAGACAGAAATTTTTATTTTTGATTACTTATTATCCTGGTAAAGGTAAAGGTAAAGCAATCCCATTACAGGCCTGGACAGGCCTAGAGGGTTCCAGGAGGTTGAGGCTCTCAGATTTAATGACAATCGGCACATGAAGGTGGTCAGGTTGTCAGCCCTACGCACCAGCCGCCTTTACCCCAGGAAATATTCTTGGTACTCATTTCAGTTAGAGGCTGAGTCAACCCCAGGGCCATAATGCGTCCGGAAGGATTATGTCAATGAAAAATTCCAGTGACACCATCGGGAATCGAACCCGCGACCTTCCGGTTTGTAGCGCAGTGCCTCACCGAACTGCGCCACCGTATACCCCCACTTATTATCGTGACACACTGTAATATCTTCCCAATCCCAGTACAGAAATTTCAGGGAATGAGTGAGGCCCATATCTTAATTAGAATTATATCCAAAAGGGGAAGGTCCGCAACTGAACGTTTACATATCCTTTTGGGAGTTAGTTGGGTGTGGTACTGAAAGCCACACCTTGTAATGCTTTATATTCAATTATATGCCACAGTATAAGATACGTGGTATTAATTCGTATAAACACGCCCACCCGCACACCAAGCGGAAACCACTGTGTACGCAACAGAAGCATTTATCCATTAGCTGCCTAAATAAGTTCTAGCCACAAAGTAGAAATGACACACTTGTACACGAGGTGTGGCAATTGAATAATGAGACCGGTTTCAAGAAAGCAGATTATTTTGCTGATGAAGCTATTGCGCCTAAATATTTTTCCCCTTCAAAGAAATTTCCGTCACAAGATAAACATCACACCGCACGAAGTCTTCCAGGCCTCGAAATATCCGCTGACATCATTTTGTGGAAGTGCTTTATGTATCTCTGGCATCTTTCCATACCCCTCAAGTAACAAACTGAAAGTTTCGGTGGCAGTTTCCTTCAGTTTCACATAAAATTCAATGAATTTTATATACATAGGTCCGTGCATCGTGAACCGAATTTAACAATTTTTTAACCATCCACCATTATTTTATATATCATATTCGTCAAGGCTAGTAACATTCAATATGACCAATCTAGGATTTTAAATTATACAGTAGTATTAATAGCAGCGTATTTTATTCATTGCAGTTAATCAATACCAGAAGCTGTAATTACAGTTGTATGACCTCGTGATGATGGGTTTCAACACCTGAAACATGTAGAACTGCCTACAGAAAAGTAATAAACTGAATAAGTCACATCTTGTTGGAAAACAATTATTAAATTTGATTCACGATGCACGGACCCATGTAATATATATATATATAAAGTTTGTGTTAGACTGTATATTTTATATATTTATATATTTTTGTTCATTCAACACGACAGGGATGTCTCACTTGAAAAATACATTTCCAACATGAACACCTTCTGTATTTACTTTAAGGTGGCATATTCCTGTTGCATTATTAAATACAAATTTATGTTACAATGAACACAGCATTGTTTTCAGGAAGAATGAGGCTACATATGTTGTCTAAAAATGATTATCCATCATCATGCCCAACTACAGAAATACAAAACGAGGGGTATGCTGTACAACTGCATTTCAGTTTTGAGAACTCGTCCTTGACAAGTAAAAAATATCCATATAGTGTAAAAGATATAGAATGCCTAAAAGGTATAATTTGAATTTTATAAAACAAAAATATTATATACATTAACATGATTAATATTTTTAACATATTATGTATTCTGATGTCATAGTTGGTGGTTATTAATTAACCCATTCAGCATCAGAATTAAGTACATGATATCATGTGCAGGAGAGCTGCATAAGGAAGCCACTAAACAGCCATCATCTGTACCTGACATTTGGCATTTGAGCATCACACTGTGTTACAAGTATACCTGACGTTAGATGCCAAAGAGCTAAACACATTCCATGAATGCAACAGTATGTGTTCAATTGTTGTAATTCAGTATATATGTTTGTGTACCATCATTATGATTTTCTGAGATACAGAACACAATGAGCAGGGTGTTGGATGCTGTAAATTAATTATGTAAATAGCAGGACTGTGCATTATACACCATGAATTGAAAATATCAGTTTAGTTGTTGGATGTAACATAAATCTGCTAGCCTTTGAACTTAATTCTTTCAGCCATAATCATGCTTTGTGCTCTGTACAGATACTTTCATACTCGCTGCTAATGTTTGTTTACTTAGCCGCATGAAATCTCCTTATATCTTAGAAATTCCTGTACATTCATTGTTTACAAATTAGTGTTGCACCGTAAGGCTGGTACCCTGATTAGGGATATTCAGGTTTTCAATAGCTGCTGCACCATATGCTTCTTTGTACCTTTCCTTATAAAATGGCGAACAGAATACAGACTTGTAAAGGCCGTTATAACTGTCTATGTAAACAACCCATTCACACTCTTTATTGAAGGTGTGCTTACAAATGACCAGGTCTAGAAACATATGTGTAGTGTATCAGTTCTGGCATATTTGTGCCTCTGTATTTAATTCTGTGTTTCAAGAATGTTACCATGATATCCATACACACTTCTGAGAACAAGTTCCATTGGGAGTTCTCACTCTTTTAGGCAAGATTTTTATTATTTTAATAGAAGACACCCCTTTGTGCTTTAATTCACAAAATAAAATCAATTGATTTATCTGTGAAAATATAACAACATACACAATTATCATCATCCTAGTATGGCTACATGTTTCGGTCTCTTCCTAGACCATCTTCAGGCCAACCTTTATCTGTAACAGGTACTATCAGTGCGCACTATACATTATCAGATCCCATACTGTTTATAGGATGTGCATAAAACAATTATGAAAGTTTTTAAAGTTAAAATACTGCAGTATATCTAAAATAGTATGTAGGTGTTTACAGTCAGTATGGAAGGTACTTTCATTATATTCGAGTAGCAAGTAATAGTACAACATATAGTCAAGTGAACATACAAGTTCAAGGTACAATTGTACTTTTGTTCTTTTTGTAGAATATGAAGCATGGGAGTCTTGTAACAGTAACATGAATATTTTGCAGACTTACGTGACTCGCCTGCACAGAGTACATGCTTCTGGTTGCTCTTCCATTCATCTTGAGCCTGTCCCAGTTGCTGTCGAGTCGCTGGACCCACGATTTGTCTTTGTATTGGACACTGGTCTCAAGATCTTCATGTGGCATGGCAAGAAATCAAAGAACACCTTTAAGTCAAAAGCCAGGTATAGTTTCTTACAAGGACACATGTATTTAGGTGTATTTTTTGCAACAGTTGAACCAAGACAGCTCTGTATGCATAATGATGAATGCAGACCTGGGGTTCAGTTCGTGATGTGGGTAGATATTTCTTTGCTGCCATGTCAAGATGGTCTTTTGGACCCACCCAGTCCACTGTCTGGTATGTACCAGAGATGTTCGTATGTGGTGATGCAGTTGGGACATAAAACTGACCTCAGTGGAGTGTCAAATTGTTAAGAAAGAATGAAGGTATACCTCCACTCTCCCCTACATCTCCATGAGGGACAGCATGACCTTTATCTGGTTAACAGTTATTAGAACTGTATTAAAATACTTAAGTGGTTACAAGGACTTAGTTGCAGCTGTGAAACCCTCTTTTGTATTCAGCTTTTCTGACTTTTTCTTGGTCCATCCTGGCAAATGCTAGGATAGTATCTCAAATCATAAAGGAAATGTAGAGGTGATGTTGTTCAGGTGCATGCCATGAAGACTTATGGGTGAGTGGAGGTATTGTTCCGTGCATTCTCTCAGATCGCAATGTTGTAAATAATATGTAGGGGCTTAGCTATGAAAATGCACTCCAGTGAGTACCTCCTGATATGATGGTTTAGGTTTTTCACTGTTTCGTATGTCAGTAGAGCAAACAGTTAAAATAATTGCCTCTGTTTTTACACTCTGTTTTTGAAATTTACTGACATTGTAAGTGTAGTGGCAAAGTTGGATATGTGGTGTTTATTTGCATGGAGTGTGTACTTCTATGTGGTTTGGCTGTTTGTCTTGGCTCCACATTGGTGTCCTCTTCTACAGTGAAACCTCTATTCATTGTGTCTTAAATACAGGAAAACAACAGTTTTGGGAAAGCCTTAACCCTTGGAAGTCAGAATTAAATGCCTGATGTGATCTGCAGCAGAAATGAAGGCTGCATAATAGTAGCCAATTGGCTGTCAGCGATAAACAGTATAGTGTTTTGAGCATTTCACGGCACATTGCAGACACTTGACATTTGGTAGCACATGATTACATGTATCAGAAACATAAAACAGGAAGAACTAAAATAAAAATTGCACACTTTTTACTTAGGCCTCCGTAAATAATCAAGAAAAGGTTTCCATAATACCTGTGTGCATATCACTTTTTAAGGTGTTCCTTATGAAGTGAAAAAGAACACCTTATGTGGAGACCATGTCCACCTTTTGGACTGTGACCTAGTATGAGACTAAACCATTTGTCAGATTTTCATGAAATTTTGTATAGGAGTTCTTTACAAATAGTTGTCTTGCAAGGGTGAGTTCGGTGAAAATCAGCACAGTAAAAGGTATACTTTACTTCAGAGCATGAATGAAATTTTGTCCATATTTCCTATATTTTTCATCCAATTTGGATAAAAGTCAGAATAAGAGTTATGCTCAAAAATTTATTCAGTGAATGCATTTTTTTTTTTAATCTGTGCAATTGAAACCACATACTGCAAAGGGGCATATGTGAAATTATGTCTGTACTTTATACATCTATTGTCCATTGTGGGTGATATTTGGTATAAGGGATCTGAAGTTAATACATTGGAGCATTTGCGAGTTCATGAAAATTGGTGATATTTCGTAAGTACTGTACCATTAAGGCTGTAATGTTAATTACCAGTTTGGGCAAGTTACTGTGTATGTTCCAGAAACATCACATAGTTCATTATTTCTTCTGAGAAATTATTATTCCAGGAATATTGTGGGTCAGAACCAACAGTTCTGCATGATTGATATGGTAAGACATCGCTTTGAAGATGTAATTGTTCATTATTTGTATGGGTGAATTTTCAGGAAGTAGAAATGACTGATAATCGCAGGAAAATGACACATGTGGGAATGCTGGATAGAAGTTTCAGTGTACATTATATCATACAAACTGGAATAATTAATGCAGTTCTTCTTCTTTTCTTCTGCCTGGAAATTTTCACGTATGTGGGTTGTGCCTTCCTGCTGATGCTCTTCCTCAGTACCCTACCCATGTTCCACATTGCTGGTGTGTGGCATCCGTTCTGACCTATTATTTGGAGAAAGATTTTGGTTTTTCTTTTGGGTGTTTCCTATTTAGTTTCATGTTAGATATGTTTGGGATTCTGTTGTTATTTGATTCCTTGTTTTCCAAGATAACATGTTTTTGTCATGTTTGTATTTACTATTTTATCCACTATGGTTTTTCCTCCTGCACTTCTTAATAATTTCATCTCAGTTGTCAGTATGGTCCATTGTTCTGCTCAATCTGTTCATACATGCATGTGGTAATTTCTAAATAACATTTTGTCTATTTTATGCAATTTTTTGGGTGTTGTTTTTTCCAGGCTTATGGCTGAGAAGATCAACAAGAATGAACGCAAGAATAAAGCTGAAATTATTACTGAAATGCCTGGTGATGAAAGTGCGGAGTTCTGGAAGGTGCTGGGAAATGAAGATGGAATGCCTGCTGACGCTACTATAATGGTATTGAACCCACAAGTTTTGTCTTTTTCTGTAATTTCAAATCCTTTATTATTCCTCATGTAATGAAATATGCACCTGGTAAACGCTGTACCATGGGGAAGGAAATTACTATAGTAATCACCAAGCAGTTAGTCCCAGTGGCTGCGTGGTCTAAGGCATAGGTCTGCAGCCGCTCGCTTCCTGAGATTGTGGGTTCAAATCCCACCAGGGGCATGGATGTTTGTCTGTTGTGAGTGTTGTGTGCTATCAGGTAGAGGTTTCTGCAACAGGCTGATCACTCATCCAGGGGAGTCCTACCGACTGTGGCATGTCATCGTGTGTTATCTAGAAACCTCATGAATGAGGAGGCCTTGGTCCAGTGGGGGCTGTTACACCAAAAGCAAACAAATCACCAAGCATGACAAGTTTAGTGGGAGTGCTTGTACACAGATTCAGACCTCAGCCCAGAGGTTTGCTGTGTTACAGGTTCTTTGTGGTTTTAATGTGCTGTTGCAGGTAAATTCCAGGGTGGTACCTCAGATCAGGATGTGACCAGTTTTTTTGACATTTCCAAGTCATTATTCATTTGTCATCATACCATTTGATGCTGTGTATTCTGAGCAGCTGACCATATCATTAAATCAGCTAAGTACACATGCACAATCCTAAATGTGGTCCATATTCATAGATTTTTTTCTCCTATGCTCCATTCTGAATGAAATGTATATACAGTACAACCAAAATTTTACATTTTTGTGAGGACAACCTAAAAATTGTGTAAGATCCAAGGAACATTGTTCATACAGGCATTTGGCCGGTACCATACAAAATTTTGTAAAACCACAGAAAACACAAAATGTGGGAATGTAAAATTGGGATATTTACTGTATATATGTATATGTAAAATAACTTATCACTGTTCAAGTGCATGTCATCATATTTCATTGGACAAGGCAATAAATGTAAGTAATAATCAAATATTTCTTTGTTAGAGAGGATAGCTATGTGTCTCATTTATCTGACCTACAGGAACATGTTGATGCAGACTTTGTGCCAGTTGCTCCACGATTGTACCAAGTGAAGTTGGGTATGGGATATTTGGAGTTGCCACAAGTGGAGGTCCCTCATGGCAAACTGGTCAATACTCTTCTTAATAATCGCAATGTTTATATCCTTGACTGCTATCTTGATGTGTTTGTATGGTAAGTAATTTTATTTGTCACTTAGATCCACTAAAATAGTGGTACCGATAATGAGTTGTGGGTTATATTCAGGGGAATGCTATATATCATTCAGATTAGTACCGTTTATGTTTAGTACCATTTCATTCAGTAATGTGTTTTAGAAGGTAGTTCCTACACAAGGTACGAACAATCCAGTTAGCCTTCCTTCTTTTTATTGTATGTAGGATATTCCTCTCCTCTTCAGCTCTTTGTAACTCTTCTTCATTTCTGACATGATTGATCCAACTGATCTTTTCCATCCTTCTCCAGCACCACATTTCAAAACTTTCCAGGTATTTCTGATCTACTTTCTGAAGTGTCCAAGTTTCAGCACCATTCAAAGCTATGCTCCAAATGTAGCACTTTACTAGTTTCTTCCTTGAATTGAAGTCCAATTGCTGATCAAAGGGGCCTTCTTCTTGTTGAATGCTGCTTTTGCAGTAGCAATCCTGGATTTAATTTCACATATACATCTTGTATCATTTGTTATCATGCCACCCACATAGATGAAATGTACCACGTTCTCCAGTTGTTGTTGTTGATCTAACATGCACTGTACTGTGTACGGTTGTCTTGAGATTCTCATTACATTCATTTAATTCCATAGCATCTTCCATTTTCAGTTTGTTAATCATGACCTTTAGTAATGTTCTTCCTTAGCCAGTAGCACAGGGTAATCAGCTTATTTGATGGTGTGAATTACTTGTCCTCTTATTTCGAAGTTTCCAAACCCTTCAAGGGGTTTACTTGGTGAACTCTTCACTGTACAAGTTGAATAGAAGGCACAATACTTACCCAGTTTTAGATAAAGAAGAAACTTGAAGGGAAGAAAGCACTGGGAACCATGATCATAGTTGGGAGGATGGTGCTAACTACAGGAGACTGTGTTCTAATTGGCTGTCTGGCTTAAGCACCTTTATTCTGAGAAAAAAATGTGGACAAAAATAATGTCTGTGGTAAAGAATTTAATAACTTAACTTGCATTGTTATGACAGATGTAAAGACTGTTATTGTAGGGTGTGTCTGTAAACTTGAAATCAGTGTTATGCTTAGTAAATGGTGATTGTGTTTTCTCATTATATGCTGTATTTTATTGCTTTTTGTTTATTTGTTTGTGTTTGTATAAACTAATCAGTTTCCATTCACCCTACACTTGGTCACATTTATGCCAGTTAGACAGAAGGCAACTGTAAATCGTAACCTTTTAAACATGAAGCACAGACTGCTTTATTCAAAGGCCCAGTTTGTACCGCGCAATAAACACTTCATCTCGGTTATAAAAACCAATCAGTTTATGATGTAAGTGGCACAAGTCACTGTTTGTTCTCAGATAAATACAAAACACATAAATACAGTGTGGGCAGAACATACAGTTGTTGAATGTTAAACTGGTGGTACATCACGTAACCAGTAGGCTTTAAAAGGTTAAAGAATGGTGTGAGGTCATAAACCATTGTGATAAGTAAGTGACTCCATGGCTCAGAGAAAGTCTTGGGAAGGTGCCAGTTGCCCAGCATATCAAATCTCCTGCCTGTCCTGGAACCCAAAGGTGTGTGATGACTGTATTGTTAGAAGTCATTCACGGTTACTTTGGTCTCAGTAGATGCATTTCTTATTTATTTCTGCAACTTCTTGCAGTTCCATTGTTGTAGTTCAGGTATTTCATCCTTAATATTTCCTTAAGGTTTAGATGTCAAATTATTATTCAGGAAACATGGACTGTAAACAGGGTCCTGTGTCTTCCCATAAGGTCAAGCCCCTTAGGTTCAATAATAAGGGTATTTCCAGACACTGGACCATATCCTGGACCAGATGAGTCCAAGTTACACCTTCACGTCCTGTTTAAGTGAGATATGTGTCCAACGTGTTTCATCCTCTGACATCGGGCATTTAATTCTTACCTTTAGTTTTATTCTTCCAATTGTGGGGTGGACTGCTGCTTTTGTAAATAATCTTACATGTTCTTGATGATCACAGGTTTGGTAAAAAATCAACACGTTTGGTAAGGGCTGCAGCAGTCAAGCTATCGCAAGAATTGTTTACTATGATAGATCGACCTGACTACGCCTTGGTCACAAGAGTGCAGGAAGGCACAGAAACACAGGTAACAGGCTGGTGTAATGCCACATGGTCTGGAGGAACCTGCTGCCTGCATCTTCAGGGTAGATGGAGACAGTAGGTTCCTTTGAAACATTGCCATCTACCAGACTACATGGGATCATGTCCAGCAGGGTCATAATCACTCTTGGAAGAACTTAAAATTTCATGCTGTTTGTTGTCATTAAATGGAAGATTTTTACAAGTATTAAGTTAGTTTAAAAGCATCACAGTGTAGAGAAGAATGTTGAAACTTGAGAGAGAGAGAGAGAGAGAAAGTGTCTTGAAGTGGGTGATAGTTGCATGATGTGCTTTATAATTTGTACTCTTCACCAGGTTTTGTCAAAATGGGATCAAACGGATGTTTAGCACATGTGAGGAAGGTAAACATGCATATGTTTCAGCGGTTGGTAATCCTGAAGGAAGGAGACTGTACAAGAAGCCAAAACACAGGGAGGAGGACCTTAAAGCTGATTTGGTTGATACTGAGTTTATAAATGTGCCATCTTGGTAGGACAGAAATTCTGTTGGAAGAGTTTCATTCTGTGCTGTCAGTGCTTAGTTTCTAGATCTGTTTCAAATATTTCCAGTTAACTCATCATCAATTTCAAGGCCTTCAAACATTTCTTCTTCCCTTTGGTCTGTCTTATATTGTTCTGTAATGCATAGTTTCCAACATGGGTCATCAATGGCCTTCTATATTTTTCAGTACCTTCTGTCATGTTAGCCTTACCAAATACCTGTCTTAACTGTAACCAAGAATAGTTACTTGTAATGATACTGACAAAAGGAGACAATGTGAAGTGAAGCATTACAGTAGCTCAGTGCACTGTCTTAAGTAAGCCAGCCAGGTTTCTTACAGTCTAATAGCCATATCTCAGCTTTTTCTTGTGAGACTTGCCTGTAGCTAGAATTTCCCCTGAATGGGTTACAATCCCAGAGCAGGGTAAGCCCAGTAGTAGAATTGCTACCTTTAGCCTCTGGACACGCGTGTTTTGAGTTGGTATTACCTCCATTCCTGATGAAATTGTTATACCTCTGTGACTCACTTGTCATTGCCTCATTTGTAAGAACTAAAAAACTGCAGACCAACAGGCAGAAGAAACGAGGGAAGAGACTTCTAGATGTGTGAGATCGGATGTGTGAACAAGTGGCCCAAATCCATGTTAGCTAATGATTGTGGTGATGATTTTTTTTTTGTAGCTGTTCAAATCAAAATTCAGTGGGTGGGATGAAGTAATTGCAGTGGATTTCACACGTACTGCTGAGTCAGTTCAAAAGACTGGTGCAGATCTCACTAAATGGGCCCGTCAACAGGAAACTAAGGTACGCTGAAAACATCTACTTTGTGAAGACTTTTAAAATTTATTTTTCCTTCCATGCAGCATAAACTTTAATGGTAGTTTATTTATTTATTAGATGACTACAAATGCATTTTATTTTTGGTTGACCAAGTAAATTCTGAGGCTGAATGGCAAACATGTGACATTGCTTGTAGTAATTTTTATGCAAGACATCCCCATTGTGTATTGATCCAATAATTAATACAGTGGTGTAATATAGTCTAACACAATTTTATTACATGAACATGTAAGAGAACGTAGCTACATGTTTCAGCTTATAGAAGCCATCTACAGGCTTTGACTTTTAAAGACTTTATATATAATTAACAGCACCTTTTTAGGTTTTTGTACTTGTAGATACGTGATTCACTGGCATTTATAATTTTTATGCATTGTAAATTTTATATTCATTATTTTAAGTAAAAGTTTGAAGATGGCTACTAGAAGCCAAAACATATAGCCATGTTCTCATAAATGTTCATGTAATAAAGTTGTGTTAGACTATATTATACCACTCTATTAATTATTATGACTTGTAGTATGTTTGTAGCACTGAAGGTGATTATTAAATTGCACACATGCACATTTTTGCTGTGTGCAGTTTATGAATCCCTGACTGCTGATTGGTAAGGAGAACAGAGGGTATTAAAACTGGCTGTTTGCAAGTGCCCTAATGTGTGGTGTGTGCATTTCCACGTCCAGGCCGATCTTGCATCACTGTTTACTCCAAGACAGCCACCAATGTCAGCATCTGAGGCTCAGCAGCTGAGTGAAGAGTGGAATGAAGACCTTGAAGCAATGGAATCCTTTGTGCTTGAAGGAAAGAAATTTGTAAGACTGCCAGAAGAGGAATTAGGTTAGTATGTGATATTTGGTTTGAACATAAGAGGCTTCATCATGAATGTTCAAGATTAAGGGTACAAGGTGAAAAACTTGTCTAAGGTAAACATAAAACTGTGTAACATTATGAATGACAGCTTCATTCATGTCCTATTACTTTGATTTCCTCATTCCTTCTCTATCTCATGTATTCATTTATATATATGCCCCTCTTAATTTTCCTCACCTTCTTATATTTCTTGTTTGCCACATTGACACAACAGCTCTTTTAAGGGAAACTGTTCCTGTATTTTACGTGCAGCTTTCTTCTTGATCATCCCTCCTATATCATTTTACCATGACCACATCATTGTTTCTCCTGAAGGTGGAGGTTTTTCATTACTAGGAAACGTTTATGTACCGTGTTACTTCAAGTTTAAGATGCCCTCTAATTGAAGATGCACCCCACTTTTAAAAGTGGAGTTTCAGGGAAAAAAATTTTTGCAAGCAAAAACATTTCGCTGTTTGTGAAATATACCACTGTTATAGTGAGGGCACTTGTTCTTTGAGGAAAATGAGACTTTCATACAGTCAAAAACTGATACCCCAATTTTTGGTTCAAAGTGTTTGAAAATTGCGCATCTTACGTTCGAAGTAATATGGTATATCTGCAAGACTGTCTGGTGTCACATCCCATGTGACTATAGTCTTGACGCTAACTGCCATAAGAGCTCAGATATCATGAACCTATATTCAAGTTTTTAGAGAACAGATGGATAAAAAATAGCAACTGAAATAAAATGTGGGTCTCTTTGTTTATGTCATATTAAGTTGGTTTACCTGTCAGTACCCACAAAAAAAAAAAAGCAGAATGGTGTGGTATGTTACACAGGACCTTGACCTCAGATAGGGTCCAGTGGCCATCTTGTGAATCTGGTATGAGTGTTCCACAACATTCATGTAATTTGGTGAGTTGCTGAGTGACTGTTGGCTTCTCAGCTGATCATTGGGCTGTTGTTATGTCACTGTAGATCAGGGCTGCTCAACCTGTAGCTCATGGGCAAAATGCTGCCCATGACACACTTATTTTTCGCACGGAGACATTTGAAATGAGAAAATATTTTTTAACCCTCTCCCCAGCAAAGTTGAGATAGATCACCGAAACAGTTTTGAAAACTTACGCACTATTTATTTATGGATCTATGTACATTAATTCGCTAATTAATTTGGAAAGGTATGTCAGATATAGTGACACCCTAGCAAAGTTTGTGAATTGCGGTTTTTTACTTTTCCTGTTATTATTGGTTTATATTTTTATTGCGTGTGTATAGGAAAATACACGGGTAAAATTATGCCTATAATTATGTGTATATTTATTCATTCTTTTTTATACATATTGAATTTCATGTTGCATGCATACGGATGCAATTTTTTCGAAGTCACTTGCACCACAAACAGGGTTGAACATGTCTACTGTAGATATTGGAAGCTCTGAACGTTTGTTGCTTACTTACATGTCACTTCCACAGTCATGACTGTTATGTGTTTCTTTGTCACAGGCCATTTCTACAGCCATGACTGTTACGTGTTTCTTTGTCACAGGCCATTTCTACAGCCATGACTGTTACGTGTTTCTTTGTCACAGGCCATTTCTACAGCCATGACTGTTACATGTTTCTTTGTCACAGGCCATTTCTACATCCAAGATTGTTTTGTGTTCTTTGTCACGGGCCATTTCTACAGCCATGATTCATATGTGTTTCTTTGTCAGGCCATTTCTACAGCCATGATTGTTATGTGTTTCACTGTTACAGGCCATTTCTACAGCCATGATTGTTATGTGTTCCTTTGCCGCTACTGGGTTCCAGTTGATGTGCCAGAAGATGTGAATGGGGAAGGTGAAACAGAGCCAGAGCAGTTGGAGGATGACTACCAGTGTACTGTATACTTCTGGCAAGGCAGGGAAGCATCAAATATGGGTTGGCTCAACTTCACTTTCAGGTATGGAAACAATTTCTGTTCTTTCGCTGTTCATTGAGATCACTTATTGCTTTTACCAGTCCCTTCACTAGTATGAGTAAATAACTTGATAACTATGAGACTTTGTGTCCTCATATCAGTTGATTCTATTGCAAACTTCTGAGGTATGCCACAATATTATGATATAAGTTGTTCTGACTTTTTGTGGGACACATGAAGGTGGCAGGGGTCTGGTGTTCTGAAACATTGGTATCCACCTACCAGACACAGTGACACCAGTGACAAATATTAATGTGCCATCAGTCTGTAATATCTGTGGCATTGCCATTCTTATTGACCACCAGTTCCTTCTGTTGAAACTGTAAAATCAATAAAGAAGAATGTTGATGGCTGAGTGAAAGGATTTTGTCTCAGTCCTCAGTAAGTGACAGAAATGTAATTTACAAAGTCTGTAGGTCTGTAAGGTATTTGAGACGATTTTCACAGATGGTAAGGTAACTGTAAAGTTGTCAGTGTGCTTGGCTCTGATGGCAAGTGGGGTCATGGGGATATATCTCCACAGATTCGTAGTTGTGGCCCTAGATGGAGGAGAATGGTGAAGTTCCCATCCCACTTGCTTAACTCCTGGGGAAAGAGCACTGTGTAACTATAGAATAGGATGCTGGGTAGGCATCTGAGTTACTCTCCTTGTTTTTGGAAGAAAACTTGCCTTGCCAGTAACTGAATGCCATTCCGCACTCATCCAATCTGTAGGCTGGTCACCGTACTGACTGTGTGAAGGTGATAGTAAATTCAAAATACAAGGGCTCTAGTAATGGGGCATCTCTATCTGTGGGAGCTCTGTGAGGGGAACCTGGATGGGGGGGGGGGGTCTCCTTTACTGGGGACCTTGAAGGATATGTGAAGGATGGCTCTGGAAAAGGGCCATCTCCACAGGGGCCTAGCTGGGGAACCTGGAAGACGGCTTGTATACCGGGCACTTTGAAAGATGAAATAAGGAGGGCTCTGGAAACGGAGCATCTCTCTGTGTGGGAACTGTATGAGGAAAACCTAGAGAGAGGGCTCCTTTACTGGGCATCCCAAAGGATGTGCTAAGTAAGGCTCTGGAAATGGGCATCTCTTTCCATAGGGGCCCCATTATGGGTAACATGGGGGTGACACTCCTTTCCTAGGGCCTTTGAGAGAGGGGTGAAATTTCTTTTTATTAGGGAAATTTTTTTGAGGAATTCGAGAGATATGTAAAAGAAGGCTCTGGAAATGGGCAACTCTCTCCATAGGGGTCCCTGTTGGGGAACCTGGAGGGGGTTCATTTACCGGGACTTTTGAGAAACAGATGGAGGGCTCTGGAAATGGAGCATCACTTGTTCAATTAATTTGGGCACCTTTTTTGGACCCAGATTATGTTAGAGCCTGAGTCTGAGGGTAATCAGTAGCTTCTGTGAAGGATCAGAGCTCCCATGACTTGACATCAGAGTATGGGACACAAAGAGCCTGTTTTAAGGCCTAGGTGCATTGGGACCTAGAGGGCTCAAATCCAACTCCTACTCTAACTCTTACTCTAAATTCAGAATATGGGCTTGCATAAGATCATTCATGGTACTTCACAGGGAAGCAGTGATCACTGCTATTCCATTATACTGTGAATCCTGATCTTTGTGATACAGTTGACCCTTGTATGGCTTGCATCTGCACATTGAAATGCATGTTGAAAAATTCCCTCAGAAATTAATTTTGTATATTTCGGTAAGAAGGAAATTTGTTGCATTTTTAAGACATGCTACATAATCCCTGTTCTATTTTCCACAGAAATACCATATACGAAGATAAGTCATTAAATAACAGGAATTTTATAATAACTTTTTTACAAGAGTACTTACAGAAATTGTTTGTGTCTTATTTTTTGACATAGTCCCCCTGCTTCGCAACTCACTTGGTCCACCTGTCCACAAGCTTGTGGATGCCCTCTAGAAAAAAGCTTTTTGGTGTGGCCTTTAACCAACTTTGCACCGCCTCCATTACCTCATCATCATCTGCAAACTTGTGGCCCCGCAAATGTTCTTTTATAGGTCCAAACAAGTGAAAGTCCAATGGCACCAAGTCCAGACTGTATGGTGGATGTTTCAACACCTTAAATTTCAGATCACGTAATGTATCCACTGTATGTGCAGCCGTATGGGGACGGGCGTTGTCGTGAAGCAACAGTATTCTTTTTGAGAGAAATCCCCGGCGTTTCAATTGTATCGCGGGCTTCAACTCGTTCACTAGCATGTCACTGTATCGAGCACTAGTCACAGTTTGACCCTTTTCCTGAAAATGCACCAATATAGGTCCATTGACATCCCAAAAGATGGTCAGCATGACTTTCCCAGCGGAAGCCTGTGTCTTTAATTTTTTGTTGGCTGGAGACAACGGGTGCTTCCACTGCATAGATTGTCTCTTACTCTTTGGCTCATAATGGTACACCCAGGACTCGTCTCCTGTTACAATTCGATGGAGAAAAGCATCTCCTTCATGAGCATGACGGTCCAAATGCTCCTGACAAATCATCTGCCGTGCACGCTTGTGATCATCAGACAATTGCCTTGGGACCCATCTGCTACACACTTTCCTATACCCGAGGTCATTATGGACAATATTGTACGCAGAGCCATGACTCATGTTGAATGCTGCAGCAATTTCAT
>Ga0136643_10006368_pt1 | contig 16895 bp, 13 predicted proteins | sample TergutLab28metaG_FD_96883 | JGI IMG/M metagenome (GOLD analysis project Ga0136643, IMG submission 96883) | Labiotermes labralis P1 segment gut microbial communities from Petit-Saut dam, French Guiana - Lab288 P1 (version 3) (version 3) | ecosystem: Host-associated > Arthropoda: Insects >... | reverse complement strand
CTTCTCCAGCACCGCGGACGCCACGGACGTGGAGGCGATGTCCTTGGGGTCGGTCATCCGGTGCCAGTCGATGACGCCGAGGGTGCCGATCTGCAGCAGCAGGTAGATCGCCATGATGCCGAGGATCGAGAAGATGACGGACCGCGGCAGCACCCGGCCCGGGTTCTTGATCTCCGCGCCCATGTAGGCCGTGGTGTTGTAGCCGAGGTAGTCGTAGATGCCGATGGTCAGGCCGGCGGCGAACCCGGTCCAGAAGTGGCCGGTGTTCAGCGCGAAAGCGTGCGCGGGGTAGGTGAAGGCCAGGTGGCCGGAGAAGTGCGTGGCCGAGGCGATGATCACCAGCAGCACCGAGACGATCATCACCGCCCACATCACGGCCGTGATGCGCGCGATGTGCTCGATGCCGCGCCACAGCAGGCCGATGACGACCACGATCATCGCCAGGCCGACGAGGTCGCCGGTGGTCCGGCCCATGTGCGGCGCCAGGTAACCCAGGTACTGCACGAACCCGACCACGCCGGTGGACATGATCAGCGGGATGAAGAGCATCGCGGTCCAGACGAACAGGAACGGCATCAGCTTGCCGCTGCGGTACTGGAACGCCTGGCGCAGGTACACGTAGGAGCCGCCCGAGCCCGGCATGGCGGCGCCGAGTTCGGCCCACACCAGCCCGTCGGCCAGGGCGAGGACGGCACCGGCGACGAAGCCGAGGACGGCCTGCGGGCCGCCGAACGCGGCGACCATCAGCGGGATGGTGACGAACGGCCCGATGCCGCACATCTGGCTCATGTTGATGGTGGTGGCCTGGAACAGGCCGATCCTGCGGACGAAACCGCCTGCGGGCGCGGGGCTGCCGGACATGGAGGCTCCCTGGCGGGTGCGGGGACGGACGGGTGTCGAGGAGGACTGCCGTGCGCGCGGCCCTGCGCCTGGGCGCGGGGCGTGCTTAAGTTAAGTTCCTTTACTAACGGCGTCAAGGGGTCCGAGCCACATCCGCGGACGGGTGCGTGAGAATGCCGATATGACCAGCAGCGACAGCGGGCCCGGCCAGCCCTGGAACCAGCAGCGGCTGCGCAGTTCCAACGAGCGCCTCCTGCTGGAACATCTGCGCGCCGCGCCCGCCTCCCGCGCCCAACTCGCCCGCGAGACCGGCCTGTCCAAGCCCACCGTGTCCAGCGCGCTCGCCTCGCTCGAAGCGGCCGGCCTGGTCCGCGAGGCCGGCCACCACACCCCCGAACGCGGCCGCGCCGCCGTCCTCTACACCCCCGATCCGTCCGCGGGATACGCGCTGGGCATCGACATCGGCCGGGCCTGGCTGCGCGTCGCGCTCGCCGACCTGGACGGCACGGTCGTGGCCCGTACCGACGTCAGGAACAGGGCCCGCAGTTCGGCCGCGATGGCCGACCTCGTCGTGGCCACCGCCCACCGGCTCGTCGCCGACTCGGCCGTCCCCGCCGGCGACGTGGTGCACGCCGTCGTCGGCACACCGGGCGTCTACGACCCCGCGGCCCGCCGCGTCCGGTACGCCCTGCACCTGCCGGGCTGGGGACGGGCCGGCCTCTTCGACCGCATGCGCGACGAGTTGGGCGTCCCGCTGGCCGTCCACAACGACGCCAACCTGGCCGCCGTCGGCGAACACGCCTTCGGCGTCGGCGCGGGCAGCCGGCTGTTCGTCTACGTGATGATCGGGACCGGCCTCGGCATGGGCATCGTCGCCGACGGCCGGCCGTTCACCGGCGCGAGCGGCGCCGCCGGCGAGATCGGCTTCCTGCCGTGGAACGGCCGCGAACCCGACACCCTGGAGGACGCCGTCTCCGGCGATGCCGTCGTGCGCGCCGCCCGGGCGCTGGGCATGACCGGCACGCTCACCGCGAAGTCCGTCTTCGAGTCCGCCCGGGCCGGGGAGGCCGCCGCCGTCGCCGCCGTCCGGCAGGAGGGCGAGCGCCTCGCCCACACCGTCGCGGCGGTCGCCGCCGTCCTCGACCCCGAACTCGTCGTCCTCGGCGGCGGCGTCGGCCACAGCGCCGACCTGCTCCTGCGGACCGTCGGCGACACCCTTCGCCGCCTCACACCGCTGCGCCCCAAGGTCGCCGCCAGCGCGCTCGGCGAGGACGCAGTGCTGCTCGGCGCCGTCGCAACCGCCCTCGGCACCGCCCGCGACGTCGTCTTCGCCCGCCGCACCTGACGGCCGACCGACCGACCGGCCGGCCACCTGGGCGGGCCGAAAACGGCGCGGAAGCCGGAACGGCCCGCCGGTGCGGGCAGGACGAAATGCCGTGAAGGCAGGGGATGCGTCTGCAACGCTGTCGGGTGTGGACGTCTCGCTACTCGGGGCCGAGGACCACGCCTCCGCCGACCGGTAACTCCAGTCAGCCGGGCATCCGGTGGGGCCGTAGCTGACGGTCGGCGGGGAACGCGGGACTCACAGGGTGCCGGGGCGGCGCCAGTGGGCGGGGACGCGCCAGAGCCAGGGGCTCGTCGTGGAGGGGTCGGCGGGGAGGCCGTGGCGCCAGAGGCGGTCGGCGGTGGCCTCGTCGCCGGCCCGCTCGTGCAGCTCGACCATTTCCCGCAGCGCGGTGCGGAGGCCGGTGTCGGCAGCCCACCACCACAGGCGTTCCGCGCTCGCCCGGTCGCCGCTCCGCTCGCGCAGCCGGGCCAACTCCGCGAGCATGCCGACATTTCCCGCGGCTGCGGCCAGCCACGCGAGCCGTTCCGCGCCCTCGGCGTCCCCGGCCCGCTCGCACCGCCGCGCCAACTCGACCAGGGCGGCGCTGTCCCCGGCGCGAGCGGCGCGCTCCAGCAGACGTCCCGCGCCGTCAGCGTCCCCCGCGGACTCGTGGATCGCCGCCAGCGAGACGAGGACCATCGGGCTGTCGATGTCGTCGGCCGGGAGGCACAGCCGGCCCAGTCCCGTCAGGTCGCCGGCCCGCTCGCGCAGGCGCGCCAGCGTGTTGACGGCCGTGGGGTCCCCGCTGGACAGCGCCTGCCGGGCGAGACGTTCCGCTCCCTCGCGGTCGCCGGCCCACTCGCGCAACCGTGCCAGGCTCGCAAGGGCGTAGGTGTTCCCCCGGTCCGCCGCCTGCTGCCAGATCCGCTCCGCGCCGCCGGGGTTCCCCGCCTTCTCCAGGTGCTGGGCCCGTTTGTGGAGTGCGCCGATGCTGTCGCGCTCGGCGGCCTGCCGCCGCAGGTACTCCTCGCGGCGTGCCGCCGCGGTCTCCTCGGATTCGGGGGCCTCCTCCCAGGGCCGTTCCGGGTTCATGCCGGCCCCGACCGGACGTCCCGGGAAGGCGCGCCGCCACATGCGCGCCGCCCCGTCGACGTCGCCGGCTCCGGCGCGGCGGCGCACCAGCGTCTCGACGTCGCGGTCCGTCCTGCCATCGGCGGCCCGCTGCCACGCTCGTTCCGAGGCATCCGCGTCCCCGGCCCGCCAGGACAGCAGCGCCAGGTTCTCCAGGGCACGGTCGCAGCCGGCGTCCGCCGCGTGCCGCCACAGCAGTTCGGCCACTTCGGCGTTCCCGGCGGACTCCTGTTGCTCGGCGAGTTCGGCCAGGGCGGTGCCGTTCCCGAGAGCGGCCGCGCGACGGATCAGCAGGCCCGCGGCGTCCAGGTCGCCTGCCTGCTCGCGCATCCGGGCCACCTCGACCATGGCCCCGCTGTTCCCGGCGTCGACGGCCTGCTGCCACAGCCGCTCGGCGCCCTGCTGGTCCCCGGACGTCGCCAGGAGCCCGGCCAGCTTCCCCAGTGCCCGCGCGGTCCCGAAGGCGGCGACCCGCCGGTAGAGCCGCTCCACCCCTGCCGTGTCGCCGGACTCCTCGCGCGAGCGCGCCATGGCCTGGACGACGGCCACGGCTCCCGCGTCGGCGGCCTGCTGCGCCAGCCGTTCGGCGGCTTCGGCCTCTCCTGCCCCTTCCCGTTCCCACGCCAGCTCCCGCAGGGCCACGTAGTCGTCGGACCGTTCGGCGAACCGTTCCGCGGCCTCCTTGTCGCCGGCCAGCTCGCTGAGGAACGCCAGATGTGTCAGAGCGGGATAGCCCTCCCGTTCGGCCAGGCGGGCCTCGGGGTCCCCCGCGTCGGCGAGCCGCTGCCAGAGCAGCACGGCCTCCGCCGTCTCCCCGGCCCGTTCGCGCAGGAGCGCGAGCGGCCGCAGCGCGTAGGGATCGCCGAGGTCCGCCGGGATCCGGTAGAGCTCGGCGGCGATCCGGAAGCGGAAGGCGGTCCGGGCCCGCTCCGCGAGGGCCTTGAGGTCACGGGGGTCGGTGACCTGGTTCCGGACGGCCGTCCAGAAGGAGTCGGGCGGAAAGGCGAGGCGCCCGCCCGCGGTGCGCGCGTGGTTGTCCAGATAGTCGTTGAGGCGGTAGACGTCGGGGAGGGCGCCGACTCCCTCCGGGTCGGCGACGGGTTCCAGCGCCGCGGCCACGCCCATCACCTTCTCCCGCGCGTACTCCAGAGCGCCGGAGAACCAGGTGTCGCCGTCAGCGGCGGCACGCTGCTCCTCGGTCAGGTATCCGACGGCGGCCGCCTTGAGGAGGGCCGCGGGCAGCAAGGGCGAGCTGTGACCCAGGCGCCGCGCGTCCATGGCCGCGGTGATCACCGCGTGCCCGTAGGGGCCGTGCGGGGGGACGGCCTGCTGGTAGTGGTCGACCAGCTGCGGGCCGGCCGCGAGGACCTGCGTGATCCTGCCGTCCGTGCCGGTGCGGGCGGCGATGCGCAGCGGATCGTGGACGCGGTCGCGCAGGCCCTTGAGGACCTGGGGATCGAACGACAGCGGTACGTCGACGAGCGCTGCCTGATGGAGCAGGGCGCGGGCGTGCGCACGGTCGTCGGCGGCCGCGCCGGGGGGTGCCGAGCGGGTCAGGGCGCGGTGGTACTCGGGCCACAGCGTGCCGATGGCCACGATCGGGCCGGGTTGCTCCAGCCGGCTGCGGAGCGCGGCCGCGGCCTGCTCGCCGTCGGTGCCGGTGAAGAGGTTCTGTGCCTCGTCGATCCACAGGACGGTGCGCGGCGCGAGGGCATCGGCGTCGAGCAGCGCGAGCAGCCTGCCGGCGCTCTTGGGGAAGACCAGCTGCCAGTCGGGCAGGCAGGAGTGGACGGCCTCGAACGCGGTGCGGGTCTTGCCCGTGCAGGACGAGCCCCGGATGAGGACGAACGTCGTCCGGTCGCGCGTGGCGGCGCCGCTCAGGTGGTCGCGCACGGCACGGTCGTGGTCGCGTTCCAGGTACTCCGGCAGGACGAAGCCGTCCGGGGCGTCGACGTGAGCGGACCCGTGGATGGCGGGGTGGACGCCGAGCTGCCGGGCGGTCCAGTCGGCGACCGGACGCGGACGGTCGGTGGCAGCCGGCTGCTGGTCCTGCGGTGCGGAGACGACGAGCTGTCCGATGCTGTGCGCGGCGATACCGCCGTGCGCGGCGTGGACGGACACGGAGTGTCGGTGGGAGGGGGCCTGATCGGCGCCGGGACCGCTCAGCCCTGGGGCGGTTCCGGCGCCGGAGGGTTTCCCACGGTCACGTCACCCATGGTCCAGGCGGCGGCCGACCCGTCCCTGGCCTCGATGTGGACGTCCCCGCCGACGGAGGTGCCCCCGTGTGCCCTGCCCTCGGCCGCACGGACCTGCGCGACCGCACGGTCCAGCGCCTGGCGGAAGCCGGGGTCCTGCTCGGCCGCGTCCTCCAGCGCCAGCTGAACCTGAAGGCGCGTCCGCACGCTCGGGCTCTCGCCCCCGGCGGCGGCTTCGTCGGCGAGGCGCTCCAGCGCGGGGTCCTCACCGAGCCGTGCGCCGACCAGGTCGTGGAGGTGGTCCATCGCCGTGTCCAGCGTACGGTCGACCTCGGCGTCGGCCCGGCCACCGACGCGCCTGGCCTTGCGCACCAGCCAGGCGAACAGGTAGCCGATCGCCACTTCGATGCCCGACATCCGTCCCCCTCCGGCTGTGTGACCGTGCCTCACATGGTAATTGGCGGGGGGCGCCTGCGGGTGGTGGCCCTGTGGACAGCGGTGGCGCAGCCGCCGCAAAAGCAATCGCGAGCGCCAGCCCGATCGCGGTCAACGCGACCCAGGCCGACCAGAGTTGACCCGCGCAGGCGAACGCAACCCGCGCGTCGCCCCCGCGTCCACCAGCCCGCGAAGAACCTTCTCGTCCCCGGCAGGTGACGGCGGAGGAAGCCGTGCCGTGCCCGGTTCCCCACGACCGGGGACGTGGGAGCGGAGCCCTAGAGGCTGAGGCTCCAGCGGCCCGCGCGCCCGGTGAGTTCGAGGGTCGACAGGGGGCTGACGTTGATGTTCCAGTACGTCGCCGGGGGCGCCTTGAGGGCGTAGACGAGCGCGGCCCGTACGACCGCCGGTTCGGCGACCGCGACGATCCGGCCGCCGTCGTCGACGGGCCGGGTGTCGAGCCAACCGCCCACGCGCGAGATGAAGGTGAGGAGGGACTCACCGCCGTGCGGGGCCGCGCGCGGGTCGCCGAGCCAGACATCGACGGCACCCGGTTCCCGGGCCGTGACCTCGGCCAGGGTGGCCCCGCTCCAGCGGCCCATGCTGCAGTCGCGCAGGGCGGGCTGTGCCAGCGGCGTCAGGCCGAGCGCCTCGCCGGTGTCCCGGCTGCGCCGGGTCGGCGAGCAGTAGCGCAACTCGGCGGCCCCGAGCGGCTGCAGGGCACGGGCGGCACGTTGCACCTCGTACCAGCCGGCCCGGTCGAGCGGCCGGTCGTCATCGAAGCGCTCGGCCAACAGCGGGGCGCTACGCGCGGCCGTGAGGAATGTGAGCCGAACATTCATGCGGCGATCGTAGGCGCGGTGCTCGCCCTGACGGTACCTCCGCGGCCCTGCGTGATCTTCCCCGTCCCTCAGCGGACAGTCCGCGACATCGTCGGCCGGCGGCCTTCGAGGGCACCTGCGCGCGCTGCGGAACACCGGACGCTCGCGGCGGATGGCGGGGGCCGGGGCGGCGCTGCCCGCGGCATCCGCGTTGTCCGCGTCGTCCGCAGATCACCCCGTAGACGTCATCACTATTTCCGGACAAGCCACGCCGTTTCGTCCGGACAGGCGACGTGCCGGAAGACCGGCCGGGCAACGGCCGTTGCCCGGGCGATTGCGCCGCGGCACGCCGCCCTCAGGTGGCCCGACGCCCAGGCCCCGCGTGACGGCTCGGGCGCCGGCCTTGGCAAGCGCGGACTTCTCCCGGGGCTTCGGGCCAGCCGGCTCACGGGAGGCGGCGGGCGCGGAGGACGGTGTCGCGGGTGTGAGGCGTGGCGGGGTTCGTGCGGGAGCGGGTCTCGTTGAGGAGGATGTGCCAGGTGGTGCCGAGGAGTCGGGCGATGTCGTCGGGCTGGTAGTAGGCGGTGGGGACGAAGCCGTCCTCGGGGCGCGGGGTCAGGTCCGCGAGAGCGTGGGTGGCGACGAGCAGCGTGCCGCCGGGGGCGACGGCGTCGAGCAGGCCGCGCAGTGCCGCGTGGCCCGGCCGGCGCAGGAGCGGGAAGTACTGGACGGACGCCAGGTCGAAGGCGCCCGCCGGGGGCGGCGTCGTCGTGAGGTCGGCCCTCGCCCACGCCACGCGGCCCGCCACTCCGGCGGAGGCGGCCGCGGCGGCGGCCCGCTCCAGGGCGACCTGCGAGACGTCGACCGCGGTGACCTGCCAGCCGCGCCGGGCCAGCCACAGCGCGTCGCCGCCTTCGCCGCAGCCGACGTCGAGCGCCTGGCCGGGTGGCAGGTCACCGGCCTCGGCGACCAGGACGTCGTTGGGGTTGCCGCTGAACATCCGCGCGCGGCCGCGGTACTTCTCGTCCCAGTGCTGCCGGGCGTCCATCTCGCTCCGTCCTCTCATGGTCGTCCTCGCCTGCCTCTCATGGCCGATGTCTCCCGATCTCTCCCGTTCTCTCCCCATCGGCCCTCCTGGAGCCGGGCTCGCCACCCCGGTCCCACGAACCGGCCGCTGCCGGCGTCCGCCTCTCAGGGCCGGGTCGCCGCCCCCGCGCGATACCCCCGCACGGCGCGGTGGAGGTCCTCGGCGATGAGGTCCGCGTTGATCGCGCCCGCGGCGATCGAGCCGGAGGCGGCCGACCCGAGGACGTTCGCGTGCGGGTCGGCGAGGTTGCCCGCGACCCACACGCCGGGCACCGGGGTGAGACCGGTGGGGTCGGCGGCGATGTGCGCGCCGAGCCCGCTCGGATGCGGAGCGGGGACGAGCCCCAGCGAGGCCAGGACGTCCGCGCGCGGGACCGGCCGTGGTGCCACGGCCAGCGCGCGCAGCGCGACCAACTCGCCGGTGCGCAGGCGGACGCCGCTCAGGCGGTCCTCGGTGATGTCGAGACCGGTCACCTCGCCGGTGACCACGCTGATCCCGCGTGCGGCCAGTTGCTCGGCCTGCTCCGCGGTGGGGCGGGGGGCGGTGTGCAGCAGAAGGGTCAGCCGCTCGCTCCACTGCCGGAACAGCAGGGCCTGCCGCACCCCGAACGGGTCCGCGGCCAGGACGCCGATCGGCTGGCCGCGGATCTCCCATCCGTGGCAGTAGGGGCAGTGCACCACGTCCCGCCCCCAACGCGACGCGATCCCCGGCACGTCGGGCAGTTCGTCGGTGACTCCTGAAGTGACCAGCAGCCGCCGGGCCCGCGCGGTGCGGCCGCCCTCGATCGCGACCGTGAAGCCGTCGTGGTCCCGCTCGGCGGACAGCGCCCGGCCCTCCAGCACCGCGCCGCCGTAGCCGGTCACCTCGCGGCGTCCCGCCGCCAGCAGGTCGCCGGGCGGGGCGCCGTCGCGGGAGAGGAAGCCGTGCAGGTGCGCTGCCGGCGCGTTCCTGGGCCGGCCGCCGTCGACGACCAGCACCGACCTGCGCGCCCGGCCGAGCACGAGGCCCGCGCTCAGGCCCGCCGGGCCGCCGCCGACCACCACCACGTCGTAGGAGCCGACGTCCTCCACCGCCGCCGCGTCGTCCGGAGCGACGCTCCCGACCACCGCCGCGCCGTACCGGTCGACGCCGCCGGCCTCGGATTCCCGGGTCATCCTGACCACCTCCGACGCCAAGGTCGCCCAGGCGCGGCAAGACGACAAAGTTCTTTGCGGAAAGTGCAAAACGCGGGCAGGGTGGAGGGATGGACGACGATCTGGACGCGGTGCTGGCCGCGGTCGGGCCGCGGCTGCGCGAGCTGCGCCGTCGACGCGGCGCCACGCTGACCGCCCTGTCGGAGACCACCGGGATCCCGATCAGCACGCTGTCCCGGCTGGAGTCGGGGCAGCGCAGACCGGGCCTCGAACTCCTGCTGCCGCTGGCCAGGGCCTACCGGATGCCGATCGACGAGCTGATCGGCGCGCCGGACGACCTCGACCCCCGGGTCCGCCCGCAGCCGTTCACCCGCAACGGCATGACCGTGGTCCCGCTGACCCGCAAACCCGGCGGGTTGCAGGCGTTCAAGCAGCTGCTGCCCGCCGGCCTGACCGACGGCCGCGAGCCCGACCCCCGCTCACACGAGGGCTACCACTGGCTGTACGTCCTGCACGGCCGGCTGCGGGTGGTCCTCGGCGACCGGGACTTCGTCCTCGCCGAGGGAGAGGTCGCCGAGTTCGACACCCACCTGCCGCACTGGTTCGGCAACGCCGACGAGCGTTCCGTGGAGTTCCTCAGCATCCTCGGTCCGCAGGGCGAGCGCGTCCACATCAGAGCACGCTTCCACCCTCCGACGGATCCGGCGGGCCCGGCAGATCCGCTGGATCCACCGGGTCCAGCAGGTCCAGCAGGTGCCGGGTGAAGCCGGCGGTCGTGCCGGTGCCGCCGAGGTCGGGGGTCACGGCGCGACCGTCGGCGAGGGCCGCGGCGATGGCGGCGGTGACCTCGGCGGCGGCCTCGGGGTGGCCGAGGTGGTCGAGCATGAGGGCCGCGGACCAGATCGCCCCGATCGGATTGGCGATGCCCTTGCCCGCGATGTCCGGCGCGGAGCCGTGCACCGGCTCGAACATCGAGGGGTGGTCCCCCTCCGGGTTGAGGTTGGCCGAGGGCGCGATGCCGATGCTGCCCGCCACCGCCGCGGCCAGGTCACTGAGGATGTCGCCGAAGAGGTTGGAGGCGACGACCACGTCGTAGCGGGCGGGGTCGAGGACGAACTTGGCGGCGAGGGCGTCGATGTGCTCCTGCTCCCACGTCACGCGGGTGTGGGCGGCGGCGGCCTCGGCCACGATCTCGTCCCAGAACGGCATGGTGTGGACGATGCCGTTGGACTTGGTCGCCGAGGTGAGCCGGCCGCGGCGGCGGTCGGCGAGGCGGAACGCGTAGTCGACGATGCGGGAGACGCCGGCGCGGGTGAAGACGGCCTCCTGGACGGCCATCTCCTCGGGGAAGCCGCGGTTGAGGCGGCCCCCTATCTCGCTGTACTCGCCCTCGACGTTCTCCCGCACCACGACGAAGTCGACGTCGCCGGGCAGCGCGCCGCGCAGCGGGCTGGGAATGCCCTCGAAGACCTTGATCGGCCGCAGGTTGACGTACTGGCGGAAGGCGCGGCGGATGGGGATGAGCAGGCCCCACAGGGAGACGTGGTCGGGGACGCCGGGGTAGCCGACGGCGCCGAGCAGGATCGCGTCGTGGGCGCGGAGCCGTTCGAGGCCGTCGGGGGGCATCATGGCGCCCTCGCTCAGGTAGCGGGCGCACGACCAGTCGAACTCCTCGAAGTCCCAGTCGATGTGGTGGCGGGCGCCGAGGGTCTCCAGGACCTGCCGGGCGGCGGGCAGCACTTCGGTGCCGATGCCGTCGCCGGGGATGAGGGCGATGCGGTGGCTCGTCATGGACCCGATTGCAGCAAGATCACCGCTGGCGCGTCCAAGACGCATCAGCGATTTCCTTGATAGGGCCGACCTATAGGTCCGGGCGAGCAGGGTTCGGGCGCGCAGGATTAGGGCCCGCCGGGTTCGGGCGCGCCGGGCGCAGGCTCGGGTCCTGGCTCGCCAGCTCCAGGCACGCGCGGGCCGCGGGGGTGAGTTCGGCCCGCCGGCTGATCAGCGCCACGGCGAGGGAGGCGGGCGGTTCGAGGTCCAGGACCCAGGCCCCGGCTCGTTCGGCCAGTTCGCGCCAGGCGTCGGTGACGACGGCCAGCCCGGCGCCCTTGAGCACCAGCGGCAGGATCGAGACGCGGTGCTCGCTCTCCACCGCGACGGTCAGGTCGATGCCCTGCTCGCGCAGGCCGTCGACGAAGATGCGCATGCCGGTGCCGCGCTGCCCGACGATGAGCCGGTGGCCGTGCAGGTCGCGGCAGTCGACGGGGCGGCCGGCGGGGAAGGGCCCGTCGGCCGGGGTGATCAGGACGAAGCGCTGCTCGCCCAGCGGGTGCACGGCCACCTCGCGTTCGGGCAGCGGTCCCGGTGTGGCGAGCAGGCCGAGTTCGCAGGCGCCGGTGCGGACCATTTCGACGACGTCGCGCGGTGTGAAGGCGGCCCGGATGGTGACCATGACGCCGGGGTACTTCTCGGCGAAGCGCTGGACGAGGCCGGCCAGCGGCTCGACGGCCTGCGACGGCATCGCGGCGATGTCGAGGGCGCCGCCGCGCAGCGCCTGGACGGAGCCGACCGAAGCGCGGGCGAGTTCGAGGCTGCGGACGGCGGCGCGGGCGGGTTCCACCAGGGTGTGCCCGGCCTGGGTGAGGACGGCGCGGCGGCCGATGCGGTGGAACAGGCTGCTGCCCAACTCCCGTTCCAGCGCCTGCATCGACTGCGACAGCGTGGGCTGGGACAGGTAGAGCGCCGAGGCGGCCCGGTTGAACCCGCCGTGGTCGACGATCGCGAGGAAGTACTCCAGCTGCCGGACGTCCATGCTCCGCATTCTCACTCATCGCGACTGCTTATAGGTAGGCCCTATCAGAGGCATCGGCGAAGAGTCTTGGACAGCCACGGGGAACGGTTGCTGTGATCTGGGGCATGACCGATGAGCTGCTCCGCGGGTTCTCCTCGCGGCTGGTGGACGCCGATGACGTGCGCATCCATGTGCGCACCGCCGGCGAGGGGCCGGCCGTGCTGCTGCTGCACGGCTATCCGCAGACCCACCTCATCTGGCACCAGGTGGCGCCGGCGCTGGTCGCGCGGGGCCACTCGGTCGTGCTGAGCGACCTGCGCGGCTACGGCGACAGCGACAAGCCGGCGCCGACCGCGCCGGAGCACGCCGACTACAGCAAGCGGACGATGGCCCGCGACCAGTGGCTGGTGATGCGGGCCCTGGGCTTCGAGCGGTTCGCGGTGGCCGGGCACGACCGCGGCGGCCGGGTGGGCCACCGGATGGCCCTGGACCACCCGGAGGCGGTCAGCGCGCTGGCGGTACTGGACATCGTGCCGACCCGGCACGCGCTGCGGCACGCCGACAAGGACTTCGGGCTCGGCTACTACCACTGGTTCTTCCTCGCGGCCGGGAACGGCATCCCTGAGCACCTGATCGGCGCCGACCCGGGCTTCTGGGTGCGGACCCGGATGCAGGCCCGCCACCACGGCGGCACCCCCTTCCACCCGGCGGCCCTGGAGGAGTACGTGCGCTGCTTCTCCGACCCCGCGGCGATCCACGCCTCCTGCGAGGACTACCGCGCCGCCGCCGGCATCGACCTGCGCCACGACGACGCGGACTTCGACGCCGGCCGCCGCGTCGCCTGCCCGCTGCTGGCGCTGTGGGGCGAGCACAGCTTCGTGGGCCGCGCCTACGACGTGCCGCGGGTGTGGCGGGAGTACGCGGCGGACGTGCGCGGCCGGGCGCTGCCGTGCGACCACTACGTGCCCGAGGAGGCTCCCGTCCTCACCGGGCAGTCGCTCGCGGACTTCTTCGCGGAGGTGAGCTGAATGGCAGCAGCATCCGGGCCGGCCGGACACGACGCCGGAGGCGGCGGCCAGGACGCCCGGCAGGGCCCCGGCCGGGATCCCGCCACCGAGCGCATGGTGCAGCGGCTGGCCGCCCTGACCGGGCACGAGACGCCGTCCGGCCACCGCCCCGGGCTGGAGCCGCTCTACGACCTGCTGGAGGCATGGGCCCCCGCAGGACTGGGAACCCCGCGGCGGATCGTCAGCGGCGACGTCCCCCATCTGTACTGGCCTGCTCCGGAGTCCGCCGGGGCGCCGGTCCTGGTGCTGTGCCACGCGGACACGGTGTGGCCGGTGGGCACGCTGGCCGAGCGCCCGTTCCGGCGGGAGGGGGACCGGATCACCGGCCCCGGGGTGTTCGACATGAAGGCCGGCCTGGTGATCGCGATGGACGCGCTCGCGCGGGTCCGCGCGCCGGCCCGGGTGAGCATGCTGGTGACGGGGGACGAGGAGGCGGGGTCCCTGACCTCGCGCGAGCTGATCGAGGAAGCGGCCCGCGGGTGTTCCGCGGTGCTGGTGCTGGAACCCGGCGAGGGCGACGCGGCGAAGACGGCCCGCAAGGGCGCGGCCTTCTACCGGATCTCGTTCCGGGGCAGGGCGGCGCACGCGGGCCTGGAGCCGGAGAAGGGCGTGAACGCCCTCGTCGAACTGGCCCACCAGGTGCTGGGCGTCGGCGCGCTGGCCGACCCGCAGCTGGGGACCACGGTGACCCCGACGGTGGCCCACGCCGGCACGACGACCAACGTGGTGCCGGGGGCGGCGGAGCTGTGCGTGGACGTGCGGGCCTGGAGCACCGACGAACTCCGGCGCGTGGACCGCGCGTTGACGCAGCTTTCGCCGCGTTCCGCCGATGTGGGGGTGACGGTGGACGGCGGCGTGAACCGCTACGCCCTGGAGGAGGCGCAGTCGGCCCAACTGCTGGCACTCGCACGCTCGGTGGCCGCCGCCCGGGGACTGCCGGACGTGGGTTCCGCGCGGGTCGGCGGCGCGTCCGACGGCAACTTCACCGCCGCGCTCGGGATTCCCACGCTGGACGGGATCGGCGCGCGGGGCGACGGCGCGCACGCCGTGCACGAGTGGGTCGACGCCGGCTGCCTGGTGCCCCGCTCCCTCCTGCTGGCCGGGCTGATCGACGCGCTCGGGGAGGCCCGATGAGCAGTCCCAGCCGCCCGCCGCCCCGGGCGGGTACCCCGTCGCCCGCCGCTCGTTCCCGTGCCTCGTTCTCCGGCCCCTCGCCGCGCACCCTCTCGCAGCCTCCACGTTCAAGGGAAGGCCGATCACCATGAACCACCCGCCGAGCAGCACCTCCGCCGAACCTGCCAGATCCCCCTCCGGCATAGGCATCCCCCTCTGCGCCGCGCTGGGCGCCCTCGCCCTCGGGCTGACCGCCTGTACCAGCGGCACCACCCCCGCGACGACCGCCGGCACGCAACAGCAGCAGTCGACCGCGGCCGTGCGCCAGGGCGGCAGCATCGTCATCGGCGCCGAGCAGGAGCCCGACTGCGCCGACTGGTTCGGCACCTGCGGCGGGTCGATCTGGGGCTCCTACATCATGGAGACGCCGACCATCCCCCAGGTCTTCGTGGTCCGCAGGAAAGGCTCGGACTGGGTGCCGGCCGCCTCGGACCTGATGGCCGCCGAGCCGACGATCACGGCCGGCGCGCAGCCGCGGATCACCTACAAGCTCAACCCGAAGGCCGTCTGGTCGGACGGGCAGCCGATCACCTCCGCGGACCTGAAGTACACCGCGCTGCAGGTCCGGGACGGCAAGAACATCTTCGACAAGACCGGCTACACCGAGATCGCGTCCGTCGACACCCCCGACCCGCGCACCGCCGTGGTGACGCTCAAGCACCCCTACGGCAACTGGAAGACGTTCTTCAGCGGCGAGTACGGGGTGCTGCCCAGCCATCTGCTGCAGGGCAAGGACCGCAACGCCGTGATGAAGAACGGCTACACGTTCAGCGGCGGCCCGTGGAAGATCCAGAGCTGGAACAGGGGCACCTCGGTCACGCTGGTCCCCAACGACCGCTACTGGGGCGCCAAGCCCAGGCTCGACAAGGTCACCTTCCAGTTCACCACCGACACCGCGGCCGCCTTCCAGGCGTTCCGCACCGGGCAGTTGGACGCGCTGTACCCGTCGCCGCAGCTGGACGTCATCGACCAGATCAAGCAGGGCCTGCCCGGCACGGCGCTGCAGACCGACGCGCAGACCGGCAACCTGGAAGCGCTGTGGCTCAACGACTCCCGCTTCCCGTTCGACTCCGTCGACGTCCGCAAGGCCCTGGCCTACGCCGTCGACCGCAAGGCCATCGTGCAGCGGCTGTACGGTCCGCTCGGGGTCACAAGCCCGAACCAGAGCTTCAACTCCCCGCTGGTCTCCGGCTACGCGGGCACCGACTTCTCGCAGTACTCCCTCGACCAGGCGAAGGTCGACCAGCTGATGCGGGGCGCCGGCTGGGCCCGCGGCAGCGACGGCATCTGGGCCAAGGACGGGCGCCGGGCGCGGTTCACCATCGTCTCGCTGGCCGGCAACAAGCGCCGCGAGCTGACCGAGCAGGTGCTCCAAGCACAGCTGAAGACCGCCGGGTTCGACCTGCGGATCCAGAACACCACCGCCGCCAACCTCTTCGGCAAGGTCGCCCCGAACGGGGACTTCGACCTGGGGCTGTGGACCCTGGTCGACTCCTTCCCCGAGCCGTCGCTCGACGCCACCTTCTCCACGTCGGCGATCCCCTCCGCGGCCAACGGCCAGACGGGCATCAACTTCATCCGCGCCCGGGTGCCGGGGCTGGACCCGCTGCTGCGGCAGGTCGCGAACAGCACCGACGACACCGCCCGCCACAGCGCGTCCCTGCAGGCCGACAAGCTGCTCGCCGCATACGTCCCGTCGATCCCGATCAGCGCGGTCCCCAACGTGCTGCTGTGGAACAAGCGGGTCGGCGGCCCGATCGCCATCAACCCGGTCGAGGGCCCGTGGTGGAACCTGGCCGACTGGGGCCTGGTGAAGTGAGCCGGCCATGGTGACCTACATCGCCCGCCGCCTCGTCTACTCCGTCCCGGTCCTGGCACTCGCCTCCTTCGTCCTGTTCTGGGCGGTCCGCACCACCTTCGACCCGCTGGCCAAGCTCCGCCAGAGCCACGACCCGACGGTCCTGGCCCGGGAGACCGCCCGGCTGGGCCTGAACCGCTCGGTGATCGAGCAGTACGGGCTGTGGATGAAGGCGTTCCTCACCGGCGACTGGGGCACCAGCACCAGGACCGGCGGCGCCGTCTCGGCCATGATCGGCTCCGCGCTGGGCAGCACCCTCCAACTCATCGGCTGGGGCGTGCTGTTCGCCGCCCTGCTGGCGCTCGCCATCGGGCTGTACTCCGCCGCGCGGCAGTACTCGGCGGGGGACTACGCCTTCACCGCCCTGTCCTACCTGGGCATCGCGATGCCGCCGTTCTGGGTGGGGCTGCTGCTCATCCAGATCCTCGCCGTGTGGCCGCAGCAGCAGTTCCATCTCGCCCATCCGCCGCTGTACTTCGTCGGGCTGCACTCCCCCGGGCACAGCGGCCCGGACCTGGACTACTTCCGGCATCTGGTGCTGCCGGTGCTGACGATGACGGTCGGGCTGGTCGCCAGCTGGTCGCGGTTCTCCCGGGCCACCCTGCTGGAGTCGCTGACCGGTGACTACGTGCGCACCGCCCGGGCCAAGGGGGTGCCGCGGCGGCAGATCCTGGTCCGGCACGCGCTGCGCAACTCCCTCGCGCCGTTCGTCACCGTGGTCGCCATGGACGCGGCGCTGCTGTTCGGCGGCCTGGTGGTCACCGAGCAGATCTACTCGGTCCCCGGCATGGGCCGGCTGTTCCTGGACTCCATGCTCGCCGGTGACGTCTTCACCCTCGTGCCGTGGATGTTCGTCGTCGCCGTCGCCATGATCCTGTTCAACCTGCTGGCCGACATCGGCTACGCGCTCCTCGACCCCCGGGTGGCCCTGCGATGACCCGAACCGCCCCCACCACCCCCGCTCCCGCGTCCGTCCCGTAGCCCTCCGCCGTACCCGGCAGGGGCGCGTCCGCCTCCCGGGACCCCGGGCCGGCGCG
>Ga0136643_10006364_pt1 | contig 16897 bp, 10 predicted proteins | sample TergutLab28metaG_FD_96883 | JGI IMG/M metagenome (GOLD analysis project Ga0136643, IMG submission 96883) | Labiotermes labralis P1 segment gut microbial communities from Petit-Saut dam, French Guiana - Lab288 P1 (version 3) (version 3) | ecosystem: Host-associated > Arthropoda: Insects >... | reverse complement strand
TGTGTTGATCGAAACTGTTTTGAAGATTACCATACAAAGACCAACTTGTAAGACATCTATTCGTCCGTCCTCCATACAAAGAGATGAAGCCTTTGACAGCAATGAAAGTAAAAGAACATGGATTTTTACAAGTTCGTTTAGAAACTTACCTTCTCCATTACGCAGTAAGGAAATTACAGCATTTTTAAGGCATTCTGAGCAGTGTCTGTTTCCTTCCCCACAAAATGCTTTTTGTTTCACAAATTTATCCAGTTTAGTTCTCGAAATATTAAGGTTTTGTGAATATCATGCGCAAAATTTAAATACCCTGAAGAAAAGTGCGGCGAGCTGGGACTTACAGTTGGGATTTAACTCGGCGTTTAAAGGGTTAATGTGTAAAATATGCTAACATCCTAATTGTCTGCAAATAGTAGCCGTAGTATCGTTAGTTCATTTATCACTGGGGAGTGTGTTCCTTCTGTATCGTGTATGAAGAAATAAGTATGTACTCAACCTACAACCTCCACAGACCCATTTTGTTTGTATTGCACAACTGGATATTTGGTTCTTGCCACATTTCATATGAAATTATATATCCAGATACTGCTTTGATCACAAAGACCTAGGAATTCATCTCATATAGTAATACCCACAACTCATGAATCACCCCATGTGTGTCTGTGTACATATATATATATATCTGATTTAATACTGCATTTGGCTCTTTGTAGAAGAGGTCAAGAAGACTACTATTCATAATTCAGGTTAAATCGTGTAATTCATAATTAAAGTTTTGTATATTAGATGTTTTAGGTTATTAAATTGGGTACAGGTAAACGTCCCCCTGTAACATGCCAGTGGAGGCACATAGGGGAGTACATCTAGACCTTTAATCATGCTTAATTTTGGCTGTAAATGGGGTGGGTGGTCAGTGGCATGCCCCTGGCACAGAGCCCTGGTACCTCTTGTAGAAGAGGCTGGGTGGTCCCGGGCTGGTGTGGTTGGGTATGATGAGAAAATCTCCTACTCCCTACCAAGATTTGAATCCCTGCTCACTTTGCATGTAGAAAGTTGCTATACTGACTATACTATCCCAGCCCCCATTGAATTAGGTGCTCTGAATTTTTTGTACTACACTTTGAAGTTGTAAGTTCCTTGATGCTGGTATAGGTATGTTTGCAAGCATTTAGCTGGTCATGGTCTTGATTCAGAGGACATAGGAGCAATGAGAGTTGAATTGGAGTCCATTAAAGCTAAAGTAGAAGAACTGGAACTAGAAAACACTGCACTTAAAGAAAAGCTGTTACAATATGAAGGACCAGGAAATGGAAATGCAGAGTCACAGGCAAATAACAATCCAGCACCAGTTGCTGAAGGAGGAGAAGGTGAACTAGCTGCAGCCCCTGACACACAAGAATGAGCATGCAATGGTAAAGTTTGGTTCCAAGTAATCATAGTAACAAAATTGTAGCAGTTATTTCCAAGGTGTTTCCATACTGACAGAGGTGTATACTCTCTTTGTAGAGATGTACAGATGGGATCTATTCCAACTTATTGTACAGGTTGTCATATTCCAGTTACTCCCAACATGTTTCAGCTAACATATGTAGCCATCTTCAGGGACTACATACACAAGTGATATTTAGTTAAAAAATATATAACACCAAAGATTAAGGTAAAATTTACATTTCAGTGTTAATTACAAATTGTTCTTGTGCGACAGACAATGTATAAGGTATGGGGATGCAGGTGATAAATTTTTTTTTCGCATCTTCTTTTCATTATTAGTAGAAAGTCTGTAAAAATAGAATTAAAATAATTTTTAAAGTTATATTTAAATGGTGTAATATACAACCACTTGAATGTACAAGTAAAACCTTTCTTTGTCGTAAGCAAAGTTTGTAATGGTTCTTTATTACAAAATTTTAATATAATCTTAACAATTATTGTAACTCTGTTATTTCAAACCTTCTAGTGAAAATGGAAACATGCTTGGATGCAAAAAAAAAAGTCCTGTTATCTTATACATCATCTATCTCATATTGGCATATTGTAATTAACTTAAAATCCATATTTTACCTTACTCTTTTGACTGTGTTACAAATTTTTAACTGAATATGGCCTTTGTACTCCTTGCTGATTGCTACATATGTTAGCCAGAACAGGTTGGAGTTAACTTGCATATGGTAGAAACAGTGCAATAAGTTGGAATAAATCTTATCTCTGCATTACTCATTGTATGCAAAATGTATATAATTAACTTTTGTGCAATGTTGACATCCCTGTGGAGTGAGCCATTTTAGTTTTTGGTACGGTCGGGCAAAAGTAACAGACACTTCACATAAAAACGTGTATGTTTCTCCAGCATAACTTGCTAACTATTTACAGAGCAAAATATGTTGCAGACAAAAGCTGTGTAGAAGAATTAATCATTTTGTTTGCCTATATTCTTGTAAGTTTCAGTTTTTTTAAATGCTTTTAATGTAAAACTATGAAGTGTGGGTGGTATAGTTTACAGGTAAAAACCAAAGAATTCTGAGAAATACCTGTCTCATCACAAATTTGTTGAGCACTCATGCCGTTTTGAACCTGGGTCTTTACCAGAAGTGAATGTAGAAAAAAAATGCCACCCGTATATTTATGAAATGCTATACTGCGTGGTTTAAGAGTAGTTCCAAACATAGGTGTACCTATTCTCCCACATGAAAAAGCAAAGTCCCAATTAAATTTATACAGCATTGAAGAGAGGTATCTGGTATTCTCTTAATGCAGTGCTGAAGTATATAGGCCTTTTAAGTGTGTGTAATTGCATTGCAAAGGGGAACTTTAATATGAATTGCACACATGCATGAGAACTAATGTTTCTGTAGTGTAACAAAAGAGTTCACTGTAGTCGTCATTATTTATTTATCTGCACAATTTCAGCCCTGATGGGTTTGTTGTGAACTGGAGAGGGTATAGTACACACAGTTACTAACAGTGTATGTACAATGTGAAAAATGAAATGCAGAATTGTGTGTCTCATATTTCAACGTTTGTTGCAGGTTTATCAGCTGTATACAGGAGTTAATTTATGACTTTACTTTAGTTAGGATTTATTGTGAACTAGTATGGCTGAAAATAAGAACTGTCACTGTTTAGTCTCCCATATTGGATTTTGATATGTGCACCTGTATGGTATACTTGCAAAAGTATATTTACAGCCTTACATAAGGAATTCTATATTATGGACTAATACATTTCACAATTAGAACTGCTCACCAATTTTTTATGCAAATCATACCACATTTCAACAAAATCGATGAGTTTATGGGACACATAGAAAACCCACTAATGGCATTATGTAAACCAGACTTTATTACTGACACGTGGCTGAAAATTAGAACTGCCCCACATTGATGCAAGTCTTCCTGTAAAATATGAAATGGTTTATGGGATACATAAGAAGTACATTTTTGGTCCTCTGTAAACCATACTTTATGATTCAGTAAGGCTCAAAACAGTACTACCCAACAGCTGTTAGTCTCCAGTGTTGCATATTTAAAAAAACACTCATCCAGCCTAAGTTTTTTGTACAGCAAAGTAATGAAGCAAGTACTGAAAATTTTAAATTATTGAATGCAATACGATCAATATGCAGTGAAGGAAGCTAGGAAGACAAAATACACTGTATCCACTGGTAAAATTGAGGGCAGTTGTCAATTCTTGGCTGCCAGCAAAAACTTACCACCAAGCAATACAGGATTTTCTCAATATGAGTCATTCTGCATAACACAATCACAGTCAATGCACCTGTGTTATAGGAGGTGCCAAAATGCTGTCTGAACACACATACACTCTTTTTTACTGTTCAAGAAGACGGACCTTGACTCACAGTTGTTCCTGAGGAACTTTCACGTGTTTAACTCTTCTTCCATACAGGAGCGAATTCTGTAAACTTTGTCCTTCATATTACCCCATAAATAAAAGTTGATACATATGGGTTGCCATTACTTAACTGTATTGTGAAAAATGGCTCCCTAAGTTGTGAATCATTGACATAGTTACCAGCTGCTGAATCCTGCTGAAACAATATGTTTGATTGTTCCACTTGTGAAACTGCACAAAGAATTTTTTCAGTATTCATCTTGCAAATCTACCATAATTGCTTCTCAATGCCATATGGGTCAATTAATTTGTTTAGCTTTTATTGTGCACCACATGACAACTTTCAGACCACAGGCATTTCATGGATTAAATGTCTTAGCAGAACTCCAGTACCAATTATTTTGGGAAGAAACAGGGGTTTATGACTTCTGACATGTGCCATGTTTGCAAGATTTTGCTTCATTTGTGGGTGCATAGCGATCCTTTATGGCGATTATCACAAATGAATGTTAAGGACTGGTGTATGGTATTTGGAACAGTATTTCTTCCACTCATGCATGCCAATGAAGTAAAGACAAACGGTAGTTATTAAGTGAAAGTTTCACCAGAATGGGCCATTATGAAGAAGGGAAGGGATGCTGTACTTTACACAGTACTGACATTATCTTGGCTTGAAATTTTTACACTGTGAAGGAAAGAAGGTCTTAGAGACATACAGTCCTTTTCCTCCATACTGTTTAACTTAAACTTCATACTTCAATTTCAGATTTTGCATGCATGATGTGCTGTGAAATAATCATTTTCACCATTGCTGTTATTGTTGTTGCTGTATTTTTTTTTACCAGACATACACTTCTGTGATAATGTAGAGTTGTGAGATATGCACTCTTCTAGGGTTAAGAAATTTGTTGACTGTTGAAGATGGGACTGATAAGTTTCCCCAAAACAACAGCATGGAATTACCACTCTACACTGCCTAACATCTCAGAAGAGCACAGATCTCATGCACATCATGACAGAAGCCTGAAATGGCGCATGTAGTTTTGTTGCAGTGCAAAATGTAACTTGCATTGTTCTCTATTTTAGGACAGTGTAAACTAGTGGACAGTGATTTGCATATCAACCAACATCCCTTGAATATAGGCTCAACTTGCAGTAAAGATAATGCAGAATAAAATACGGGTACAAAGTGTCATCAGAGGACGTTCAAATGGAGATGTTACATAGGAATAATACTGTTCAGTTTCATATAGTTATATATCTTGCCATGTTGTGTTATGAGGTTTGTTGTATTTAATTGATGGACATAGTGCTACATATGTATGTCTTATGCTGTTAATGTTGTTTTCTTGTCCCTTTGAGAAGAATCTATCCAGCTTAAGTTCATTCAAGACCATTTTTTATGAGGTCTTTGTTTTTCTGGGATGTTACACAGTACTGGCTGGGAGTCAGTCAGCAATGTTTTGGGACAGCCTATCTGTCCCAAAACTTTGCTAACTACCAGTCAGTACTACTGTGTAATATCCGAAAGAGTGAAGAACTCATTTACCCCATGGCAGAAGCCAGAAGATTACATATTTAGATTAATTTCTTCAGTATGTAATTTGATTTGTACTTCTGGAGAAATCCATGAGTACACATATTTTCTGTCTGAAATAATGTGCCTTGATGTTACATTGTATTTATTTTTTCTTAAAATAAGTGAAATATAAATTTGTATCTTACATACACAACCTGGTTTAAAAATCATGAGTAATAGGATATCATCTTGGTTCAATTTCTATGTAAGTCAGAGACATAACACAGCAACAGTAAACAAGCTGGTCAAGAAATGCAAATATATTAACAACATATAACCTCTGCAGTTACAACAGTATTGCAGTTTACCAGTCATGTTAATTGGAACACCTTCACAAGAAACCAAAGCTCCTTTTAGAAATATTTTTGCAAGTTCACGAAGAATACATTTTCCTGCATCCTGACCAAAGGACCCTTTGAGTAGTATGTTTTCAAGGGCCTTTCCAGCACAATGTACTGAAAATTTTATTTGCTAGGTTATAAGGCTATTTTTGAAACAATGGATTTCTAATAAGCAAGGAAGCTGTTACGAAGCCACTAAAATGTTCTGAAACTGTCCTACAGAACGCAGGTTGTTTTACTTTAGTAGTGTTGTCAATATGAGTGTGACATTCATGTCCATGCTTGGGTTGTTTGCTTCCATACAGACAGCTCTTAATGGCACAGAAAGGGTGTGCTTCCATAGCAGTTAATAGCACTCAGAAGGGGTAAATACAGGAACATTTTATCTGACAAATTTTATCACTCTTACCTCAAACAGTTCCATGAAAGTTGGCAGTGCATTACTAGCAGCTATTCCAATCTGCCATGAGTCAGGGTCCACATGTTACAGTTCCATGTACTGCAGTTAATAATAGTTTTTACTCACAGACTTAAACTTGCTGGAAATTTAACATCTAACATATTGTTGCTTGCACATTGGAGTTCTGGTGGTGAGGTTGAAGACAACACTACATCCTGAATTCTTCCTTTCATACCGTCTTCCATGTGAGGACTGTAACTTTACTGTTTACCCTTGAACATGCCTGCCAATAAAAACTGCACACGTTCAAATCTGGTGAACAAGGCCACAATCTCCTGCTTATTACTGTGTCACCAAAATGCTCTAAACAATGCATGATTAGACAGATGTTCAAGAAATGATGTCAGAATATGTGTAATACATAGATGTGAATTTATGGTCCCAGGGAAAACAAAGAGGCCAACAATCCTAGTACACTCACAGCATGCACACACCAAACTCCTTCATGGATTAACATGGGATTTTCTGCAGACCAGTACCTGTTATTCTGGGAATTCACATATCCACTGAGATGAAATCAAGTTCCACCACCAAACAACATGAATGTGGAGTCTATTTATCCATCATGTATCTCATACAGGCACCAGTTAAAAAAATGTGTTGCTTCACAGTTTGTGTCATAGAGTTTGTGAACCAGTTATCGTATATGAATGCAAATGCATAAGTTTCTAGTTCATTTGCTGTGCAAACCAAACAGTTTTATTGTAGATGTCCCAAATCTAGCACCAATATAGTCCAGTTGCTCCTCAACACTTCCACTGCATGCTGTATTATTGTCTAGAATTGAACTTGTTGCTTGAAATTTGTAAATTGTTTTGTGGAACAGGTGCATCAGAAAACTGAATAAAAAGTCACGTCTAGAGTGGCATATTTTATGAAAACATGTTTCCAATCAGATTCACATAGAAAGTGCAGGTGACTCACATGGAACTGGCAGCCTCTGTGATGTGCAGCTTGAGAACAAGCCAGTGAGAGACCTAGGTTTTGTATGATACACAAGCCAACAAGAAGTGACTAGTAATAGTTGTCAGATAAAATAATGTCCCTATATAAGTCAGTTAATCCTTATAAAAAAGGTCCATACACATCATAATTAGAATAAGTGGTTCTGCAAACTGACCAGCCATTCAAATAAAAGCTTAGCCTATAATTTAATTCAGCCAAAATTAAGTTTCAACTTTTGATGAAGAGGACTTAGCAGCCTGTCGTTTCTTGACATCCCAGTTGTACACACGTGCCATATTAACCTCTGTGGTTGTAAACTGGTCCCTGAAAAATTTACATTACTGTCATTCCTCCTTCACACATAGAAATGGACTTGCATAATTACTGCACCATGAGAATTTCAGTACACAATTAATATACATTAACAGAGTGATTCTCAAGATCTTGCTTCATAGGCTGGGAAAGCAGCAGCTGGTTTTTAAGGACAGATATCCTGTCTTACATTGAGGAATGAAAAGAATCTCATCACCAGTCTAACTATTACTGTCGTAAAAGCATGCTTATTTATTTTATTAGTCTTAAACATGTTAATTTATCATATAAAAACATAACATCTTTATGCAGTAGTGAAACTGTGATGAAATAAACACATTAAACACTTGTAGTTATAAGTTTATATAAAGTAATCTTGGTTTTTGGAAATCTCCATTGGTATATTCCTGAGTCATTTCCATCTAGTCCAACCCCCACACCATCTTTCCCTAAGATCCATTTTGATATCCCCCTAGATGTGGCAGGCTGTGCCTAGTGCCAAACTAAACTGGACACTCAGAATAACATTAATAACAATACACAAAATTCGCTCCCAAATAACTGCCCCAGCCTCTTCTAGCCACAAATAAAAAGGAAAGTCATATACAGTTTACCCTTGAAAAGTCTTTAAATGGCATGATGCCAGCTGATGCATCTGTATTTAATTGGCACTCCCACAGTGGTATCTTTATTTTTATATCTTCTTTGGTGTATACTAATAAGTAAAATGCATTCTTTTGTCAAACAAGACAAAAAAGCATGGCTGTTATATGTTGTTGGTAAAAGTTTGTCCTTGTGTATGCCTTGAGGGCACAGGTGGAAGGAAGCTGATTTTGCCCACTTTCAAGTACTGTCCTATCACATACCAAAGAGAGAGTGCAAAAAACCCTGAATATGAAAGGACAGCCAGTATCTGAGATAAAATTTCAGTGTGGGACCTCCTGAATACAAAGTAGAGTGCTACCACCTTTGCTGCAATGTTTTGTAAATACATGTAAATTTACTAGTTGAAATTACAAAGAAAGTTTTATTTCATCTCTGCTTTATCAGATGTTTCTCCTGTCCATTACTGAAGATAACTGACAATATACTGTACAACTATAGTTAGAGGAATGCTTGTTAAGAAATTTTGTATTTGAAAAGGCAAAGAAAACCTGATGTGCCAATCAGAATTTAGGTTTCTCATTCCCTTTACAACTTTACTGTCTAAATCACTCAAATACATAGTTTCATTCAAGAGACTATGGGGAAAAAATGACAAAAATCATTAATATGCCTTTTGGAGCCAATGTTTCACAATACTTTCATCATACATTTCCTTACACACCTTTATGTACTATTTTGAAGACATGTTAATGTGAGAATGTGCTTATTTTATTACTTTTTACATCATTGCCTATTGCAACCACACAAACTGAAAATTACCTACAACAGCAGAGGTCCCTCTCCCACATGCATAATTTTTAATTGTTTTGCACTAAGCAAGCTGGCTGTTGTGATGATGCTTCTGGCTTGTATCTGAAGCTGGCCAATTAGAACCTTGGCCTGGACACCAGCTATGCTGACAGATTTTTCAGTTTTCCTTACCCTCCCCAGGCAATTAGGCCACAACTGCTTCCTTATAGAACCCATATAATTTACTTATTAATCATCCATTACCGTATTAATGGCAGTGATGCTCAGCAACCATCTTGCTTGCAATGCTCATGACTGCATTTCCTTATTTTATCCCCACCCCTAACTACCCTTTCAGGCTACCTGCAGCTAGCATAGTACCTTCCAGCTTGGCAAGTCATTTCTAAATTCATTTCTCAGACTGGGGATTCTAAATTGTGGTTTGATTTCAGTGATAGGAGTACCGGGTCCGTGCAGGTGTTGTCCAGTGTTTCGATTTTATGCGTTTCTGGTTACGTTTCTAGCAACACCACACAAGTATGTTTTTTTGTTTATTAGAAGAGTCGAGCCATCCTTTGTTATTTGCTGTGTATTGCATTGATAGTCTATAGAAGCAATGTTATACTTGTGTTATATGTATGTGTATATGGTTCCACAAAGAACTGTGAGTACTAGATTACTGTTATTTTGACTTATATTATAATAAATTTGTTTGTTATACATTTCATCTTTGTTCTTGTCTGACATTTGTGAGACATTTCCGCTGTTGGTGCTTTCATGCAGTCCCAATCTAGATTGAGTGAGTCTGGTGTTGTATGTTGCCTCTGCTGATATACGGGGAGATGAGAGCCATCTCAGTCTTAGCATCTGACACTATAAAGCCTAAGTACTGATAGACCACTATACAGACCACATAAAAATTAGCAATTTCATTAAGATCATTGTAGTTTTTGGTGGTTGGTTGAAACGTCAAATTTAAAACCCAAGTATTTGCTGGGAACAAATTATTTACCTTTACACCTGAAGTTTCCTGCTTTGTGCTTTCCCAAAGGCGTACTGTTCTTACCATAATCTGCATGTAGGCTATACAGACAATAGGAGTGAAGCAATTGTAGTATGGCTTACCTCAAAAAGTCTAAATCATGCTCTACATAGCTTAAGTTCTTCTTTGCTGCATCTATATTTTTCACTAAGAGATCAGTAGCATCTTCCAATGGGTATTCCAGCATCACATTAGCCTGCATCAAGAATGTCACACAACTGAAGGCAACATACAAATGAATGGGCCAAATGTAAAAATGAGTGCTGCAAATGTGTACTTTTTGCTTTGTTTCACCATAAATGTTGCAAGTCACTAGAATCAATCTACTATTCTCAGACTGTCACGGACTCCTTTGAAAAGTGGATGAAATGTTGGTGAAGTGCAGTTACTTCCTTTAATATCACCCAAATGTAAACTTAGCTGACACTTGTCTTAAACAAACTGGCCTATGTGCATTGTGCCTGTGGATAAGATTTTACCATAAGCAATTATACAAATGTTGAAAGTCTCAGTTGCATTTTATTGAAATCAGCCATAATTCTGATGTCTGAATGACAGCTTAAGCAGAGGACACATGACCCAATTTTCTTTGTTTCATCATAAACCAAAGTTTACTCTACACTCCAACCACATTTCATTCTTGGTGAATCCACAAGTTTTGCATTATACTTTGGGATGGTACAACCAACCTTTCTTTGTCACAAAGTTCAAGACACACAGTATAAAATTCTGAATTATGTTTATATTGAAACACAAACATGTAACACACTTTTAGTTAAGATACACTCTCCTGTATGCTATAAATTGTAGCTAGGCAATACATACTGATTTTAAGCAAAATTTTCAGTTTTCTAGGAAATGTTTAGGCCATACATATGGATTGGATGTACTAAGCCCCAAAATGAAACTGAGTCTTTTCCCCATCTGTCAGTTTTCAATCCTAAAAAAACCCGCATAAAAAATATTTAGATGCTTTTTATATATTACTGTTCTTGATATCTACACGTCAGTCAATCACACAATGTGGTTTTCTTGAACCTTTAGTGCTTTCAGACTTTCTTTTACAGAACACTACAATTATAATAAGGTATTATAACCGGAGTACACATCCTTTGGAAAATGTCAGGCAAAGTACAAAATATCATAAATAGGAAATATGATGTTTTGATATAAATATCAATTTCTGTGTACGTAAATATGGATGTTTTGAAACTTTGTAGAATGGTGCCTCCACAGCTTAAAAAAAAAAAGACTTAATTTAACCCCATCCTTTCTTAACGCGTGTGTGTGAGAGAGAGAGAGACATGGTTTTTTTAATACTTATTTGCAAGTGTCATTCTCCTATTCAAAGCCTTGTGGTACACCAGTTGAGAGCCACTGACGTAATGGAATGTAACTGTCCGTTATATGTTAGCATGTTTCCACATGAATGCATTAACTTAAGGTGTGGATCTTAAGAAATCCAGCAGCTGCCATCAGCAGAGCCTTTGTTTGTCACTGAAGTGATTGGTAATGTTGATACAGATCAACTAGCAGAGGCACCATAACACAAAAGATACAACATACCAGTGGCACAGCTAAGAAGGGGCAAGTGGTGCAGCCACCTAGGCAGCAAAGTACAACCAGTTGTATAATGGGCATCAACATTAGTAATTTAAATAACACGATTTTCTATACTGAAGTATTTTTAAATTATTGCCCCCAAAAATGAAAATTTAATATATGATGATTCTTTAATTCTTCATTTGTTATGAGAAGCCACTGCAATTGTTCACTGCAGGTGCCAAAAAAACCTTGCTACATCACTGCAGCAGACCTAAAAGTCACAGGAACAAAAATAAATTTGCCCTACCATGGATATTAATTCAGATGACAATTAACAGGTCACTGGAATTACAAGAAGAATATGGAAATATAAAACAACCCTATCCTATTTTTTTAGGATATTACTTTTCAGTGAAAAAGCTATAAATAATTTTAATTGAAAAATGCAATCAGTATTTTTCTCCAGTACTCTAGAGATGATGCCTCAGTAAGAGCTGAAAGATGTATAGGGGAACAGAACATAACAGAGAAATAAATTATTCAATAAAAGTAGGTGACACATGGGGGAGAAATGCACACAACAATATAAGCGTAGTATTTAACCTGACCTTAACCCTTTAGGAGCAACCCAGAATATGGTGGACATTAGTTTGCTATTTTTCTCTCTACACCAGTGCTAAATGCATGTGTCATATGTTCTCTAAACATCTGAATTCCTGCACCTGTTTAAAGAACTTAAGTATAAAAAGTACTAAGCCTTTCTTCCAAGTAAAATCATCAAAATATATGTCTCAAGAGTATGCAGTGTTTGAAAAATGTGACAAAATATCAAAAAAACAGTGTGAAGGTGTGGGCTGGATTCTACTGGTTCAGCACAGGACTGATTAGTGAGCTCCTGTGAACAAGTAATGAACCATCAGGCCCCACAAGTAGTAAGACACTTCTTGAAGAGTTAAAAAAAAAATTAACTTTGGATATTTCATGGAATTAATTAGTTTCAGCCCTGCCTTATTTTACTATATGCATATCATAACAACTTAATTGTATTTCAAGAACAGACAAACCAAGATCATGTAAATTGTATTCCATGGTGGCTAAAGTAACTCAAAGGTCCAAAGTAAACATGTTTTGCAGTACATTAATTAATTTTCAGGAAAATGTTTAATTTACTGCACCTCATACTAGTGTTTGACTTCCAACTGTGGTCCAACGGTAGATGTCTGGAAGAGGTCAGACATGCATACCTTAATTTAAATTGGATACTCCTTGGAAAATTATCATGGTACTAGATCATGCAACAGACCTCATGGATTCAGTTCAAATGCACTTACTCCAAGCCATAAACACACTTTGTTTGTTGGAGGTACCAATGCTTTGAAATAAACCTGTTCACACAGCAGAAACTCTGTTTCAATCTCCTGTGGATTATCACGCTGCTGCTGTAACAGCTTGATCATACGCAAAGTGTTTTCCAAGTCAGGAATTTGATTCTTCAGCCTTCAACATATAAAAAGAAAGAAAAAAATACTGATACACACAAATATAACAAATAAGGATGACTAGACTGTTGTGCATATAAAATAGCAAAGCTTAGGAGGCACACATCACAGTAATGTACAAGAGAGAATGCCACTTGCTATGCCCTACCAATGTAGTTATAAGCATAAACACGAATACAATAATGACCTCCATATAATAGGTGCACTGGAATAATGTCTCTCATCTGAAAGGTGTAAAACAGACCAACCAAACAGTCCAGTTTTAGTGAATACTGCCACCATATCAAACTCTAGACTCATCCAGCCAATTTAACCTAGTCACATTCTCCCCACTCAATCTCACCCTGAAGATGGAGACAACACATTCCCCCAAAACACTTGTATCCATTTATAAGACTATGTTGTGTCACCACCTGAAAGACCATACTCTTGAACAATCACCACTCTGTACATTTGAAAATTTATAGCAACCAGTCCAAATTCTATCAGGAGGCTGACTACAATGAATAAAATATTCATTTTTTCTCAGCCTGTCCATAAAAATACTGAGAAAATACCTTAACAGACCACCACTTCTTAAAATCAGTATTCCATTTCATCATTTACAATGAGAACTCCACTCTTCTGGGTTAGTACACAGTGAGCAGTGATAAAAAATTCCCACTACCCACTGAATAATAACCCAAAAGAGCACAGTTCTTAGCAACTTCACAGTGAAAGCCTGAAATCTTGCATTATTTACAATTATTACAACATCTGATTTAAATCTACATAATCTTCGGAATCCAAAGTGTTGTAAAATAACAGAATAACTACCAAGAATCGCAACCATACACTAGATCTTCAATACAGTGGATGTATGTGTTAACATATAACAGAATTTTGATTAACTACACACTGATGACTTATTTCATTCAGACTTCTGTTTCGGCAATGATGTCAATACACATACGTCAGGTCCCTTACCGTCGTCTCTTTGAAGCAAGACTGTATTCCATGAACTTATACTTGCTATGTTGTTCATCCAGTCTTCTAAGAACTTTATTTACATCACCACCATTTTCTTCTAAAGACATAAATGCATCAACATCATCCTGGAAAATACCAACACAGTTCATGTAAAATAACAATAAAAGCATGTCAAACATAACTCGTTATTTTATGAGAATAGTGTAACACAATGGGATGACTCAAAATAAACAGAGTTTAGTTACCACCACAGTACCACAAATAAGCTCACCAACTTGTTATGGTGAAATTAAGAATCAAGGCTATAGAAATATGCTTGCCTACTTGCCACAGGCACTTCACAGAGACTGGTGACAAACTATTTTGAGCACTAACCTAAAACTAGTGAAAATTTAATATTTAATAAACAGTACAGGAATGAAGGGATGTGAGGGAGATTACTTGGCCCTAGAAAGGATCACAAAGGGGGTGGGGACTGAGCATACAGGGAAGTTCAGAGAAGCGGCACTGTAGATGTATAGAAGGGAAAGGGTGTGGGAGAACTGACATGTAGGTTGGTGCGTGGGAAAAAGGCATATGTGACAGACTCTGGATTTAGGACCCCCTGAAAAGGACCTTAATGGTTCAAATGTGACGTCTTACGGGAAGACTTCATCCGCTAGTTTAGAAAGGTAACGAGTATTTTATACGATCTGCTCGCAACAAAGTCAACCTGGATTAATCATGTTGTTAAGATATAATTCGACCTTACTCGCCTCCCTTACAAGCCCCTTCGAAACGTCGCTACCTATTTCCAAATCCACATGGCCTTACATCACCGAAAATTTCTTACACATCACAGTGCGAAACTCAAGTTTCGCACGCGCTTTATCATTAACAGCGCATCAGATCACGTACATAATATTCCACAGAATAAACCAAATTATTTACTCACGACAAAGGCAGCCTCCGGGATGCCAGCGTAAGATTTCTTTTTCTTATCCACACCATCATTATCCACCTCCACACCAACTCCTACAACCTCCATCTTTAAACTTTCTGCCGTAATAGTAATCCGCACAGATCATCTAATCCGTGTTCTGCACAGAGATTGTTTTTGCACGTCGTACACCACTCATACAAATTACTGGCTGCCACAGAAAATCGAGCTGTGTACTTATCACGGGCTAGTTTAAATATTCACTAAATTACACAAATTTAAAATGTGTACTTTTATTACACCAGCAGAGAAGTTATATTTTAATAGCACTTATACATGAAAACTAAATACTCAATTCATCAAGTCGCAGAATTGCCATGGCGTTGATGTTGAAGGTAGGAAGATTTAGCCGGTATTGGAAGGAGGAAATATGGTTTATTATCACATTGGTTGACACAAATGCAGCGTATTTAAAACGCGGAATAATGTGCCAGTTGATACATTAATTTAAAGAAACAATTATTCCTTTTAATACTGCATTTGTGTAAACCCTTGGTGACTTGTTTGTGTAAAGATAATGATTTTCATTGAAGGTGGTGTAAAATAAGTCAGTGTCACTTTAGCTCATGTGAAAGGACACAACTGTTATGAAAATTTTATTTTGTAGTGCGTGTTATGTTAAATTATTTTGCTGTAGAATTGCAAATAATGGGTTACGGAAGTGTGCCAAGGAAAATTTTTAAGTAGGTTGTGAATTGACAATGTTTTGTTTCAGGATAAGGGACAACTTCTGTTTGAGGATAAATGGCCAGCCATGAGGCCAAATATCCTTAAACTACTGCAGCAGGAGCCAGTAACACACCTCGAGTGGCAAGAACTCTTTTATTCTGTACACTTGGTATGTTTGTGGGATGAGAAGGGACCACCAAAGGTGAAAGATGCGCTGAAGGATGACATAATGGAGTTCATTAAGGAAGCCCAGCAGGTGACAAACATAATACTGGCAGTGGAGCATAGATCCTTTGTTGATATTGTTTGTAAAAATGTGAACTTGAGGCTACTTACTTGCAACTCTGAATTTCTGGCAATGTGAGTCTGACAAGTAACACTGGACATCAGGTGCGCACCCAGAATTTTTTATTGGTGGAAGGGGGCTGACCCTGAGGCTATGTATAAATTATAATTGATTTTGATAAATGTGTTATAAAAATCATATCACAAATGTAACTGTAACATAACATTCTTTGCAGTTGCCTTTATATACACATATTAATAACTGCCTTATTCAACAGTTTTGTACCTCCACTGTCAAACAGATAAAAGTGTCCTATATTTTAATCCTGTACAAAGACTGCAAACTTTTTCCATACCTTGTATCATAAGAACATACGCACGAACGTGGTAGGGCTTAATGGCTCTGTACCAGGCAGGGCCAACATGTAAATTAAGTCTAGTCCTTAATGTGACAACCATTTACTTCATAATATTACCAGCTATTTGAAATGGAAATATAATTAAGAAATTATGATAACCAGGAGCAGGGATTTCCTGCAGAGAATTCTTTAAAATTTTAGGGATATTATCTTTAACTGCGCAATGTATTGTATTGTATTGTATTGTATTGTATTTATTATGCGTTCATCAGATCCATACAAGGCAGATACACATAGGATATTGAGCTTGTCAAATACAAAGATGAAACAGAGAGTTACAGAAAGAAATGTAACGTAACAAAATAGGAAATACGATTATATAAAGATATACAGTTATAAAACGAGAAATGCAGTCACAAAACACGCCTTCCAATACCAGGGTTCATGTACCACTCCAATCAATCCATACATGGTCAGAACGACCGGATATGGAACATGTCATTATAAATTACGTTAGGTAGGGTATAAGATTACGTGTACATATATTGAGCTGAGCTCTTAAAATACATTAAACTTAATTATTTATATTAACAGGTACCACAAGTTGGATATATGAACTGCAATAAGAATACATTATACCAAGGCTGTTACTCCAAAAGTTCACTTTTGAGT
>Ga0136643_10006363_pt1 | contig 16897 bp, 14 predicted proteins | sample TergutLab28metaG_FD_96883 | JGI IMG/M metagenome (GOLD analysis project Ga0136643, IMG submission 96883) | Labiotermes labralis P1 segment gut microbial communities from Petit-Saut dam, French Guiana - Lab288 P1 (version 3) (version 3) | ecosystem: Host-associated > Arthropoda: Insects >... | reverse complement strand
GGCACAAGATAACTGCATCAAAATTGTTGTTGATGTAAGTACCAGTCACAAATTGTTGTTGATGTAAGTACCAGTCACAAATTGTTGTTGATGTAAGTACCAGTCACAAATTCTTGTATGATGCTTAGACTTGAGAACTTCCATGTCAGGAACTGCTTTTAATAACAAAATGTTTGAAACCTCTTAAAAGTTATATATACTGAGGATCTGTATTATATCTGAACTGTTATTTGTCACTCCTTGCGATGCGTATGGGCAGTCAGCTGAACACTTTCAACTATGAAACTCCGGAACTGATGGCGATAATACCTAAAACTTTAATTGTCCAATGGGTCAGGACTGAAGCATTGATGGTTGCAGGAATAAACGGATAATAGGATAGGTGCTTAAAAAAAAAAAATACTGCATAATACACATAAAATTGTTTATTGTATTACATTATTATTTGGCAGGCTGTTCGACGTTTCTACATCTTCCTGCGCCCATTTGACAATTATCTTTTTCTTCCATTTGTCTCTGTCATTCCAGTCTTCTTCTATTAATCCCTTTTCCCCCAACAGCCCTCTAATCCCTTCCGCCCAGGTAGCTTTAGGTCTTCCTCGTTTTCTTCTTCCTAAAGCTAAAAGCCCATTATTGTATTACACACAAAAGTGTATTTACATGTGAATAATATAGAATAGGTCAGGATTTAAAAAAAAAGTCAGTCTTAATCAGTCTTAATTACATACTACAGTACACGTGCACTTACCTTCGTACGTTCCACCCACACCTACACAGTGGCTAGTGTTACAAGCAACTGATTTGTAATCAAAGTTTTATTGCATATCTCAGCAGTGCAGGAGAATGCAGCCATATCAGAATGTGTTAAAGTGTTAAGAGCTAGAAATTTCTTGAAAAAAAAACATTCATATATGGGGAGTATTGCTATCAGAGGTTTGTTTCTGTTTGGGTCAAATGAGTATACATTATTTGACTTATAGCGAAAGGTGTCCCCATCAAAAATTTCTATCAGTCAGCTGTTGTGGTCCGACCCATTGGTAATGGACAAGTGAATAAGTGTCCTTTAAAAAAACGATTCATCCTTGCATTGTTGAATGCAGAAACTTAGTTCCATATAGCACGTTGTCAAGCTGTGCAACACAGCAGCATTCAGTGCCCTCTGTATAGAGTGAGGCTTGCGGTAATTTACTATGGCCAGTGACACTGTACAGCACTTGGTCACCTTCGGAGATGATTAATGTTTCCGAGTGATGACAGTGAATTCTGTAGTCTGGACCAGTGACTACAAAAGGAAATTTCCCTGTGAAACTTGGGGTTCTCGTGGTATTTCCTGTGAAGTTTGCTGTGTTCTAGGACGTAACCTCATGGTACTTTGGTAGATACGTACCGAACTACATGGCATAATATGCTAGAAGACAGCTAACTTCATTATATATCTAATTTTCATGTTGATTATGTTTGTTAAATGAAATATTTTGGTTTCTATTTTTAATTTCAAAGTCTATGGAGCCCTCATGTAATTATGTCAGGATTTAAGAGCTTCTGATACACCATACAGTGTACAATATTTGTCAAGTCTGCTTATGGTTGTGGTTGTTATACTGTTATTAGTTAGAAACATACATTATTGCTACCGTATGACAGCTGTGACTGTGAGGTTGATGGTTTTTACATTGAATAAATGAGCATTACAAATATTTGTTATATTTACAAAAATATATATATATATACAGAGATAAACACGTGTTAAATTGGCTGTGGCTAGAGATTTTGCTCTTCACCAAAACACAGACTAGCTGTGGGGCATACCCTCCCTCCTATTCAGTTCATTCTTTTCTGGGGGTAAAGCAGTGGAGGCACGATGTTGACCACTCGTCTGCAGCTAGTGCTGAGGCTTAAAGTGTCAAGTTATATCTCCCCCCATATATGTAGGCCTAAATGGCATGCCCAAGAATGGCTTTAGCCTTTACACTTTTTATATCGATGGGACAACAGTCCTACATGTCGGACATTTCTCAGTACAAGATGCCCCAACCCAGTCTTCTGACTCACATATATTATACTGTCCAATATGTAATGTTACTACCATTGTGCCCTTCTGTCAGGTACCTGGTGTTCAATTGGTTTTTATACGTCCACACACAAAAGAAGAATTTAGCTCAAGTTCAGTTAACGTTACACAATATATGTCAGCACAATCTTTGTTGTTCTTAAGCAAGGCTACATGTTCGACTAAAAGTTAGTCATCTTCAGGCCCTTACAACAACAAAATCTGCAGGAAAACTTCACCCGACAATACCGTGCAACAATCCAGAGAGCGATACCGGTTGAAAACACAACTATCTTATGAAATAGAAAAAAATAGACGTACCCCAACATCAGCCACAATACGACAACGGAACTCACAGTTGACTCTCCAGTGATCATCAACGCACTGTTAAGGAAGGATTTTTAAATAGTTTAATGTTTAGACACAATTCTGTAAATAACACACTTTATAAACAAAATCAAAACCTTTTTAGAAAGTTTTAACCAGATGTATTCCACAACTGTAAACACTGTGGGATCCCAAAGTGGGCAAAGCATCTGGTAACAAAAATGTTGTAAGGGCCTGAAGATGACTAACTTTTAGTCGAAACATGTAGCCTTGCTTAAGAATAAAAAATATTGTGCTGACATATATTGTGTAACTTTAATTGAATTACAAGCACATCGTGATGCCTTCATTCAGAATATTAGCTCAAGTTTTGTTGGCTGTATCTCCAGGGAATATGTAACGTGTAGGCTACATCATTTGGACTTAAAAATACTAGGTCTAGCCATTGATAAAATAAAACATAGCTTTTTAACAATTTATTATTTTTAAAATACCAACTTTGGTAAATGGCAATCTCTCATCCAGAAGTTTGATTTTTAATTTCTCATTGCTCAGCACATGAATCTGCATCTGAATTGTTTGGAACCAGGAGTGCCAATATCTCATCTGCAGCTATTCACACATGAGGAACAAACTCCCGCACTTGAAGGTCTGTCTATGACCTGACATTATGGCCGGGCAGTATAGTGTAACTGTGTTGCAAGACAATACGATTCCTTGCTGTCTTGGGTGGGCCGAAGCAATCTTTACTCCACTGAGTGAGAGCCAATCGCAATAAATATTCTTCCATCCTGTCATAAATTATGCAAAAAATGTCACAGCTGGACACGCTTTCATTGCTCCAGAAAACTTAAGTGTGCGTTAAAACCCTGCTCTGAGAAAGTGTCAAAAAGACTGACCCGAGTTTGACCAATACCCACACTGTGTGTGTCAAGCGGGAGTACCCATAAATTTACGAGGGTGAGGAAACGTATTACGTTACGCCACCAAGCTTGTAGCCCAATCCAACTGTAACTGTGTATATGGTACATATGAACTGCACCCCTAACCACCTGCTGTAATTACTCCTCACCAACCAGTACCGTCACTTTCTGTGTGACGTCTGTGGAGAAATAAAAACGGTCATAAGAATATGTTTAAAAATTAACGTTAGAATTTGCTTCTTTCCTGATTGGTCATTTGATACTGTTGAGAGGGCAGGTGGATATTTATCTACATGTATGTATGATGGTATGTGCACACACATGTCCATGCATGCTGAAAGTTTGGATGAAACTCATACCACGTGCTGGGGTTTCAGATGCGAAGATCACTGCAGCTGGGTCCAGAAATAAGTTGCAAGTAAATGTGTTCATGGGTACTCGAATTGTAATTGAATAATTACAGCAGAATGGCACAAGCTCCTGCAGGGGTTGTGAAATGCTTTTTCCCTTAATGTTCTTAGACATATTTAGCAATTTGTTTCAGGTGTTTGTATCATCTTCAGTTGCAGAAATCTCAGTTCAAGGTTTATTGTTATCCCTTTTGGGTCTCTTTGTATGTTGGGCATAACTGCATTAATTCTGATAAAACTGAATTAGATGATCCCCTATCTCTCCTCCACCCACACCCCAACAAGTTTAAAAATAGGGGGTAGTGAGGACTCTGATACTGGCAACTTTATTCTCACTTTTGATGCACACACAGCACATCAGAAGCAGATGGTACCCATTTATCAATGTTGTCATTTAAGCATTTGCCCCACCATGGCACCAGCTTGTATCCTGGCACTGAAGAAATGGGTGTCAAATGTCTAGCCTGGATGTGACGGTTTCTCACTGGACTTTGTGTTTGTGTGTGGTGTGTGTGTGCAAATATGTTGCTAGCCAGATGTCTCTTAAGATTCCAAAGAGATGTAAATCACTGGGCCCAACCCTTCAAAAGGACTTCTGAATGGTTATGGCCCTATGGCTGGAAAGTTATGGATCACCCACAATGCAGACCCACTCTCACATCCAGTCATTTCCTTCTGTATGGATTTTGGACCCTATCAATACATGTCCTGAATTATTTCCTACTTTTTATTATTGAGATAATCTTTAAGCTGGTTAAAAATGACCTTAGGGTTCAATGTATTGTTACTGAGGCTGACATATTGACAGTGCCATTGTTAATGCTGTGTTTTTCTGAACACTTTGAAGGTCTGTGGTTCATTTAATTACACAGTCAAGCAGTCCAAGAGGAAGTGCCTGATCCTTGACCAAGAAGGTGCCACAGTTTTTTTAAATTCTGGAACTTCTCACCAAATGACACAAAGAAACATTCTGTATGACATGAATCTTAATTCTGTCATCTGTAACTCCCAGAATTGAGTGTTTATGTGGTACTCTCGCCCTTTCAGTTTGGTATTTTTACAAGTTCTTTCAATGGATACGAGGTTCTACGTCAGTGGTTGAGATGGTTATACCATTCTGAATAAAAATAGTAGCAAGCAACTTTACCGAAAGCTGGTAAGGATCCTAAATTTACACAAACTTTTGCATAATTATGACCTGAAATTTTTAATGTAAATTTGTCAAAAAATGAATCTACTATGCACCATGTGTTCTTTTAAGCACACCTAAAAACACTGCATCATTCTAACAACACTGCTTAGAAGTGCATTCCACGGTGAAGTGCATCTCAAAAACTAAACGTCTCAGGACAAAAGCTGTTTCAACATTTTTGATATTTTTACAATAAGAACACTAACCAGAGGTTCTGGATGAATTTCATTTAATTTTGTGTAGATTGTAAATAAATTGTTATGGCATTTATACAACCCAGTCTCTGAATTGTTTATTAACATACCTCGTTATCAGGTAGAGGAAACGCCTTTTAATGTGGTGTAATTAGTCTTATTTGTCCATGAAAATAAATAACTTTCCTAAACTGGACTGTGATATTTTCCAATTAAACAAGTTTTCGAGCGTCATCTTGCGCCCCATTTGATAGTTTTATACCGGCAATGTTTGCGTAGGTCCCATCTTTGAAAAATCCATCAATAGAAACGGAAAATAGTCAAATGCTAATCTTATGTGAGAATCAGACTTGTCAGAGAGGAACGCAGCACACAGTATTCCACAAATTCTGGGTTTAATCAGCTTCACATCTCGCACCAGCAAATTGGACTTAAATTTACGGAAGAAATTAGCGAAGTGCTACATTTGAAGCATAACTTTGTATAGTGCTGAATCTCGAGCACTTCAGAAGGAGATCAGTAATAACACAAAGGTTTTGAAATCTGGTGCTGAAGAAGGATGGATTAGATTATTTTGCACAGATTGTTGGAGAAATGAAGAAGTACTGCAAAGAGTCAACGAGGAGTAGAATATCTTACAAACATATATAAAGAAGGAAGTCGTTGGACCTGCCACGTAAAACACATTTAAAAAGTAAGGGTATTATAGAAGTGACGGGAAGAAGACGTATGAAGTTACTGGATGACATTAAAGAAAAAAGAGGCTACTGTAAATTGAAAGAGGAAGCACTGCATCGCACGCTGTGGACACTCCCTTTAGATGAGTTTGTGAACCTTTCGTAAGACAGACAACAAAATGAATGAAATGCCGAATATATGTAAACCGTGGTTTCATGCTGGCAATTGTCCGTGTCTTTTTATATGTAGGGAAACTAGATGGTATGTATTGGCCCTACTGTTAGCTCGCGCGCCACATGTTCTGTTTTACGCGCTAAATCTGCGTCGCTTTCAAAGGTTGAATGATAAGTGTAACAGGTTGTGTTCATCTGTGGAGGAAAAATGTACGTGAAAGTTCGTACTGTAGACGGGAAAACAAATGCTGTCGTAACAATATCAAAACTAACAAGTGTTGATGAATTTAGAGTATTGGTGGAACATAAGTTGGGTGTTAAACCAGCGAAACAGAGGTTTTTCTACCGTGGTAAACAGCTTGAAGATGGCTATCGAATGTTTGATTATGATATCAGGCTGAATGATGTGGTCCAGTTAATGATCAAACCTGATTCTGAAGTACTGGCGTCACCATCGAAGGTCAGTACTGCAGCTGCAACTGTGGATGAGCATAATGAATGTGCATCTGCTAAATGTGAATTGAAACATGAGGAATGCTCCAGTAAGTATTACAAAGTAGGAGATTTGGTTGACGTGAGACACATGTCTTACGGTGCTTGGTTTGAGAGCAGGATCGTGGGTATTGTGAAAAGTGAATGTGACAAGACAGGTACACAGATTGAAAAGGGAACTAAGGTTGAAGAGCAAGATAGAGATTTGGACGGTGTTGTGCATAATTCAGTAGAGTCGAGGAAGGAAGGAAGTTTGTGCAGTTCACAAGTTGGAGAGCAGTTGGAAGATGATGGTCTGGTGTATCAGATTGCCATGGAAGAAAATGAGAATGAACCTCCGGTAACGGCCACTTTTGAACATGTACGGCCCAGAGCAAAACATATGCGTGATTTCAGTGATTTGAAGGTAAATGATTTAGTCATGGCAAATTATAATATTGAAAATCCAAAAGCCAGAGGATACTGGTATGATGTTCGTATCACTGCTATTAAGAAAACACGGACAACAAAAGAAATCATTGGCAGTATATATGCAGGGAAAGATGTACTCATGGAGAATTGCAGGATCATCTCCTGTGATGATGTGTTCCAGATTGAGAAACCAATACTACTCAGTGCTCGGAGTTCCGAGGAAACAGAAACAGCTGTTGTCCGCCAGAATGCCCCCAGCTGTCCAAGTTGTCATGACAATCCTCGTATAAAGTGTAAGGAATGCAGTTGTAATGTATGTGGTGGGAAGGATGACCCTGGCACTCAGTTACTGTGTGATGAGTGCAACATGGCATTCCACATCAGATGCCTCAACCCTCCTCTTGAGTCTGTTCCTGACTGTGATGAGTGGTACTGTCCAGACTGTAAGAATGATGAAAATGAAATTGTGAAAGCAGGTGAGAAGTTGAAAGACAGCAAGAAAAAGGCAAAGCTTCCTAGCAGGAATTCCAGCAGTGACCGAGACTGGGGGAAAGGAATGGCCTGTGTGGGGCGAACCAAGGAATGTACATTAGTGCCACCCAATCATTATGGACCAATTCCTGGTATAGAAGTTGGGACATGTTGGTTGTACCGGGTGCAGGTGTCAGAGTCTGGTGTGCACCGTCCCCCTGTTGGTGGGATTCATGGCCGTGAGTCTGATGGTGCGTACAGTATTGTCCTCAGTGGAGGCTATGAAGATGACATAGATAATGGTGACGAGTTTCTGTATACTGGTTCGGGAGGTCGTGACTTGTCAGGAAACAAACGTACGGCAGACCAGAGTTGTGACCAAACGCTGACACGTCTCAACAAAGCTTTGGCCCTCAACTGTAATATCCCTCTTGGAACAAAAGGTGCCGAGGCTAAAGATTGGAAGGGTGGCAAGCCTGTACGAGTTGTGAGGAGCTGCAAACTGCGCAAACATTCGCCGTATGCCCCTGAAGTAGGCAACAGGTACGATGGGCTGTACAAAGTGGTGAAGTACTATCCAGAGAAGGGGAAGTCCGGCTTCATTGTGTGGCGATATCTGCTCCGGCGGGATGACAAGAACCCAGCCCCATGGACTTCAGAAGGCAAGAAGCTGATCCGGCTTCATGGGTTGAACAAGCCTTTAGTACCAGAAGGATACTTGGAAGCCAGCAAAGAAGAAGGGTCATCAGAACACAAGCAACAGAAGAGATTATCGGATGTGGTGTTGGGTGCAAACAGTAAGAAAGCAAAGACAATGGCATACAAACTTGAATATGATGTGAGGCGACTGATTGAGAAGGACGTTAACAAGAAACTGTGGCAGTCGTGCAGTGAATTCCTGAAAGATGGGAAGCAGAAGTACCTTGCTGAAGTGGCTGAAGCATTTGCATGCATCTGCTGCCAGGAGCTGGTTCACAGACCTGTCACAACACCTTGCAAACATAACACATGCAAGAATTGCTTGCGGAGGTCATTCGCTGCTGAGGTCTACACCTGTCCGTGCTGCCGATATGAACTCGGAGAGAAGTTCAGCATGAACGTTAACGAAGCTCTGTCAGGCATACTCGGCAAGCTGTTTCCAGGGTATGAAAGTGGGCGATAACTCCTTCATTTCAGTTGAAGCTTTCTGTGGAAGGGCTTATGCGTATATTACAAGGATCAATGAGGCTGGTCGAGAATTCCCTCAACCTCCCTTGAAAATCTCCTTGTCCACCCTCTCTGCTCTGCCCATGTGTTGATTGTGATGTTTCCAAGATACCTCACATCCAAAAAGTGACCAACAAAATATACGGAACTACATGCATACCCACTTTAAAAATGAATGTATAAATCAACTTTTCAGCACCAGCCTCTGCGTATGGTGTAGACCCCATTGTCTACACGTGCGTTCATCCTCCATTCCTTGTACAAACCCTCAAAAGGGTGACATCCTGCTCTCATGTGAAGGTTAATAGGGCTGTTGAAGTTTTGATGGTTGTCTTGATAGACTAAGTTACCACCTTTCATCAGTATGAATTAATAATTGTTATTATGTAGTGTTAAGTTTATATTATTTATTGTTCTGTGACAAAACAAAATGGCTGATGGCCATACTTTTTCATGAATCAACATTACTGATGTAGTAATGGTTACATGAGTGTGTTTGTACACTTTCAATTCATATGTAATCACTTATATCTTAATCACATTGTTTATTTAGAGCTTAGAAAGAATTGTAGTAGCCTTGACATTGTCACTCTATATATCTCAGATTGTGCTGCTCTCTATCCCTGATACTGCCAAATAATTTACAGTTTTCTTATGTAGGTGAGTGGATGTAACTTTCATCTCTCTATTGACATATACTTTGTCATTGTGTTTATAGTGTTACGATAGCAGTTGGATACAGACATCTTGTGCCATCTAGTAATTAGGTATGAAGTCAATAACACAACTATTGTTAATTAGATGTTATATTCTAGGTCAAAAGACTACATGTTTCAGCCGGTAGTGGCCATCATCGAAGACCTGATGATGGCCACTACCGGCCGAAACATGTAGTCTTTTGACCTAGAATATAACATCTAATTAACAATGGCTATGTTATTGACTTCATACCTACTTGCTAGTTTATACTACACAACGGGGATGGCACAATTCAGAGTTATCTTATGCTCTGTTCTGGCATCAGCTGTTACAAAGTTAGGTTACCTTGGTGGGGGTATGAACATGCACTGGGGTGAGACACTGCATGGAAGTTTGTGTAACTTTGATGATAATTTATTTAGCAGCAATTGTTGTTAGTACTGACGGTATAATTGAAGATGTGGCACTGAAGATGATGCAGTGTAGTTGGAGATGGAAGATGGCAAAGGGCTGAGAGCCTGTGGATAATTTCACATGTTAGAGGTACGTTTTTGTGATTACTGCAGATTAAATATGGTTCAGAAAGTATTGATGCTATTGTTGTATTATTTTGTAATTGTTACATGATAAGTTGCACATATTGTTGTGGTGGTAGTTTACGTATGCAAAAATGATACAAGACTACAGGCAGTATTTTTAAGGCACGGTAAATCTACTGACATGGAACAACAAGCAAAATTGTAAGGGGTACGTACTTACTACCGCAAATAAATAGGGACCATGTGTAAGATAGGAAATGGAACAGAGAAAGTACCTGGTGGAAACTGTAATCAAAACATCAGATTAAACCTGAAGCATTGTATATTGTCATGTAGGCTAACTGGTGGAGGGAATGACAAGCCTGAACACAGTTTTGCATTCTGGCTGTTTATACAAGTGACTCGGGGGGAAAATGGTATCTTTCATAGTATAGCTGGTGATGTGTTGGTGATAAAACTGAGCTGTGTAACATGCCACGGAATAATACTGTGCCTACACCTTTTATGAAGGTGTATAAAAATGACATGAACATGTAAAAAGGAAATTTAGTTTGTTTTTGATAGAAATATGATAGGGGCTTGTGTGTAGAGGACTGAAAACTTGCCATTTAAAGCTATGTTGCTGAAGTTCTGTATGTTGTCATAATTAGCTTACAAATATGTTTGTGTGTACTACCACAACAGCAAAATCAGACTGTTAGTAGAGAATCTTTTCTGTATGCTTCCATTTGTGTTGGAATTATAAGTAAAAGAGCAAATTCACAACCATCTTTATTTTATAGAGTTGTGTTTTGACTGCTGATAGTTTTCTTTGTATTTACGTCAGTAGAGGTTTGTTATAATTTTGTAGCTGAGTAGGTGCATTTTAAGTTTTAAGGAACATGTGCTTCTTTGTACAGGATAGCATAATATTTCAGTACCTCCCATCACTGAAGGGTTAATAACGTGGACAGAAAATTATGTTACCTAAAATAAAGCTATCCTAACCTCACATTCCTGCGATGGCAAAATAAGTTGAAGACTTAGTTTAGACTTAGCCATAGGTTGTATTTTTTTACTGCATAGTGAAATAAAAAGTTTACAAAGTAAGTAAAATCAAGTCAATAATTCATTTACTTCCTCCTGCACACGTAATTATTAAGGATGTTTGTTATGAACAGTAACACTTCCAAACGTTTCATACCAAAGCACACAGTCGGCAAGAAAACTTACAGCTGATCATTTGAGGCCTGGCACAATGCCATCTTGACTGACTTTAATGTGTGAGCAACAGCGCTGTGAAAATTCGTACCGTTTTCTTGAATATAGATAATTTTGTTATTCTAGAGGAACGGCTGCTCAAGAACAGCAGGACAAAAAAAATCAATGTTAGTGTTGTACCAGGTATATACAGGGTGGGCCACAAAAAATTAGCCCACCTTACGTTTTGCACGTGTCCTTGTGATATTCTCTCTGGCGTTAGTATGTATATTGTGTAGAGTGTTTGAACAGTTAGTCAATAGTCATGCTGTCAACATGTTGAGGTATACCCAATGTAACATAGCGATTTTGAAGGCTGCAACTGCGTGGTTGATGTCCTTCAGTTCCTGTATTGTGTGCGGATTTGATTTCTGTACCGTACTTCTCAAGTGTCCCTGGAGGGGGAATTTTCTCTGCAGACGCTTGAAAAGTACGGTATACGAATCAAACCCGCACACGACATCAGCCACACAGTTGCAGCCATCAAAATCACTATGTTACATCGGGTATACCTCAACATGATTAGACATGTGCAGCTGTGTGTTGATGCAGAAGGCAACCACTTGCAACATGTTCTATGATGTTATAGCCTCTCAGCATTTGGCTACTGTATTAATTTCTGTACTTACGCTATGATACGAACCCGGTCTACTTTTTTGTGGCCCATTCTGTATACGTACAGAGAAATTTGCTCAACTCTAATCCAAATGAAATAGTAATTGTGTAAGAGTAAAGCTTAATATTTTGCCAGGGTTTGAGGATAATAGCCTTATTGATTTGAGATATCAGATTTACAACATTAATGTTATAGGATATATATATATATATACACACACACACATATACAATATACATAGCTTGAGGAATAATAAGTTACAAAGTTTAAATTTTCATTGAGTGGCTGATGGTATCGGGTTTAGAATAAAATGTAGCGCCTCAAATAAATTAAAGGTGGGTTACCATAGGAAAGATTATACAGCAACAGTTTTGTATGTATTTGCTATGAGGAATTTGACATTCAGCTGACCGTGCATTGTGATATAGTGACGTTCAGGTGACCGTGCATCGTGGTACATTCTTATAATAAAACCAACTAGATGCTCTAATTTATCTAATTTATTTATGGAAAAAAAATACATGTTTCAGACAGTTCCTCTATCCATCATCAGCAGTTTTTCACTGTACACACAGCAATGGTATATGTCACACAGGTTTGCTGACAGCTTGTGAGCAGGATCAGGATGGAAACCAGCACAGCTTGCAAGCAGGATCAGGATGGAACTGGTTTCTGTCCTGATCCTGCTCGCAAGCTCTCAGCAAACCTGTGTGACATACACCATTGCTGTGTGTACAGTGAAAAACTCCTGATGATGGACAGAGGAGCTGTCCGAAATGTAGAGTTTTATTCCAATAATAAATTTGAGAAATTAGTGCATCTGTTTGGTTTTATTATAAGAAGTTTTTATGAAGACTCGTATGTTCTGGGTCGATGGTAGCCCAATGCAGCATTTGTTAAATTTCTAAACATCGTAACTTATTATTCCCGAAGCTGCATATAATTTACATGTTTTTATACGTATAATATAACAATACTGGTGTAAATCTGAGATCTCAAATCAATAATTGCAGCAGTAAATTGAGACCAACTTGATGTCACTTGCTTTTTTATTTCATTATTTACTGCTCAACATGTTTCGGATGTTAATACTCCATCCTCAGGAGCTTGCAACTTATTTGAGTTATTTCATGGGTTGTATTGCTCTGGTCTGGATGCAGGCTGAATCAATGAAGTGCTTCAGCCTGCATCCGGATACCACACCACCCCAGCCAAACCACACCGTAACACCAACACACATCATACCAGAGCAATACAACCCATGAAATAACTCAACAAATAAGTTGCAAGCTCCTAAGGATGGATGTATTAACATCCGAAACATGTTGAGAATTAAATAATTAAATAAAAAAGCAAGTGACATCAAGTTGGTCTCTCTTTATTCAACTATCAAGATGATGCAGCCGTAAATGTTTATATTCTTTGTATTCAGCCTGAAGATGGCTACCCAGCTAGCTGCTTGTCATTCTATTTTGTAAGAAAAAATTGTGTTTAGGTGGAACATACATTATTCTTGTGGGCTGTAAATATGTGTTGAGGTCACATATTAATTGAGCAAATGAAACCACCAGGTGCAGTGCTTTCTTGTAAAGTTTGTTGTTGCTGAGAGCTGAATCATTTACCTAGAATACATGAAGTGCAGACCATAGGTACGTACATTCAGTTCCTGCAATTGGGAAGGGGTTGCTTTTGCTAAAAATACTTACAATAACTACATGGCTGACCTGAATTACCTCTTGATCTTCACAAACATGTGAAAAAGCCTGTAATCTTAATCCTTATATAATTTACATATCCAGTGGCTCGTTGAATTACCCGGATTGTACACCCACTCAAGCATCCGTCCTACACCGTATCAAATAATGGGGTGGATGGTTTACAAGTTCCCAGTGAGACTGCAGCAACTTGTGTCTGATATGTGCTGTGTGGGATTTGGTGATGAAAGATCACATCTTGCAACACATTATTTGTTTGGGCTGCTGAAACAACACTTGAGAGGTCACAAATTCCATGGTAGTGAGGTGGAAATAGCTCTTTGTAGATGTTCGCATTGCAAGAGCCTGTTCCCGACCACAATAGATTTTTAAGAATTCTTTCCAAAATTGGACAAATACATAAATGTGGTTGGGGATTATATTGAAAAGTGGTGATAGTTCAGATAGAGAGAATGGAGGAGGATAGAATGCCCAGAAAGATCTTCACTCAAGAACTGGTAGGGACGAGGCGAAGGTGAAGGCCCAGGAAAAGATGGAAAGAGGAAGTAGAACAAGTGCTGGGAGTGAGAAGATGGAGAGAGTTGGTGGCAGATAGGAAAAAATGGAAGGACATTGTTAGACAGGCCAAGGCCCACAGTGGGCTGTGGTGCAAATGGATGAAGAAGAAGAAGAAGTGATAGTTAAGAGGAATAAGTGACATACATTTAATGTGACAATGACTGCTAATTTAATTTTTATCTTTTGTACCCTGATGATCAGACCATTGCTTACTCTGATGTTATGCCTAATGACATTTATTATGCCGTCAGGTTTTCCCAATGTTGACTCCATTTTCTCTACCAGTTTTCTCTCAAGCTACCATTAACCATTAACCATTACCATTAACTTACATCTGTACTAAGTCTATTTTCTAAGAAATTTTTCCGGACTGTTTGAAGTTCTCAATTATAAAACCTATGTACAAGAAAGGAGATGGAATGAATGCAAAAAATTATAGACATATATCATTATTGACTTCTTTCTCAAAGGTTTTTGAAAGAGCTTTGTATTTTAGACTAACTGAACATTTTTATGGTAATAAGTTACTAGTGGGAAATTGGTTTCAGGAAAGGGATAGCAACTGAAGATGCCATTTTAAACTAACATACATTTCATCAATCCATGACATCCCTCAAGGGGCATTCGGATATGAAACATTGTCAGATAAAAAGTACATTAAAATAATCGATCATTACTAAGAACAATACAAGACACAACACACAATAGTGTAAAGTATGATATTCATAATATCCTTATCTTGATCTTGAGAGGGCCAAACTGATCTCCTATAAGAACATTAATCATCAAAAAATTCTTCTAAAGAGTAAAAAGATTTACTTACTAAATACTGTCTTAAAGTTGATAGAAAAGACCTTTTATTTTCTGCTAATCTTGCAATGCAATCAGGTAGCTTATTAAAGATCCTAATGCTCATATAATACACTCCCTTTTGATATAATGTAAGATTACTGATAGGTTTGTGCAATTTTAATTTATTTCTCGTGTTAATATTATGAATCTCAACATTGGACGTAAACTTTTCCTGGTTTTGTAATAAGAATTTCATTAAAGATAGAATATATTGAGAAGTTATAGTCAATATTCCCAGTGATTGAAATAGTGGTTTGCAGGAGGTTTTGGGCCTAGAACCAGTCATAATTCTTACTATTTTCTTTTGAGCCAAAAATATTTTATTGCTCTCTGAGGAATTTCCCCAGATGATGATTCCATAATTTATTACTGAATGAAAGTAAGCGAAATAAATCATCTTAAGCGTGTTCAAGCTGCTAAAGGAGTACATTGCTCTGACAGCATAACAGGCCCTAATCAATTTTAGTAGAATTTTAGCAACATTATTTTTCCAATTCATATTATTATCCAATTCTAACCCCAAGAATCTGATATTTGTAACCTCAATGATTAAGTAATTATCAATGGGACATTGTTGCTGATTATTTAGGGAGTGATTAGTGCAAAATTTTACCATATTTGTCTTTTCCATATTTAAGATTATGATGAAATTTAAATCCTTTAAATAATAAAACAATGGTTGGTTGTATCTTTTGCGATCTGGAGAAAGCTTTCAACTCTGTTGATCATGATTTATTACTGTCTAAACTACCTTATTATGGAATAAGTGGTAAGGCTAAATTATTACCGGAATCTTATCTTCAGAATAGATATCAAAGAGTTGAAATCATTAAATCATATCGTAATTCTAACAGTCTCAAAATGGACCAAAATAAAATATGGGATACTGCAGGGAACAATTTTTGGCCCATTGTTATTTCTGGTATACATCAATGACAAAGGCCATAGAACACAAAGCTATTCCTATTTATTTCGCTGATGATATCAGTATATTAATTACAAGCCCAAATAATATTGAATTTCAAAATGATCTTTTATTGTTTTTGTCCAACTAAGTAAGTGGTTCAAAGCTAATTTGCTTTCATTCAATTTTGACAAAGCTTATTTAATTCAATTTATTAATACAAATACATGCACTTCTGACATACAGATTAAGTATGAAGATAAATTCATTCAGCTATTGAAACAAAATTCCTTGGGCTGTTTATTAATAATACTCTTTCTTGCAAAACACACATTGAATGTATTAACCCTTATCCTGCTAATGTGGAGAACAGGGTGAGCTCCTAACAATGCCACCAAATGGCAGATGGGATTTAACTCGGTGTTTAAAGGGTTAAGTCTAAACTATACTCAGCTTGATATGCTACGCAGTAAGTCAAACCATATGTATCACTGAATACTCTGAAAATGATTTACTATTCCTACTTCCACTCTTTAATGACCTGTGGTTTATTGTTCTGGCGGCACTCTGCAGAGAGTATAAAGATTTTCAGGTTGCAAAAGGAGATTATTGGAATCATGATGAGCTGCAGAAGTAGTGACTTATGGATTTTTTTTCTTTTAATTTATAAATCTTACCACTACCCAGTACATTCTTTCTCTTGGTTTGCTTATAATATAAAATATGAATCAGTTCTGAGATATATCACATTGACACTAGGTAACACGATAATTTTCACCAGACTTCCGTGAATTGACTAAATACCATAAGGGAGTGTACTGTTTAGATGTTAACGTGTTTAATATGCGTCGTTCTTATATTCAGAGTCTGATAATCCCAAGAAATTTAAATTGATTTTATAGAAATTTTTATGTAAAAATTCCTTTTATTCTTTAGTTGAATATTTTGAACTTCAAAAAAATTAAATTTATTTATGTATGATCTAAATTAGTATTGGAAAGTGTGGCATATAACATAGTCATATGTGTGTTTATTTTACACCTTAACTACATACTTAGTTTTTGTATCTGTATTTTAGATCTTGTTTTGTGTATAACATAACTGCATGTATGTACCAATCTTTATCTTTTTTTTTACATTCATTGTTCCGTGCATCATTGTAATTGTTTAAAAAATAACCAACACGATGTCACTTGTGGACTATCCTTTATTTTCATGGGTAGTCGTCATTCATTCTCTACATGTTTC
>Ga0136643_10006359_pt1 | contig 16906 bp, 9 predicted proteins | sample TergutLab28metaG_FD_96883 | JGI IMG/M metagenome (GOLD analysis project Ga0136643, IMG submission 96883) | Labiotermes labralis P1 segment gut microbial communities from Petit-Saut dam, French Guiana - Lab288 P1 (version 3) (version 3) | ecosystem: Host-associated > Arthropoda: Insects >... | reverse complement strand
TTTTTTTTTTTTTTTTTTTTTTTTTTTTTTTTTTTTTTGCCGCCGGTGACATTAATCGTCACAAAAGAGCTTTTGTCGCGTGAAGTGGTGTCAAGCTGTTAGGGTAGCTGAGGAAGTATAAACATTAAGCGAACGCGAAACAGTGGTACGTTATACGTAGTTACATATTATGTAATGTTCAGGGTTTTTGCTTGGCAGTAATGTTTATACTTTTTAAAGCATAGAGTGAAAGTCAATAATACTGCGGCCTAGTGAAATGTGCATTTAACTTTTGGTTTGGTAACGATGTTTAATGGTACATTGGAAGTGAGCATTTGAAACTATGTAAGGTGATATTTTGTAAACGGAACTTCCAAATTTCCGATATACCAAACGTATTTTTTATATTTTAGCAATTACAGACATTACGGCGAGAATCTTGTATGTTACATCTGGGAAATGTAGAGAAATTTGAAATAGTGGGTCGACGTAGCTTCTGACAGAAGTGAGTACCAGGAGCATTTCCTGGAGGTAAAGGCGGCTGGGGCGTAAGGCTGACAACCTTACCACCATCCTGTGCCGTTGTCATGAAATCTGGGAACCTTAACTTCCTGGAACCCTCTGGGCCACTCCAGGCCTGTAACGGGACTGCTTTACCTTTACCTTTTACGTGGCGGAAATTATGCACAGATGAGGATTAATGAAGTGTATAATTATTATTTCATTGCTGGGGTAACTTCGCCATTTAGATTGAGACATTTGTAGAAAGCGTAGCTTATGATAAACTCTTCGCGGAATTCAACCCCCACCCCCGGCAGAAGATAGCGTGGAAATACGTTTCAAATGTAAAGTCGTAAGTCACTGTTCACGCTATGAGTCAGGCACGTTTAAAATCGCAACCACTATATTTTGCATGAAGGTGACCACGACATTATAGCAGAAATTACGTCTTATTCGAACATAAGGCTTTTGTGCGTAGACCTGACATTCACGTGGCAGTGGTTATGATTTGTGCAGTACGTAGTCACATAAATTGCTGAGGACCCTGCTGACTTTCATCTTCAGGTATAAAGTCAGTATCTTCATCTGGTGTCTGAAGGATATGAAAGTCCTGGATGTAATGGTACCGGTACTGCTCCAGTTGTGTCGCTCCGCGCTGCTGCCGTATTGACAAACAGTATTTCTGTACTGGCTTTATACAGGGTGTACCAGGCGGAAACAGTCATACTTCGGAAGAACGTTCCGTAGGGTATTTTATGTTTACACGATAAACCAACAAATGCGCATTTATAAATATATTCCATCACATTATTATTATTATTATTATTATTATTATTATTATTCAACAAAATGTTGTTGGTCACTCCTGTGGCCATAATCAAGGTGTCTTATAACAAGAATACAATCAGTTGTAGAAGAATGTATGAAAAAACCACTTGATGTTACACTTGATTTTTTTGTAGCGCTCCTTATGGCATAAAATATAAAATTATCTTGTTAAAATACAGTAAATTTGGATGTGTTTGTTGTTTTTGTATAGCATAGGTATCGGTATTATCCTATTTTTATTACAGGGTGTGAATCAATTATACACATCTATTAAACAACATCAGCGCGCCCTTTTTAACTATATTTTAACGATAGCATAATTTGATATTTTATGACCATAAGGAACGCTATAGAAAATCATGTGTAACATCAACTGGTTTTGTCATACATTTGTGTACAATTAATCGTATACTGATTGTATTCTTGTTATAAGATGATCACAGTAGGGACCGAAATATTTTTGTGAAGAATAATATGTGACTGAACATATTTATAAATGTGCATTTGTTAGTTAATCGTGTACATATAAAACATTTAACGCGTGGATATGGAACACACATAGCCCGTTAGGGTAAATAACATAGATAAATCAAACACACCTCACCCCTGTAGTTGAACTGTTAGGGAGATATTCCGCCCGAAAAATGTGGTCTTCTTGCTGTTCCCCGTACTGCACCTGTTTAACGTGAATTTATCACGTTATCCGAACCGTCCTTTAGCCGATAGCCAAGCCATAGGCAGGCAGGCCATTTCATGTAATGTAACGTACGCGGCAACCGAAGGAATTTTTAATGAAACTAGTACGAGTTTTTCTGGTTTAATTGATGTCTTCGTGTCACTCCTGTGTTAATTAGATGTTAAATACAGGCGTTAAACTTACAGAAACTACAAAATCCTAGTTTTAAAACTTAAAGACTTATCTCGCCATTATGTCCGTAAGCATTCAGCTTTCAGATATAGGTATGTTTGGTTATATCGATATAGTTGAAACTAAGGAATGTTCTCCCAAAGTATGGCAGATTCCGTTAGGTACGCCTGGTATGTGGCGTCCATTAATAAGATCTGTGATACTGCTTGTCGCAAGATGTGCCAAATACTGTGTTCATTCAAGGTCATTGTTTCTAATGATCAAGGTATTGGTATTTATTGACACAGAAACCTAACATTGGCTTCGAAGTGATAGCTGTTGACAAACTAAACAAGAGTTAATTTGTTCAGAAACCACTGTCTGCACACAACACACATTCTCTGTGGCTGCTTTGAAAGCTTCCCAAGGCATGACAGACGACATTGAATTGAATGAATTAATTTAGTACAGGAGCCTCTGATTTGATTTGATTTGTATGAGTGTACACGGAAATTGACGCGTCACATTTTACACTGAACGAATCTTGATTAAATTATACTTGTCGGTTAGCTGTAGCAACAATTTTGAATTATACGTGCTTACAGGAATTCAAAGCAGAGCATGGGGTTCATACCGATGGCATTGTCACTGCTGGTTAAGGGTGGCTCCTGTGTCGTAAAATTTCCTATTAATGTGTCAGTAAGAACTGTCTTCTCTTGTAATGAATGGTGTTGGTGTTTAGCCCACGTAAATTGCAATCTGACGGGCTCTCGTAGTTCGTGACATCCTTTCGCTTGTGTTTTTAGCATTATCTTGCTATATATATATATATTTATTTATTTTTATTTATATATAGACCGTGTCACTGTTGCTGGAACTGCTGTAAAATGTGTTGCTGCTGAATTACAGCTGTTTCACATGTTGATAGGACGAAGTTCGAAGGAGGCTTTCTGTAGTGTTTAGGCGAGTTTTGTATGCTATCCACCTACAGCCACATTCATTCTAAACTCTCTCAGCAGCTTTGCTATGTTTCTTGCGTTGAAGACATCAATTGAATTTCTTTTTCTTCTTTTCTTCTTCTTCCTCTTCTGACACCACACCCCTACAGGGGTTTTGGTCTTCTGCATCACATCATTCCAGGCTTTTGTATCTTTGATGAATTGGCTCCATTTTCTCAGTTTTAGCTTCTTTAAATCACTTATTGTTTAATCTCTCCCATGTATTCTGTGGTCGTCATTGCTGTTTCATTTCCTTTGCCGTATGCTTTGGTCTTCCTCGAAATCTGCCCAGGTTCAATGCTGTAGAGTTCATAACACTTCTTATTTTTACGAGAATAGGTCCCTAGCCTAACGTTCAACTCCCGAAACTGTGGAGGATAGGATTTTCTGTCAGGGTTTTCTCCCTTAGTCGAATGTTCCCGTTTTAAGGCGCCGGAGACGCGCCTTTCGCCCTCTCCCGTTTGCTGCTACTCTTTACAGCATTGCCCAGGGACTACCACGAGGAGGTGGAGTAGGAGTCGCTGGCAAGGCTGATTCTTAGATGACATTTCTCTGGTTTTAGTGAGAATTTTGATAATAAGTCGAATATAGGCCTACGTTTTAATTCAGTGTTACATTTTTGTGTGGTTAATGTGATAATCGAGGGTTTCGCAGCAGTGAAATTTCATCTTTGAGTTGTGACACTTTATACAGAGTGAACCAGAAGTCGCCGTGTCACTACTACAAACGACAAAACCGCGTCATGCTTGGTGTTGTGGCCTACGTGACTTGTTACACGTACAGTGACCTACCCTACCCCCCCCTCCCACAAGCTGTGGCATTAAATTGTTTCTTTGAATGCAAGAGTGTCCGTTTGCGAACAAGAGTCTACATGTAGATGCACCGTGACTTACGGTTCACTTTCCAGTTTCTTAGATGGTTCTGTGTTTCGGAGGAACCTGAGAGTTGGAGGCAGTATGTTACTCTGAAACGATCGAACTTCCTACCAGATTTCACGACGTCATAACCCATGAAACCGCGCATTACCGTTATTTTACATTGCAACTGGTTGCGTTTAGTCAGATCACGAGCGCTGGTACGAATAAAGTGCAGAAAAGGAAAGTTCGTATGCATTATTAAGCACTAAGCCATGAAGATAGATGAAGGAACGGGGGCTTCACATCTCGACAGCTTTACTTCCGGTGAAAGATCTCCCGTCCCCATTGATCGAGAAGTTGGGTGGACCACAAAGACTGGCTGGACGTTTGGAGAAGACAGAAAAACTTGCCCATGCCCATGAGCCAAACCTCGGTTCATCGGCTAGCCATCCATTAGCCAAGTCATTATACTGACTGAACTGTTACGTAACGATCGATACTTTATATTTACTAAAGAACCAGGAGCTAAAAAATTATTTTATATATAGGCAAATAGTAGGTAGATCCGAAAGGGACTTGATGAACGTAATTGCTTGTTGTGTAGATTTGTGGGAAAGTAGATTGTACGGTTATGGGTGGCCTACCGTGGATTATTTCCACACGAAGCTTCGCAAAATTCGGGCAGCTAGTGTACAAGTTGCAGGGAGGGACACACGACATGCAAAATAGTAAAAGTGTGAGTCAACATTCTCGCCTTACATAAGGAAAGTGAGCCAAACGGAAACTTAACTTTCCCAGTGCAGCGATCCTGTTATCTTCGTATTAATTCTGTTGTAACAACTCTGTACCGTACGTAGATTGTTGATCATATGATAGCCTTTAGGGTTTCTGTGCCTAGTGGTGGTAAGTCTTCCAACGTTTTGGAGGAACGTTGAACCACTACACGATAAAAAGAGATCCAAAAGAAGACCATATTTGAATTATCCGCATGTATTTAGTTTCCCGTAACTAACTGTTAGATTAATTCCAAACGTATACTCAGATGTCTTGAAATAATGCTGCGGTCATGCCTGTAAAGCCATGCATTTTAGAGGCGTATGCTGTTTGTGGTAGTTGTTTTGTTCTCTGTACCAAGTGCATGGAGTTGGCGTGTAATGGGGCAGTGGTGTTCGTCCTTCCGTCCTCATACTGTACGGTATTGGATTAAAATGGAGGTGGACACTAAAAGCTGTCGGCCGTACCTCGCGTGAAGGTTAAACTGTACTTTTTATCATTTTACTGACAAACGGCCCCCATCATACGAATGCATTTTGTACTTGATGTAGCATGTAGGGCCTGTTTATATTACAGCTGCTATCGCAACACATTCTTCGATGCTGTGCATGTTGAACGAAAAACCAAAAAAATCGTGTGTGGCCGTGTGCGTATGGCTGTGTATTGAGATAGTTTCCTGGCAGTACGTTTTTGCTGCAATAATGAATGTGAAGGCAGACACGTCTACGCAGCAGCAAAAAAAAAATAGTGTTTGAAATACGTACACCGGTGCTTTACGTTAGAATACATATTTGAGTTTATTTTTTTAGTAAGCCCCCTGCTGATGGCTCTTCAACTCTGGAGCGGGTTACCTCTGGGTTGCGGTCAAGTGGCGGCAGTCTTTCGTAATCATAGTGATGAACAGGTGTTTCATAACAGCAGGGAATTAACTTGTTTGACGAATAAATATCAGTTGTTCATCGCGTATATAGCACAACTGAACAAGTGAATTTTATGTATTTATTTATTACCATCCCCGTCATACACAGTCCGTTCTATGCGGCTTGTAGTTTAACATAGAATAAACGTTGTTTCTTCGAGAGAGACTGACCTTAAAGATAGATTGTAAGTAGACAAAACCCCAAGGTTGGATATATATGTGTGTGTGTGTAATTATGTGGTGACTAATGAGGTCAGTAATCAGCGTATTTGTGCCGCCTCTACTTTCGCCCGAAGAGAGTGAGTCCCAGCCTGTTGTTACCGTTCTGATTAGTAAGTTCGTTGGGTCAAGGTGGGTACACACTTGTAACGTTACCGCGTACCGTAAGGCCGTAACGTTGCAAGTGACTGACACGATACGGAGTTACGCTCTGAACTTTCATCCCGTCCCTCACGGCGTAACAGTATCCTGCGAGCGTTACACCACGGGGTTCCCAGTTTGTTACGGGAGCCCGAACGATGTATTTGCTGCTAGCAGCGGCTTCGTACATTGATATACATTACGCTTTAAATAAAAAGAGGAAAGAGCGGCTGTGGTGACGTGCCACGTTGCACGTCCAGAACTGCTCGGGCAGTAACCGTATCCCTTTGATGCGACGGCCAAATACCGTCAGCACACCGAACAAGCCCGTAACGTTACCGCGTAACCAACTTTTGATACGTTACACGGTCACGAGTCCCATCCACACTGCCACGGTCACGTTACAAGTGTGTACCACCTTTTTAAAAGATAGCGGCGGCATCCTTGCAACGCCTTCATCGCAAAAGCTGAATGAATTATACAGTGACGTCATGCGGTTTTAATGACGTGTCTGTGGATGGCCGAAGTTGGCATGTTAATAGGTCAGAGGTTTAGGCCACAACAGTGTTTCAAGATCACGACAGTGGCCTTGAATGTGTAATGTAATCCGATATTAACTTCTCACACCTGTTACTAGTAGTCACCTAATAACTGATCAGCACCTGTTGTTTTGGTTATAATTAATGGCCGTTACACATATTCGAGGCAATGTGAAGTTTAGTGCAGTGCATTTTTGTTATTTTTCATTTTCGACGAAATGCGGAGCTGACTGGGAACTAAAGGGGCTTATCTGTGCTGTAACATTCTTTAAAACCCTACCAGCAGCGTGAAGCCCAAACATTCCACCTTTCCGGATGCCATGCACTTATCTGGCGATCTTTCCTTCGCAGTAGTAGTGTTAAGTTAATAAACTGTACTGGTTAAATGACTGGCTTGAATCACAGTATGATGTGGTAATGCTCTTTAGACATGACTGGTAGTAATTCGGCGTGTGTTTACCTTAAATTTTTCTGACGTTTGTTACAAACCGTATTCATATGACAAGAGATGCTTAACTTTTTTTTAATAGCATAGTCAATTTAAGACATCCCATCCGCATTTTACTGAGTGTTGAAACCAATTCTAAATCCTACGAAAAGTTTCGTTTTTGGTGCTTGGTTGTAGGCAACGCGTATTGTTGATTGCCTTGCGGTAAGGCTTGTCGCGCAGGCTCCGTTAACGAGATCCTGTTGAGAAAGTTGAAGTTTGCCTGCCTCCTGTAACTAATTTTTCATCGTTCAGAGGCGTATTACTTATCTCTCAGTTATAATTTGTAGTGTCATGTCATAGTACAGGCACACAGATTTATGGGCTATCAACTACGATTACTTGAATTTCCTTAACATAAGAATGTGTTTTATAACATAGACCAGTTAACATAATGTAATATGTCACGGAAATTCACGTTAATTGGCAGACGTTTGGGGTTGTATCTTACGTTTTAGTAAACACCATTGTTAAGGCTTTAACTGCACATCACCTCCAAGTTTCTAAACAGTAAGGATCACAGCTTGGGACGTGTTTTAGGTAAATATTTAACTTTCCTCTTAGGCTCTTCGTTTCGTTGTAGGTAAAATATACTGTATGATTGATATGTTGTCAGATAATAACCTCAGCTGCCCTACCCGCCATCAAAATGCGTATCATTAGGCGTACGTTATCGCTTGACCTGCCATGGAGGTCACCTTGATATAAACGTGTTTCGGAATCTGTTTTTCATCTTTGCACATCTGCGCCTGACTAGTCGCCCACCTCGAGTCGGAATGTTTGTCTAGAAACATAGAATTTCGTAAACTGGCTATCACCATGAAACGTACGTAAAGTAGACGTAGGCTTTCCCGAGCTGTTGATATTAAACATATATAAATACAAATAAGTCACGTCATTTAACGTTCGTGAATAAACACCGGATTTTCGGGTGAGAATCTACGTTTGTTTCTTTATTTCACTTTGCGGAAGGTTACCAGCAACTTAACACTTTTTTTAACTGCCACTAGAACGAAGAGTTCGCTTATGTTTTCATGATAAGGAAGTTCCGCCCCCTTCGCAGTGTTTGTAGTAAGATAACACGTTTTTTTGGGCATGCCCGAATGTCTTTCTTCGTAGAAAATCTCGCATTCCTCTATCCAGTGGTTCATTAACAAAGGCCGTGAAAGAGCCCACGGTTCACACCAGGTACGAGACAGGGTGAATGCCAGAAAATATCAGGGTGCGGTGGCCGAGGTTGTTCGACACGTGGTCATTCACGTGACTGAAATATCTTGGATCATTTTATTACTTACTGATGCTTTAACTACGCTCTCATTATCACAGACTAGCGTCCAACTGTAAGGTGAAAGATGAATAATGAATTAGGAATTATATGAAAAGAAGCTGTAGTGGCGTGGTGTAAGGTATCCCGGCGTTTTCTGAAGGAGCTGAGAACAGCCACGTAAAAACTCTTGCAGAGTATATAGTCTTTGACACGAGAACAGTCAGTCCCTGTATAAATTGGCGGTGAGATCATCTTTACTGCGTACGTTTCAACAACCATCGACACTAAGAAAAGATTTTTTTTAAAAATTAGCTGCATAAGAATGTCGTGACACTGACACACGCCTGGGCCGAAAATTTTGTACTTTAAAGCAAAATAATACTCCCTATTAGCCGTCGACATTATTCTCGTAACTCCAGTGCATATTGTCATCAAGGAGGAGTTTAGATCTGAAGTATTTTATTGTATTATAATTGCTGCTTAAATTACCACGTGGCTTTATTATATTATTTGGTATGTAATTGAATATATTAACTTTGATTCAGTTTTGGACAGTGTAAAAAAACAATTATATGAGTATCTGTTCGCGGCCATCTTTTTATTTGTCGCGGTCAGAGTAGCCGGTTCTTCGTGCTGAGTTTTGAATCTGGAACTTACTGAACAGAAGCCAGAGTTATACCTTTAATGTACATTCGTCACATACAGCGTATATTTGGCGGTAAAGCACAGCAGCAGTTCAAGTGTGCATTCGCAGGTTTGCATTGCCACTCATCTCTCAGTGTCTTATTTCAGTCACTGGCTACAAGAATTGATAGGCGGTAAACTGCAGATATTGTCTTGAAATTATGACGCTGCGAACGTGATTGTGAAAGCGAGCGGGCGTAGAGTAGTTTAGCGCTTAGGCCGGGCGTACGCATTGTCGTATAATGAAATCCTCTACATTCTGGCCCATAGAATGATTCTGCATTGTCCACTGACCTGTAGTTATAATTATTTCACGAAACAATTTTCTGGTCGGGCATTTAAAGAGATATCAGCCCTGAAGTTGACAAAGTGACACTGAATAACCAGCTTTTTTTTTTTGGGGGGGGGGAGAGAAACCTGAATGGTCTACGAATATATGCGAAGTCTGAAACTGACAATTAATTACATTTCATGAGCGACCCAAAATTATCGTTGCTTTTATTCACTGATTTCTGTGTTCGAGCAGTATTATAGAAGGCATAGTGAAAGATAAATAGTTGCTGAATGTAAGTATAATGTCTTTAAGAAACTGGGTAGTACTTGCACGAACTACATACTAAGACTCTTTTTCCCAGCATTCCGTAATATCGGCAGTAATTGCGACATTTTAACGATGAAATGTCAATCGTCGTTTAGAAGAGAGCCTGCATTTGGTGGATATTACGGTGTTCGGTCCGATTTGCGGCCCAGATATAAGCTGGTCATGCAGCCACATTAATGTCAGTAAGTGTACATGTTGCCCAGTCTATTTAATCTTGCTAAGCTGTTAACACACTTCCAAAATATTTTATTCTTTGTTACGATCATTTGAAGCAAGTTAAATTGCGTCACATTCACATTAATGCCTATTCTTCAGACTGTACATTTCTCTAAAAGTACTGTCTTCCGTCTAAAGGGAAGAAAACCGCTTTTGAGATTGTCATGACGGAGCTGTGTAGCCCCGTTTCAACTTTTGTACCAGCTGACCGATTTTCACAAACTTTTGTATGAAATTCATGTAACTGGAAGACGCCCCATTGTCCCAATTTTTTAGTTTCCCACAAGCAGTAACACCTTGGTTGATATGCCAACTCAGGAGGCGGAAGCGACTTTATGGACTTCAGATTGTATATGGTAGTAGATACGCGGGTTTTGGGAAAATATGAGAATCTTGATAATTTATAAATGTAAAAAAAACAAGATGGACGCCATGCGAATGTTGTGTTCAGCTTGCGGTTTGCTGTCGCCAACTAAGGAGTTATTTGAGCTAGACACGTGAATTTCAGGCTTTACCGCGGTGTACATGAGATCTTTGCTCTTGTGGGATATTAACGCCGTGGAACATCCCAGAAGAGCGAAGCTGTCATATATCCAATAAGCTTTAACGTGTACAGGATCTGTACTTATGTCATAACGTATTCACAAAAGTAAAATGTAATAACAGTAAGAATACTAACAGATTTATTGGACTAGAAGTTTGTGCAGGAGAAATCACGGTTTTATTAGTTATGCTCAGACCTGCATGTTACGATAAACTTATCATCTAAGTAGTGGACTGCATAAACGAATGATTGGATAGCGTGGACTGGATTGATCTGGCTCAGGATAGAAACAGCTGGCGAGCCCTTGTAAACACGGCAATGAACTTTCGAGTTCCATCAAATGCGGGAATTATCTTGAATCAGCAGAGGGACTTTAGCTTCCAAAAAAAAGGAGTCTGCAGCATGTTTGTTTGTTTGTTTGTTTGTGTTTGTTTGTTTAGTTAATAGTAAGGTGAAGTACTTAATGGAATATATGACACGTTACTGCATAACTCCCCTTCACAGTACAGTTAGGTAACATTCCCTCTTCTGTTCCTGACCGAAGATTTGAGGTGGGGGGGGAGTAAAAACGCTAGTTTTGTACTTCGAGTGTTGCGCGAATGTTGATGTTCTAGGGTGTGCACTGTGAAAGATGATAGCACGTTTCTTTGAAAGGTAGGAACAAACTTCAGTCCTACGCTGGCTGGAAACATACAAGACCATCGCTTGAACACAATAATGGAGATTAATACTTACTTGGATTAATGTCATGTGGCACCGTGTTGGTTCGAAAGTTCTTAAGAGTTTTGTTTTAAAACACAGCCTTCTGTGGAACGAGCGCCTTTCTTTAGCTAAACGTGGCACATGATACATGTAATGCACTGGGCTTGCTTAACTTCGGCCTCCGTTTATGAATAAACCAGAATATTTTCATTGCACATCTCGTGACATGTTCAAAGAAGCGCTAAATGGAACGTAAAACACACGTGAAGAGATGACTAGACGCCTAGTCGCGGGCCTGCAACTAGTGCGAGTTACGTGTGGCGAAATACGTAAGAAGCAACCCGCCTGACTGCGTGGGGGACCCACTCTTTCGAACATAAGCCTAGTGCTTGTAGTCGTCTCGAATCCGTTCGACAGATAGGTTGTGTGACCCTACACGCAGACACCCGGCTGATGTATCCTCTTTAAAACGCGCTGCCCCGCTTTCTCCATCTCGTCAGACTGCATTAAGCACAACGTTCGATCAATGAAGTTGATGAAGAGGATAGCTGAGGAGATTTCACTGCCAGGTCTGGTAACTGCAGCGTGTAGTGTGCCGCACGTTGGAGGTGAAGACGATAGGGTTACAGTCAGCTGATCGTTATCGGCAGTTTGTGAAGAGACGAACTTTGTTGTTTATTGTATTGTGTATTCGTTTGTTTTAGTTAAAAGTGACGTCGTGTGTGTTTTATAAGTGACCAAGTTGCGTGTATGGAGTGATATATGAAGGGAATATAAAATATGTTGGGGCTATCTGCAAAGAACATACGACTACCCGTTTTAGAGACCCGTGTCTATAAAGACAACAGTAGTGCATTAGCATCCGGTACGTGCTAATTGTTCGTACATGGTTTCGTTCGCAAATCGGTTTATAAAATCGTCGATGTTCGGAGAGGAAGCTGCCGCAGCTACACGCACCGTGCTAAGGTGCTGCAGAAGACACTGCGGCTGCTCTAGGGAGTAATTGCTTGCTACTCGCTTCGTGCTTGGTACAACGTCACACTAGAGAACTGTGACTTGACTGGGTAGGAAGCTTGTGGTGGCGTCCAGATCACGTACGCGCGAATCGTATTAGAGACTTATGTTTGTGTTCGCTGTTTTGCATGTAACTGTATATAAACAGAATTAATTTTAGAAGTGCATTAACTGACTCATTGAATAGTGAAAAGTGATTTAGTAAAATTTAAAAATGTTATTAGTATTGCGATAGATGTTGGTATGGTGCTTCAGGGAGCTGGATGACAGACACGTGGTTTGGTAGTGACACAGTTGTCTAGTGACTGCCGTGTTTGGTACTTGCATGTACTGGAGTTTTGAAGGAATCGTAACGTTGACAGTGCTTATCTGTGCGTTGTCATATACAGGACGTCAAAGTTAATTGTTCGTGCATACTAATAAATGGTTTGAAACGGTGTTTACATTTTTTATGGACGGTATGGCTCCAAGCACGGATGTGACAAGCAATAGTGATGTTTGGCCACATCCGGGAATCCAGTGGAGTTGTAATCGTATTGACAACAACGCTCTGCTCGGAATTCAGAGTGTCTTAACCACCATAGAGAGTACGAACAACAGTACCTCGCCATTCACTGCTAGCAGCACCAGGATAGCACCAGCTGCAACTCACAACCAAGCTGCAGTCACTGATCCATCATCACCTTCGCACACAAGGTTTCGGAAGCTCTTCCAAAAGCTGAAACGTGCCTTATGTGAGTTTCTTGGAAACTTACTCTATATTTGTAATAGAACTGGATGTGTCGGTACATTGCTTTTATGTTTATAAGTCAAAATGGGTGTTTCCTGTAGGTGTTACATTCTTGAACCTCTGGCCAAGTTGAACTAACACTGTACCACTGTATCTTTCACATTACACGTGTTGAATAACCTAAATGGGGGGGGGGGATGTGATATGTGTAGGCCTAACTATACGGAACTTCCATTCGTATAAGGAGATGTATTAGTTCATTCGTGGTGGAAATAAACGTTATATCCGATGCGGAGAAAAGAGAAACAGCTGCATCGTCTGGGAAAACATGCTTGAACACCGAATCCCGAAACTGCTTTATCAGTAGAAACAGAAGGGCGGGAGGTGCCAGGGACATGAGACGAGAAGATGGAAGGAGCAGGGCAAGAGCTTAGTCCGTGTTGATGAATGTTGATATTACAATGTATCTTCCCTTGTTATAATTTAACAGTGCTTGTTCGTGGGCACAGCGGTGTAGGCGTATCGGAAAGAGCGGCCGTCTCTGTTTTTGCCCACATTCTGTTTCTGAATGCACAGCAAACCAAATAATGTGTGTATGTGCGTGCGCATGCGCACGCTTGCTGTGTCGAATTCCGTTTCTGTTCTCCACTGTACGAAATAAAAGTATTTATACAAATGAAAACGCTGTGAATTCTTCAGCCAGTATATTTCAGCACACGAAGGAGTGCAAACATTATATTATTTTGAAGTGAGTTACGTGCTTCTATGTATTGGATCGCGTTGTGTTCTGATGATATTTGGCAGTCAGATTCATTGAAGTCACTTTGTAGTTTATGTGTGATTAATTCGGCGGTTATTGCTGAAACCAGTAGACGTAGTGGAGACCAGTAAGCAAAGTTGTAGGCCTGCATAGAATTCTAATGTGACCTATAAATCCATGACTTAAAAAATAATCCAGTAGGCTATTTATATAAGGTGCTCTGAGAGCGTAGTATATATGAAAGAACTTTTCCTTTTGCTGGATACCAGCGCAGGTGTTTTACTTTATGATCTCTCCGATCTTGCCATTTTTAAGGCCAGGTAACAAAATTGTGTTGTGGCCGGGACTGTAACACGGCCATGTGAAATTATCCAACCGATAGTTTTAATTTTTGCACAGCATTTAAGAATATGGAAGTAATGTAAATTGTCCCTGCTCACTTCCGTGGGCCCTTCGTTTCCAGTATGCAGTGTTAAATAACGTAATCCCGTTCAGATTGTTACGAAAGTACTTCAACTAATACAGAACCAGCCAACTTTTACGCACGGTGAGTGATCACCGTCCGGTTCATAACCGTTACCTGCATTGGTTAGTTTCTTTAACGACGCATTAGAAAACGCATTAGCTGAGAGATGTCGGGGATGGTTGATATGTGAACTGGGAAGAAAGATGTGCAAGTACTGCCCCAGCGTGTTTGAGGATGAACAGAGAGCGTGCCGAATCGGGTATTCGAAGAGGCGTTTGAGACTTGAACTGGGCGAGCTGGGCATTTAGATGCTTGCTGGTTTGCGCAGTTGGAGACGGATGACCAGCCTCTATTGGCTGACATGTGAATGTCTCGTGCTCTGAGTCAAGTTTTCAGTGATTCTAATGAAGAGCGTTTCTAGGCACGCGGACAGTGAGTTTTGGAAAAACGACTGCAGTGGTTTGTGTTTTAAAGTCATTCCAGTTTTGGCGTATTGTAACTTCTCTTTCATCCCAAGATATTTAGTTCTTTTTTCTTCTTCTTCTTTCATATATTCAGAGTGTGGGTTGAAAAGTGGGGCATATTTCAGAATGGTGGTGGAATCTCATGTCATTAGTCCCGTAGTTAAAGTTTTACATTTGGTTTATAATTCTGCCTCGTGTAAAGGGGTGTGTAGGCACTGAAAAGCAGTACATGACATTGCAGTTTACTGCAACGTTACGTTTATTGTTGGTAGCGTAGTTGAGACTATGCTTGAGAGACGGTGCGCTGCCTGCATTTGAGTTCGTAAAGCAAATAAGTTGTGCGCAAATCATGCTCGCTGTCCCTTGTATATAAAATCACTCGGCCGTTTAAAACGCGTGCTAAACGCTGTAACATTTAAATACTAGTAAAACAATAGTGTTAACTGTTGTATATAGAACTAGAAGTACCTCGAGTAGGGACAGATTGGAAGAGCGGCGATCGTTGTACCGCCCGCCGTCGCGCTGAACTGAGGGAGAGTTATGCAAGGTGCCGGGTAAAGCAATGTCCTGTGTTCCCCGAGCGTATTTACGAGTGTATTTTAGGACTATTCGTGAAGAAAGTGCGTCGATCAGTGTTCCGAGAAGAGGCAGTGGTGGTGCTGGGGGTGATTATACGTCGTATTCAGTCTCGTCTAACTTTTATTTGATACCGTTGGAAAGTATACGTATGAGGGTGAAAGATAATTTTTAGAGGGCCAAAATCTGAAGTCAGAGTTGGTGTCGTGAATGAATACAATATTTTTATAATGTGTAAGGAGTCAAAGGGATGGAAAGATTAGGATGTTTGTTTTTTTCTTGTCACCAAAATAGATTGCATTCTAAACAGATGACACGTAGTTGACTCTGAGAAATGCTGCACGCAGATCTCTTTTGATTTTTAGGACAGCTAATTTCCAACTGGAAAAAAAACTGTACACGCCACACTTGGTAGGACTCCTCCGAACGAGTGATCGGCCCGACGCAAAGACCTCTTCCTGACAACACACAACACTCTCAAGAGACATACGTGCCCCCGGCGGGATTCTAACCTGCAGTCCCACGCCTGATACTGTGCAACCACTGGGAGCGGCGAAGGAATTTCATATAAATGTTAAATTTCTTCCGCTTACGGTTACAGAGAGGCTTAAAGTGCAAACAGCAAAATAACGAACGGAAGTTCTTCATGAAGCGACGCCACTTTGTGCCGGTGCGATTGAATTTCGCTAAATAGTTTCGGATAATACACAACCGGTGAGTTGCCCAGACGTAACGTGGATAAACAGAACCAGAGTACGAAACTGTAAACTGTTTTCTGTCAGTTTTCAACCAGTTGTGAGGTCTAAAGATTCTCGTAGGTGCTGACGGCAGTGAACTGAAAAAGAGCGTCATTGTCATAATATGTCATATTAATGTGTCTCATACATGTTGATTGAGTTCTTCCGTTAGAATGCAGGAAGTGCTGTGCCTCGAACGAGCGAGCGCCGGCAGTTCGGCTGGTAGCAGATTTTTGGCACCAGCTAGATGTTCCCAAGATGAGAATCCAGGTTTAGTGCTGTAACACTTAGTTTATAGCAAAGGGATGCAGCATTTTTTGGGACAGACTTTGTTTAACCATTAGTGGGCACTTGTGTCTGACTCCCAGAATGGTTGATCATCTTAAATCCTGGTCACTAACGGGGGTACCAATCCGTGTTTTAAGACTTTTTTTTTGACGTTATGGCCCCAAGCCAATAAAATCAGTGGGTTGGGCCTCATATATCATTCAACAGAAGGCAATGTCAGCTGCGGGCGGTGTGACGTCATGCGTGATCTGTTTTGTGCAGGCATGTGTTAGAACAGATGGCTGGTCTACCAGGATTCGATTCCCGTCACGGGGAGGGATTTCTTTCCCCCACAGCACGCGAATTGACTGTAGGGCTCACCCAGCCTTTTATACACTGTCTGTACACCGGCGGCTCTTTCCGCAAGAATAAACTGACCTCTGCTTAGAACTGATCGCCCACATCCATACTTTTCACATGGTGGTCTATAGTAGGAATGGAGACAGCTGTGCATCTACCGAAGACTGAAGTGCCATCTGTGTGTAGTCGTTGCTGTTTGTTATATGTCGTGGGTATAATGTCCAATTTTTTTAAGACTGTACTTTGTTAGCACCAAGTTGAATGTGTTAGGCAAGTTGGTAATCCCCCCCCCCCCCCCCCCCGGTGGTGTTGGGGGAGTTTTATTATTAAAAAAATAAAGAAAAAAAAAAAAAAAAAATTTATTTTTGTTATAGAAAACACACCCAAAAACCATAGTGCCCCCGTTCTTCATGGATAACATCTTATTTT
>Ga0136643_10006358_pt1 | contig 16906 bp, 14 predicted proteins | sample TergutLab28metaG_FD_96883 | JGI IMG/M metagenome (GOLD analysis project Ga0136643, IMG submission 96883) | Labiotermes labralis P1 segment gut microbial communities from Petit-Saut dam, French Guiana - Lab288 P1 (version 3) (version 3) | ecosystem: Host-associated > Arthropoda: Insects >... | reverse complement strand
TGAAAAGTCTATGTGATCCATTACACCAAGAGCATTTTAACTGTGTTGCTACGTTGGAGTAGGATTTACTGACCTTGTTTCCAGTTAAGTGTGATCATGATGTGGTAGGAACTACCTTCAGTGATTGGGTTGTAAGTAGCTCAAGAGCTCTGCATCTTGATTCCAGGAATGTGACTAATTCTGCAGTCATTGGGGTATCTGCGCGCGAAGCGGTGATGAGCTCCCATTCTCGCTGTGTTTCAGGGTCGAGTGTGGCTAACATCGTATGATTCAACATTAAATCTTGCACAGGCACATTCAAAGATAATGCTTGTAAGGCATTCATGTGGCTGGACACATGATTAATTAATTGGCGCAGTGATGATGCATCTCCCTTTCTGACTTGGGGCATTTGACATAAATGCTTGGCATGCATCATAGCAATTAATCGTTTGTTATTGTACCGTTGTGTCACTAGTTGCCAAGCAACAAGAAAGTTTTCATTTGTTATCTGTAAATTGCTTATCAGATCTTTGGCCTCATTCTTGAGTGAAGCAATGAGGTTGTGAAACTTTTTGGACATTAGATAAGGTTGTGTTATTGACAACTAATGCCTCAAATGTGTCTCTGTAATGTAACTAACTACATGTGTCACCTTCAAAGGTTGGCAATGCAATGGTTGGTAGCTTAATGTGTGTGCTACTCGTATGTGACCTCGGAGTGTGATTGCTGTTTCCTGACCCACTGCTTCATAATGAGCTGTTCCTGGACCGTGGTGTGTCAATCACAGGATGTAAAAGCTCACTGAACTTAGCCTTAACTTCGTAGTACTGATTTTCAAATAGTTCTCGATCACCAAAATGATCTGTGTCATCAGATAATTCCAGTTCATTTTGTGCAGTGTCATATCTATCAAAGATGCCTTATAAGTCATCAAACCCCACCTGAATCTCATTTACTTTATGATCACCTGATTCAGTGAATGTCTGCATTCTTGTAAGAGCTGATTTGGCAACAGCACGTTGCCTGATGAGTTGTTGGCGCCTTATTGGGTCCATAATAATTTTTTGTTGTCTCGCTAACAGTCAGCTGATATCGTGAATGGAGGTCAGTGTCCTGGATCTGTTCTGGTTGAGCTGAGGTGATGGCTTCGTGTGAAGTCCCGATTGTACTCGATGGTCTTCGTTGTTCGCTGTGGAAGGGTGGAATCCAAATACTGCCGAAGGTAGCCGATTGGATGTGGCGAAGTGTGATGTTGCTTTGTCTTGAGACACGTCGACAGATTCTACCGAGTCTTTCTTTCTTAGCGAATTGCATAATGTGGCGTAACTTGTATTGGCGTAAGCAAATTTTCGCGGCACCAAAAAGCCCAGTTCTATGTAATGCCAAATGTTTATCTGGTTTAGGAGGACCAAAACTATGTTTCGCTCTGGTTCGAAAACATAGAGGTTGAACAATTCTGTTCATTAATAAATGGTTGGCTTAAGTAATTTAATTTATTACGCAGTGATAAACAAATATAAATTGATCTTGCCTTTCTTGAAGGGTAAGTAGTACTAAATAATACTGTTCTGTTATTAACAAGTTCACACCAATTATGTAATATAACTCGAACTTTGGCAACTTAATAGTTGTATTCGCTGCGCCACTGATCACTGCAAATGTACTTGAAATAACACATGCACACTCTCGTACTATTTACTCACTTATGATGAAGTTTCCTATGAACTCATAGTCTACACTTGACATGTATTATAGCTCGATTAATTGCCATGCACTAATAAATGTTGTACTTAATAACCTTGGGAGTAATGGCTATGTAAGTAACACTGCCTCATGCAGACCTAATAACACAGGCGTCCTGTAGCATGCGGAGCTCCCCTTGAACTGCCATGTGCACAATGGTACTGACGCCAACTACTGAAGCCACGCTTAAGGCAAAGAGGCATGCTATAACATCATATTCCCGCCTTAATCTCGCTCACAGACATATATTGTGCAACCCTTGTACACAAAAATTAAAATAACAAAAATAGCAAATTAGTTATAACATAAAATTTGTCCTTAGCATAAACAATGTCATCTTGACATACAAGTTGCCTGTTTGTTCCCTTGCTCAGTTTCTGGTGCTTTGTGTCTTTTATGTTAACCTTAATTATTGTTGTGGCCTACTTTCAATCCCTTTGATCATCAGCATGTTGCACCCATTGGCCTAACTGTCATTCATTCATTAGTATTTAGCCCTAGAGGCCGGTCCGGCAGGAACCAGAGCCCGGTTATGGAACCGATGTGGCTCTTGGCACACTGCATCCTAGGCAAGTTCTTGGGGGTAGTTTGCCATTGCTTTCCCCTACCTTTAGACGTTCCCACTTTCGCCGCCACATGCTTCTGCGTCCTCAGCGACGCGAGAGATCCTAGCAGCGAAAGGTGGACCTGTGGGCGAGAAAGATGTCCGGTAGTAATTTTGTCTAAATTCTGACTTCCAGGTAAATTTAGGGATATTTTACATGCCGCAAATCTACAACATGGGACCGACAGCTTTGCTTCCCCTCCAAAGGAAGGCGTGCTGAGGATTTTTTCACCCTAAAAATCCGACAGCTTCGGCTGGGTTTGAACCCGCGAACTTGGGTACCAAAGGCCAGCACGCTACCTCTAGACCACCGAAGCCGCTGGCCTAACAATACCCACCAGATAAATAAATGCTTTCTTCATTATAGAGAAATTATGGAGCATGGTTAAGACAGCCAAATTGTGTAACCAATATGTACTATTCTCTCATAACTTTCTGACAAATCCTTTCATGGGAGTCCTCTTCATTCACTTTTTTTCTTAAATCTGACCCAGAAAATGATTCTTTCTTTTAATGTAGTCTTTTTCTCAATTATTATCTAATTTCTAGTTTTTTGTAGGCACATCCATCTGTTTCAGTGTGTGAACATGTCATACAATTTTATCATATTTATTTAGTGGCTTGTAAGGTGAAATTTAAGTCTCCACAGTTCCACATTTATGTGTTTCTTTTCTTTGATGCTTGTGTGAAAATATTGTGTTTGTGTAGCTTATCTGTGTGTCAGGTGTAGCTTTACCTGTAGTATAGCTGCTGTAGCCCCTGGCTTATTTGTTTTCAGACCTGGTGATTACAAACCCTTGCCTCCACCCAAGACAGGTGCTCCTTATAAACCTGTACCTCCACCAAAACCTAAAAACTATCGGCCACCTCTTGCCCCTGATGGAGTTAGTGGAGGAGGAGGAGGAGGAGGCAACTGGGGCTTTGGGGTGGGGCCCACATCCCAAACCTGTGGAGATGCTGACACAACTGTGGCAGCTGTGTTGAAACAGCAGACAACAAGTGTGCCCACATATCAGCATGCCAAATCATACTCTGTGGCAGGGGGGCTGGATTCTGCAGGATACATGCCTCAACACAATGGTGGTAAGCAACATAGCTGCATGCATTTCATAGTGTACATGGTACATGCCTAAACACAGCTTCCCTCCATGCATTTTGTTGTGTTACACATAATGTTAAAATTCAATCTAACTTAAACTGAGTTCTTATTTATCACTGTGTGTTTGCATCAGTTTTATGCTTTATAAGTTTCTCATAATGTTCCTTATGAAAATGATGTTTGAAACCTTTGCTACTGAATATGAATTAAAAACTGCTTACAAGTTGCTATTCTTTCAATAGGATGTCTGTCATTACATCTTGTTTTGCCTGGTAGCTTTCAGGGTCACTTGTTTCTGTTTTTGCTATTCTTACCTTGCATTTGTTTTCTTATATTCAGCACATGGTTTCTCTCAAAATGCAACTTTACTTGCCTGCAGCCTGTAAATTACATTTATAATATCGTGTGTCTTGTAACAGGGGAAGAAACAAGTGGAGGGTTTGACTCAGGACATGGCAGTAGTCTGGACCGCAGCTATAACCCTGGAACGGCACTAAACCGTGGACAATACTACTACAACATTCCAGCTCCTAACAGGAGTGGTGATTATCACCATGGTGGCAGTGCAGGCAGTCATCACCATGCTCGAGAAACGAGTGGGCTGTTAGACCTTGCTAACAGGGAGCAGAGAGGCTCTGCTTTTGAACTTTACAAGAAGCCAAGCACTGCCTTGCACCACTACTTAGACAATAACCTCAGGTCAGTCAGCACATTATACAGCCTATGGAAGCACTGTGGTTTGAAATTACAGTCTTCAGGGCAGGGGTACACAAATACCAGGAGCCAGGAGACAGAGGCAATAAATTTGGTTTGGTGGTGCCTGACATTTATGGGTCCTCAGTATGGAACTTGCTTCATATCGCCCTTCTGGTACCAAGAATTTTTAGGTAGCTTCTAGATTTTTGGAAGGTGTTAGATAAAATTAAAGCTAAAAATTCCCCTACTTCATTGCTTTGTCAACAAATATCTGCTGTTACTGTGTGTTGCTCTGTAATTAGCCATACTTATGTGTAAGGTGTTTGACGTTTGCTGTTAGATTGTGCTAGTATTTTATCTTGTCAACAGATGATAGCAACATTACATTATTCTCTGGTCTCCTGTGATGAATGTATTTTTATTTTGCTATCATACGCCATAGAAGAGGTGAAAATGAAATAACACTAACAGCAGGGACTTGATGCCATGTAATGTAGCTGCAAGGACAAGCCTGTGTCACTTCAGCCAGTCTTCAGGGGGTTAAAATTGAAACACACATTCATCTAAAGAAGTTTATATTGTATATCTGAACTCAGAATTGGACTTACAGTAAGCTTTGTCCTGTGTTTGGTCTTTTAGGCAGGAATGTCCATCAGTCCTGTTGCCTGTAGGCTTGGTCTCCAATGTGAAGAAGACTTTCATTATTCAATATAAACTGTGATTATTGGTGTTGTGGGAAGGATTACATTTCAATGCTGGTTTATTCTGAAACTTCTCTGTGTCTTGTAGTGGAAACAGTACATCACTTGCTCTTGAATCATGTCCTTTACTTCAGAAGTGTGCTAGATATCTTACCTATGTGTGCCTTGCATATGTGCATGTTGTTTTGAAGAGTGGAACCTGCTTAGCAAGTTCCTGTTTCAGACATTTTTCCCTCTCAAAGATACTAACTAAAATTATACAGCACAATTTTTCACATTATTTTCATTATAATATAATATAAGACAGTCTCAACAAAATTTGGTACATAGATCAAATAATGAGAATTTTTAATGTTATTTGCTGTGTTTATTATGCAATTTGAAATTGCGTTTCTTAAACACAAAATATTATGTAGTAATTAACATCAAATCTTCATGATCTCACTTGCTACATGCTCTGTATCCTCCAGCTATGACAATATTTACGAGATACTTATTTTTTAAACATACATATGAAAAACTATCATTGTAGTTCTCTTCAAAACAGTAGTGGCTTCAGGTCCAGATCTGGAATCATCATGCCAGAAGAATCAACCTTTGACAGTATAGTTCCATCTGACTTAATGATCTATGCACTGATTGCCATGAGTTTACTCCATAATTCACCGCAGGAAATATAAGAAAATGAATAATGCTGTTCCATTCCTGTTTGGTGAGATACATTTTATTCTGAAAACACACGTCACATATCGATACCACACTGCTGCTTGTGTTTGGTATGGTAGTCTTCACAATACCAGTGCAGATCCCCACATCACACTCCTTATGATTTGTTTAACATCTGTTTTTCGTGACTTTTGTGGAGTAAGTGTGGTGCTGTTACGTGAGGGCCTGAAGTGGCCAGTGATTGCTGTATTTTTCTTCAGGCCAAGCAACTTGTTTTTGAGAAACAGACGGCCTGCCCAGCCTATGACATTTAAATGTTTTCAGTGAAGTTTCAGACTGAGGCAATTCAAAAGTGTCCAGGAGTCATTCTGGTACCACAGGAAGTTGGGACAGTGTTGCTGTGTCTGAGAGTTTTAATTTTTTTGGTCTACTGTTACGGCCAGCATCGTGGAATCATATATGGTATATGAGATATAGAAAATAATGTGATGACTTGTCAATGTTGTATATTCTTAATGCTTTGAATACTGACATTGTATGTCTAAATTTTTAGAAAAATTTGGCTCGTACTTGGTGGAGATGGAGAGTGCAGTCTGTATCCATTAGACAGATTAATGAGTTAACCTTCCAATGACCTGCATTCACTATGCGAATGCGTGTAAAACACACCCCTAAAATTCGTCTTACATATTTATGCAACCAAGAAGTGTATTTCATTTCTAAGACATGCTGCATAATCACTGGTTTATTTTCCACAAAATGTCGTTTATTTCGCAATTTTATCTTTTTCTTTTCAAATAATATGCTTTTCATAAAGAGTGTCCTTAAATTTAAACATGAACCTGGGCATTTAAAGGTTAATGCTATTTAGGGAAATAAGTTTATTCTGATAATAAAAAAAAAAAAACTAATTATGGGCAAAATGCCATTTCCTGAATGTTACAACAGATGGCACCTATAGTTATGACTGGGCTTTAAATGGTCAGAAGTAGCTGAACGTAAGTGGTTGTATGTCATCACTATTTCTGATGAAGATTTTAGGATTCTGTTTGATTATTTTACATTCCTTTATTTCATTCAAGAATAAGGTGGAAAAGATAACACAGATTCTTACTAAAGGAATAGATTTAAGTACATATTGTTGTAAACAATATGGGACATAAAAATGTAGTTTGAAGTGTTGCATTGTATATAATGAACCCTAACTCATATGCACTTTTTATGCTAGGACAGCTTCATTGCTAAATTTTTCGTCCCTCTTCATGGTTGTTGTAAGTCTAATATTTTTTGGCTACAGTATGTTTCATAAAGCTTCTTCAGTTTTCCATTGGTGGTATTACATTGTACTTTTCCAGAATACGGTTAATCCTAATATTGGGTGATATGGACACTAAAATTTGCCAATTGTATGCTTTTTAATAGCATGGAGCAATGCTGTAGCCTATGCTTGGGTAGTTGTAAATGAAGCAGTGTAATAAACCTTGAGAGATGACTAATTCTGCAACAAGAAATGAATGTTATACCTGTAACTTTTAGGAGACGGATTTAAATACTAGCTGTGTCTTGTCAAGGCATGAGTTTTTTCTGGCTTAGCATGGATATTTGAATCTCTATCCAGTAAACACACAGAAACCAGTATATGGTGTCGTAGGAAGATAAAGGAAACATCTTTTTTATTTTCAGTAAATGTGTAATTACAGTGATCTATTGCATTTAATTGTTATATGTGTTGTGAATGTTTGTACCTGTTGCTAAAATAAGTTTGGTGTGCATTTTGAAACCTGCCCTTGTATGACATTTTTCTGCATAAAAGGTGTGAATTGTTTGGTGTTAAGAGAGTTCCATTGTATATAAACAGTGTACATAATGAACTGCATGTGGTGCATGTTTGTACATAGCTGTGTGATACTAGTGTATATAAATGGTTAAAACACTGTGGTGTGTGATTTGGTGACCAAATGTTGGGTGTAATCTTATCACTTGTCTGTTCAGATTGGTCTGTAGCCATGTTTATATAGATTTGTTTACTTGCTTTTTGCATAATTCACACCTCTACAGCAGCACTTATCAAACTTTATGTTGTGACATGCTGATGTGTTGTGAGAATTTTGAACATTCACAAAATGGTTTGGTAGCTAAATACTAAAATTATCACTGTACTGTCAAACACTAAAGGGCATAGCCTTAAATTCACATTTGGATTGAGAGGGAGAAGCGTTCAGCTCATGTATACATGCGTCGTGTGCAAGCAAAGCACCATACAGCTTCCAAAGCAGTATGATATAAATGTAATTCCATGTTTTTTATTATTGCAATAAGCATTTTTTTGTGTGCATGATGACAGGGATAGACAGAAGAAGAAATGACTTGGATGTGGCTAGCAGTGCTCTAACTGGCTATTTTCAAGGTTTCAACCGATAACACACTGCACTTAGTTTTTCACATTCAGTTCAGTTAGCTCATGACTCGGTCACTCACTGCTTATTACATAGGCCCCATTTGTGGCCATAGGGCACTAGTTTGTCACATATGTGGACACAGATTAAAGACTGAGAACTGCTTCCCTAGAACACTGCCTTCTTGTTCTTATTCAGAAGTGCCTTGTTTACCAAATAATCTGCAGCAAATGGGGTTTTCTTGGCCACTAAATTTACTTGTGTACATATATTTCCCCATCTGCGTAAGAAGTTTGCAGGTTTCTTATTCCTTCCATCTGATCTGTCCCTGGGTTGCTTGTGGTGTGGATGTGGGGTGTATGGTGAACTAACCTGGTGTTTTCACATGACCTTAGGGGTGGAGGAGAAGTTGGTGAGGGGGGTGATGGTGAGGAGGTGTTGGCCACGGCCAGGGGGGTGTTTACCCATGAGGGGGGGACACTGAGCAGCCCAGACACAGGCGTGGCTATAATTATCCCACCAGGAGCTCTCCCAGTTGGCTCCCAGCAGGAGATCTACTTCAAAGTGTGTCGTGACACTTCTATGTTGTCCCCGCTCGATCAGGAGAAAGGTAAGCTTCCACCTGCATGCATTCTTGTGTGGAAGTGTGCTGTCCCACAGCCATTGTGAGAAGGGGAAGAGCATGTACTAGCAGACAAAGTGTATTTCATTCATATGGCATTTTTAACACTTCATTGGCAGTTAGCTGCATCTCTGTCTTGCTAGAGAACCATCTGGACCAGTGGAAATTGATTTTGGTTGTACATGAAATTTTAAGGCTTCTTTCCTGGCAGATGCTGGTAGTTTGTTGCTTGGTAGGAAGTTGATAGGCATCATGATAAACATATAATTATCTCAGTCAGTTAATGGGGGCTGATCCCAGTGGCCACACGGTAAAAGGCGTGGGTCTGCAGCCACTCGCTTGTTGGGATTGCAGGTTCAAATCCTGCTGGGGGCACTGATGTTCGTATTGTGTGATTATTGTGTGTTGTCAGCTAGAGGTCTGTGTGATGGGCTGATCACTCATCCAGAGGAGTTATACCAAGTGTGGTGTGTCTGAGTGTGATCACAAAACCTTGACAGAAGGAGGCCTAGGCCCACTAGGGCTGTTAAACCATTAAAAAAAATTAATGGGAACAAAGGGAAATGAAATTTGAAAAAAAGTTCCTTCATGTTTTTGACCATTATGGTGGCTAGGACAGCATGTCTGTTTGTATGAAGGAGTAATGTTTAACAAGCAATACCTCTCAAATTCTCTTAGGTATGTGAGATGAGTGCTGAAAAGGAAAATATGTCAGATGGATCACTTTTTATTTCACTTTAAAAATGTGCATTGCTTCAAATTTGGCAGCAGTATGCAAACATTAATGTATTAATAAGGCAGCAGGTACACAGTATGATTTTAAGGCAAACTGCTGCAGAGTTTATTGAAATGTAGCAGAGATCAACTAACATCAGAAATGGAAAAGTTATGATGTTAAAAGCATTATGCATTTACACTTCATGCAGTGAATGAATGAAGCATGTAAAGGTCAGAAGGGCATGTAATGGACATTAGAAACAATAAATTAAATGTTGTTTGGTTGAGATGCTTCATGGAAATGGACTTGTGTGGCATTAAGGTGTAGATATTACAGTAAGTTGTATCTTAAGGTGTAGATATTACAGTAAGTTGTATCTTAAGGTGTAGATATTACAGTAAGTTGTATCTTAAGGTGTAGATATTACAGTAAGTTGTATCTTAAGGTGTTAAATATGTGCATGTGAACTGGACTGTCCTAGCTTAGATTAGGATTTGTTAGTAAGCTTTGCTACTGATGGTATAATACCTTCACATTCCCCCTAACAATGATTTACTTAACCTTCATCAGTCGAATGGGATACCTGCATCCCATTAAATGTAACTCTTAATGGACAGAAGGGAGGTACGCTGTTCCACACAGGTGCAGGAATTGTAATTTGAAAATGAAAATTAGTCTGACTGTCAGTGGGCTACATTGGGATTTAAGGGACTGACAAAAAAGGTTGATGGTTAATGGACAAACAGGACAGTGACATTGAATGTGAATTCTTTTTCACCCAAGCAGGATAACACTGTCACACTGTGGGCATTTACATTGAACAGTGCTCCCACCGCAGCAGAAACCTGGCATTTAGAGGACAGTGGTTGCAATACACATCACTTGCTTTAATGTTTGAAAACTCTGTATTGTTCACAAAGCTTGCATGGTGAATTTTGAAGAACATGGAAGGAATGGGTTATGGCCAGTTGTAAATCTTTCAGACTGAATGCAAATATCTGCATCTTTGCTAGAGGTGCTGCTGACATCACAATGCAGTTACTTGTCATTTCAGAAAGTGTTACAAACTCAAAGCTACTCTTACCTCATAGGTGTGTCTTACAACTTGCATTGAATTAGTGCCAAATTTATTCAGATAATTTACTACAATTTTATTTACCATTCATAGCATTGGCACATGGTATGTCATTGCTTCTGGTAGTCAGTTGCTTCTCCCATTCTCACCCCACTGTTGTGTGATGCATTTTTGTATGTTTATAGGTGTTACAGTTACAGGTGAATGTGTTTCTTCACAAAGTATGTGTGGTGTTAAGTTTTATGATCTTTGGAGTGCAACAAGTGTGCCTATTGGTTTCAAACTCTTGTCAAATCTGTCACATCCATAATTATAATGTGCTGTACATAACTTCCTGTGGTAAATGTTCTTTTCGCTAATTTATAGGTATTAAGTGTCAAAGCATGTGCATTTTAAAGTGGGACATCCCATTGTGAGAGCGGTACACAAGTGCAGGAAGAGTAAGTGTCAATCACAACATTTTACATATACTGATCTTACTGAGCTACATGTTTCAGCTCGTGTAGAGAGCCATCACCAGGCAAAAAGTTACTAAACAAAAAAGTTGATACATAAAATACCTTTTCTATTTTACAACATATGTGTTTGTGTTGGGATCTCTGCTTATACATCATAGAAAACACATAATGAGCAAGAATTGTTGATTACAAAAATGTGTGTGTAGAACAAAAATATTTAAAAAGGTTCCAGCTAATGGAATGTTAGAATTGGTACTACCAAGCAGACTTGTGAAACTAAGTCAGTGATGCCAGCTTTGGGGATGTTGTGTTTATTTTCTCTGTCACATGTATTGCCTAGGAGGAATGTTCTGTTGCTATCATTCCCCTCTTCTTCTTTTTTTTCCCCCGGATATTGTACCGAAAACCAAGCTTTGCTGAGCACCTACTCAATAATGGTCATTCTGTGGGAACAACAGATATTACAGTGAAGGTAATACCTAATGGACCTTACCTCAGTATGCTAGAGGGATTTTAGCACTGCCAAAAAAAAAAAAAAGAACTTGGACAACCATCATACGATCAGTTGAAATGGAATTTTTGACATCAGTACTGAGTTTACGAATACTCTGTTAACCTCTCAACTTACTCAGTACTTCTGTAGCAGTGACACTATACAAAGGCCTCAAAACAACAGGGTGTATATGAAGCTTATATACACTTACATAAGATCAATAATTACATTCCAATTCACAATATCATTCTTATGCACGGAATTTAATACTTTATTTTCACTTGTACTTATTTTTACAGTACATGTTTATGAAGTACAGCTAATTAGAAAATAATAATGAAAAATACTAGAGGAGTGATAATAACAGAACATTAATCCTAAGGAATACACATGTTGAGAAAGTAAACACTGATCAAGTTTCACAAGTGTGTATGGTAGTACTTATTTTAACATTCAGTAAGTTTTATAGGGACTTCTTTTCTTTCTTTTCTTTTCTTTTCTTCTTCTTCTTCTTCTTCTTCTTCTTCTTCTTCTTCTTCTTCTTCTTCTTCTTCCCCCCCCCTCTCTCTCTCTCTCTCTCTCTTTTAATACACACATTTTTGTAATCAACCATTTTGGCTTGTTATATATTTTCTATGATATGTTGGGTAAGATCCCAATACAAACACACATGTTGTAAAATAGATAAGGCACTTTACGTGGTAACTTTTCTTTAGTAACATTTTGCCTGATGGTGTCCCTGTACATGAGCGGAAGCATGTAGCACAGTCGGGTCAGTATATGTAAAGTGTTGTGATTGACGGTTTGCCTATAATTAAAAAGGATGTGTGAGTGGATTCCTGTAACCAAAGCTAACCTAACACATTAAAGAATGTATGCGTGTGTGTGATGTGATCAAACAGATTTGGACTGAATATATCCATACGAAGAGCACTTATAATTTTATAAATTTTCTCCCCCTTGTAAATAGTCTCCTTCAGACTTTATGTAGTGAGCCCAGTGATTAAACCATCTTGCAATGCATTTTGTGAAGTGCTTGTTTGAAACTCAGCAGTTTCATCCCCTGATTTTATTTGAATCATGGTTACATGTATCATTAAATCTCATTACATGTAATGCCATTGTGAGTTTTGGGAACAGAAAAAGTCACATGGTGCTAAGTCTGGTGAATAGGGAGGATGGGAATGGCCATCCTTTTGTCTTAGCCAGAAATTCATGCACAGTGAGCAGGTGTATTGTCACAGTGGAGAAACCAATCATCCAATTTTCACTTTTCAGGGTATTCTTTTTTACACATTTTCTTGCAGACACAGTAAGATGTCAGTTTAGTGACTTTGGTTTACAGTTTTTCCTTGTGGAACAAATTCATATTGCACAACTGTATTAATGTCAGAAAAAAAACAGTGAGTGTGCTCAGTGAACTTCTGTTGCCCTTTTATTTGGATATAGATATTGTAGACTGGTCCACTGAGATGACTGCTGCTTGGTCTTTGGGTGGTACATTTGAACCCACATCTCATCACCTGTGATTATCTTGAAAGGAATTCTGGGTTTCTTTCAGGCCTTTCTTGATGGTCCTGGCATGTGCTGACACATTTTTCCTTCTTCTTCTCACTAAGCAGGCAGGGAATGCATTTTGTGGCAATCCAGTGAATGTTCAGATTGTCTTTAAAAATTTTCTGAACTGACACAAATCAAATTCCCAACATGTTGGAAGCTTTGTGGATAGTCATTCTTCTGCTGTCAGAGCAAGTTCCATTACTTGGTACACATATTTATCTGTGTTGCTCATTTGGGGGAGTCCTTAGTGTTTTCCATCTTTCCAGAGGTTGCACTGGTTTTGAACTTGGTAAATGACCCACCAAACTTGTGTTCTTTTGTCTCAAAAGCTACTTTCGATGTGTTGAAAGTTTCTGTAGCACTTCTCTTCAGTTTAAAGTAAAATTTGATGCAGACAAGCTTTTCTTTTAAGTCTGCCATTTTTCAGGTACATTAAAATTGCAAATGGAACAACATGCACATCTGAACAAGACATCAGTCAGCAATCCATTACTACAGCCTTATTCCAAACAGGAAATGACTCAGCAGATTGTACCCTGTCTCCACATACTGGTAGAAGTTTGTGCTGGCAGCAATAGTGTCATCTTGTCACTCCAGAATCTCTGCATTCACATTATGAATATCCATAACCTAACCTCACACATCAAGGAACATACATATACATCCATAACATGGGTAGGCCTATTGGAAAACAATACAACACATTTAATGGATTTAGTGCAAAACACGTGTGTGTAGCTGCAGAATACCCCCACATGACCGCACTTCAACAATTTGATGCACCTGGACCCACTTTCATTTTGCACCAAAACCTTTATCTGTTTAATTTTTATAAAATCAAGTTTTGGGCCCTTGATTTTTATGTGTAGTGTAAATTGTTATGACACATAAGAGGCTGAGATTCAAAACTGAAAATGCAATACAAATGTCATATTTTTACCATGTTGGTTTTGTGTCCATTTATAAAAACAATCTAACAAAGGATATTCATTTTGCACAGAGCGCTTACCATTCAGTAATACATGACAGATATGTTCAGCTTCAGGGGCTATTATGGGAGACTGATGAATACCTTCTGTCACTTAGGTGAAAGAAATTCTAAAAGTACAAATTTAGAGAGTGAAATCATGTGTCATGATGTTCATGCTGAGCTCTCAACTGACTCTGCAGTTCTGAGGGGAGAATGCTACATGCATACAGGCAGGTGACTCCCCCCCAAACACACACATACACACACACACACTGACGCACATACTATTGTGATTATGAAGACACACAGCTGCCTTCGAGAACCATGCGTAATAGTGACTGAAATTTGTTGTGCAGGTGAGACTTTGCTGAGCCCACTGGTGTTGTGTGGGCCACATGGACTTAAGTTCTGTCGTCCTGTTGAACTTCGTCTGCCACACTGGGCAACATGTGAACCCCCCGACCAGACATCAGACACTAACCATCGTCCCAGAAGTTTTGCACTAAAATCTGGAGAGACTTCTGGTGGTCAGTTGGTTAGGCCATCCAGTTGGCAGAGTGTGCCAATTGATACTGGAGGTCCAGCCACATCCATAGGCTCAAACAGTGTATCAGTGTTGGTGGACCACTTCTAGTGAGTGCACTTTATGAACAGAAAACCTTTGTTTTAGAGCATTATTGTTGAAGATGTTGATATGGTGACTTCTTAATGCTTCTACAGTGTACATACTGAAGTTTATTTGAATGAGTGACTGTTCCAGACAGTCCTAAATGATAGAATGGACTCTGCAGTTTCTTCAAAACCACTAAACAGCAAGGGCAGCAGTACATACTAGTCTGAATTAAATTTACAGCAAGTGCGGTTTAAGTTTTTTATTCCACGGATCCATTCACATGGCAGATCAAGTTACATCTGCCAAGAAAAATAAAATATTCATTGTTTTTTCTTTCCTGATATAATTCAACAATCTGTTTCTTAATATGACAGTTCTCTGGGATGTGATGCCATCAGGTTTGGTAGATACCTTCCTTCCAAATGTTGGTATGCTTTCTACCAGACTACACAATATCACATCACAGAACCATCACAGTCACCGCAAGGAAGCCTCGAATCTCACGTAACTACTTTGCATATAGTCATATTGCATAATACTCTAAATAAATATTTAATATGCTCCATATGTCTTTATTTTTAATGTTGTGTAATCTGTTACACCTATTGATCTTAAGAATTACATTTCTGCTGCTTGAATTTTACTAACATTTTTGTTTCCTTATTTGCATTTAACAACCATATAAAATTGTATGACATGCTTTACTTATAAAATTTTAATATTGCCCTCTTCCTTGCGAGGCAGTGTCATGTTTCTTAATACTTGTTTCATATTGGATTTTTCATCTCATAGCCAGTGTTATTCTGAAGCTACCTCAGATGTTTTGCTTAACGATAGAATATCTGGCACTATGGAGCCTTCAGTCAGTCACAACACTGCTCGTGTCATACTTGTCTGCAGCAATTATTGACTGTAAGCAGAATGGATCAAGTGACTGGACTGTGCGTAACTGCCATCATAATGCAGTATGAACTTTAGTTTTTATATTGAGAGCATTTATAGTCAATCATAAGGATAAATAGAAACTCACTGTGTTCAGAACTTGATATACAAATGTCTGGATAAAATAAAATTCCTGACTTAATTGTGATTCATAATTTGTGTCCATATTCAGCACCTGATCAGTTTACGGTTGTGTGTGTGTGCCATAATTTGTATTTTTAAACTACATGACAGGCAGTCTACCTGGTAGATTTCATTCATATTTTCTGTGACTATCATGCAACATATTTGGTAGTATTTGTAAGAGCAATATCTTGTCAGATACTGTCCTTCATCTTACCTTCCCCATCCACAACACTCCTGCTATATGACTTGTTTCTATTACTTTACCTTCGTGTGACATATGACAATACGTAATCAGGTAAATATTTATCATTCTTTCAGAGGAACTTATACCTTGAAGAACAGAGGCAGTAAGTTACTCTGAAATGTTAGAAAATTTGCAACAAACTATAAAGTATCACCTTCCAGAAGCACGAATCTTTGGATCCACTGCTGTGTGGCAACTTTTCTGTCACCTAAATTTCCTTTTTCTTTGTTTCTGTGACAGCTTTGGAGCCTTCACGCTGTTGTCATATGTCGTGAAGTAAACGGTGTACAGCCATCCTTCCATATTTATAAACTTGTGATTTTTGTATGTTCATGGTTAAGACCTCTTCAATACATAGTATTCAAATTTGTTTGAAGGATTTGCCTTTGGTACCATCGTGACACATAGTCTTTCTGAAACTAATGTTTTCTAAAAACATGCAATTTTATGCTTGTATTATGACTATATTATGTGATAAGTTAGAAAACAAAACTGGTTGTTTTGGGAGGAAAATATGTGCTATAAAGGCATTACTAAAACAGAAGCAAGACCTGAAACATGCAGTTTGTTCCTGCACAAACCAAAACTCTCCCTCCACTTACATGAAATGAGAGTTCATGACCCTATTCATGAATTTCACTATTCATTATCATCTTCTTTCTTCTTCTTCCAATGGCGCTACAGCCCGGGGTAGGCCTCGGCCTCCTTCAAGAGTTTCCTCCATCCTTTCCGGTTTCGGGCGGCTACTGTCCAATTTCTACATCCTAGCTTTGCTACATCTTCCTTCACTCTGTCTTCCCACCACAACCTGGGTCTACCTCTTGGGCGCTTTCCTCCTGACTCACTAAGGAGGACTCTCCTGGCTAAATCATGATCATCCTGGCGCATGACATGTCCTGCCCATCTCAGTCTACTCATCTTACAAAATTTCACAATGTCTTTCTCATCATACAGTTGATAAAGTTCTCGATTAGTTCTAATTCGCCATTCTCCCTTATCAATCACTGGGCCATAAATTCTCCAGAGGATTTTGCACTCAAAAATACTAAGACGATATTCATCTTGCTTAGATAACGTCCATGTTTCTGCCCCATATGTAAGTACCGGTCTAATTAATGTTTTGTAGAGGAGTGTTTTGGTCTTCCTGGATATAATCCTTGATTTCACATGGTTTTGTAACCCATAATATGCTCTGTTG
>Ga0136643_10006357_pt1 | contig 16907 bp, 10 predicted proteins | sample TergutLab28metaG_FD_96883 | JGI IMG/M metagenome (GOLD analysis project Ga0136643, IMG submission 96883) | Labiotermes labralis P1 segment gut microbial communities from Petit-Saut dam, French Guiana - Lab288 P1 (version 3) (version 3) | ecosystem: Host-associated > Arthropoda: Insects >... | reverse complement strand
TTTTTTTTTTTTTTTTTTGTAGAGTTAGCAGATGATATTTGAATTGATTTTGTTTTTTAACAATTATATATATATATATATATATCTGACATAACGGTACACAAAGCAAGATGTTCAAATAAGTACGATATATGTCCATCGTGTGATCTTAACGTTTCATGAAGCCAGCTTTCGGATATAAGACAATTAAAAAGTAAAATAGACTTAGGATTCTTATATTCTTAACTTTTTTAACTTTAGTACAGTTTTTTTTATTTCTAACCGTGTGTAACTTGGAATACAGGGAAGGATTCAAAGGAGGTGAACTGGCATCTTTCCTTACACGTAACAGCTCACGCATCATTAGGAGGGATTAAAACTTTCCTTTTGTTTATTTCCACGTCAGAGAAATTCCTTTTTCAGTATTTAAACATTTCTTTGTTCTATTTGGACTGTCAAGAAGTTAAAACAGACATTCTACATCAAATGATATTTTTTATTCTCGTTTTTTACATCCTGATGTACTTCAAACCTATTCTTATGTTTCTTTATTTTTTAATAACATATATAAAGAATTCGTTTGATGTATATTCTATAAAGTATAGAGGGAAAACAAAGACAATTACGGATAACGGCAGTCTTGCAATTTAAGTCAGTCGGGTACTTAGTGAATGCAGTAGATGAGAAAATATATTACAAATGTTCTTATTACGTTCATCCAGTACCAGTAACATTTTCTCTCAAAGAAACAATCTGTTTTATTTCTCTAACAGCGTTACGAATCTGAATAGAATTTGATTACGAAGCGCCTGATATCATAAACAATGAAGTACAGATAAGAATAGAATTTTATTAGGGTGAAAAAGCAGTACACTCACATGAATGAATGTTTCTAAGAACACCATCTGTTTAACCAAAATGAAAATAAATCATTCTCTACAATGTGTCTTCGCCACACGTTCATTTAAAGTGACTCTGGGAAGATACACTTCTCCATATTTGGACGTTTCAGCATGATTGATGATCTTGCAAAGCGAACGTCACTAAAGAAAACGTATTGGAGCCAAGTTCTCGTAATGAAGAATTATATGTAAGAGCAGTTCGTTTGTGTCAGGTTTGATGTTTTATGAATTACGGCCGACAGTTTTAACAAATGTCGTGATAAAATATTCTACGTATTTGTTTTCAAATACGCTTGGAAAATTTTATGCTAAATCCATCCATTGTATGGAAAGAATATTAAATACAGCAATAAAATAGTCTGCCATCTTTTACGAAAGAAAGGTAATGAAACCAGACAAAGTCACTATATATTGGGAGTACTTTCAGATTTCTTAGCTGGAAGAAATGTGATTAACCTATGAACTGTAATGCGTGACCAACTCTTTTGTTCGAAACCAAACTTTCACTACGGCTTTCTTAAAACAAATCTCTCCACTTCTCACACAGCCTTCTACTGTTTGCTTGATACACTTCTCAGTAGGCTCACACACTTTAGTGTAAAAGACGTGTTGGTACTGTATAAGAGATCAAAGGGAAACCAAATATTCTAAGGTTAACTGTAAGCCCAAGTATTTGTATTTTAAAATCAACTCAAGATATTTAAGCCAAGATAGGTGGGTGTCCATTCTGTTTAAGCAGATTTTATAAATCTTTTATCATAATGTTAATTTATTCAAATTTATGTTACTACAAAATTTGCAGACAAGAAATCTGCAATAACTGCAGTTTAGTTTTCTCCGTCTCTACTAACACTTCAGTGTGATTTATTTGGAAATATAGTTTAATATACATTTGTAAAAAAATATTTTCTAATACTCCCCTTTATGTTCTGAGAAGCCGAGCCCCTTCGGGTTTTTTTTAAATAAAAATGACTTGGATTTTCCAGGATATGTAATATATCCCAAAGTAAGATAAACAGGTCTAGAATAATGTGTTATATACATACCAGGCTGCTATGAGAAATACAAGCCGTCATAATATGATATTAAATGTAATAAGAACAAGAAGCATATCATGACAAAAAATCTCATTAAAATTAAATTACACTACTTATTTACTTTGTATGACAAACAGTTTCACTCACCAAAAACAAGCACGCAGCACAGAACTGCCAACCAAAGCTGCAAAGACGACATGATCACGTCGTTCCTGTAAAAGAAATGCCAAAATTTTCTTAATAGAAATGAATGTTAGACCTATTCACTAACATACAGTGCCTCAGACCTGGAAGTGTAGGCCTATTAATGAAGCAGCCCACAGTTTGCTTAGCTTTTCTCAAGCAAACGCCGAGTGAAGGTGTGAAAATTGTATAAAGCAACACAAATAGAGGTACCCATAAAATGTTCAAAACGCGAGATTTGGGGTTTCCACAGAAGATCCGATATTTCATAAAAATCGAAAATTAAAAAAAAAAATACGATTAGTATTAATCTTTCAGGAAATGAAACTTGAAGAATTTTAACTACAGTGCTTTGAGATGAAAATCGGATTCAAATAATACTGCGTTTGTTGTAACTATTAATCACACTGTCGTGCTAAATTTACCTGAGCTGTTATTTTGGACGTTGTCCATCGCCTTGAGTTTCATCAAAAGCACTGTTTTGGACACTGAACCTGTTTCCAGAATCAAATGTAAAAGGAAGGATGTTCCGTTTCGGTTGGTTCTCTTAGACGGAGTTAGTTTCCATTAATGGGGGAAGATCAAGTATAATATTTTCTTCCATACACTTGATAAATTTTTTGAAACGTGTTTGTAAGGTGCACAGTATGAGGGAAAAATACGAAACAAAATCAGTTTTAATATTATTAAGGCATTGGTAAAAAATAATTTTGGTACTTCAAGTACGCAAGGGATGCGACTTCAATTTTACGGCCTGTCACACGAACTTCTTTGTCGAATCTTTTAATAATGCAGTTTTGAGCCCAATAAACACGTGCATGCTGCACTTGGACTTTATAATGTGTTGCAGTACCAAACTTCACTGTTACGAAAACGAAACATTAGCCATTATGCATAGCGATTAAGTCAAACAACGAAAGTTTATCACAGTATGCATCTGTAACAGTAGCTATCAAGTGTATTACCACAGTAGATCAATACATCAAGGTAAAGCAATTTACGGCAAAGTGGAGTCAATTCATTGCAGTCAAGAGGTGGATGGACAACAGAACTTCGATAGGCTATGTAGAGAGGTTATGAAAGGCAAGTATGACAATATGAATGTCCTCCGCAGTGCTAGAGAAGGGAATGTCTATACAACTTAAAGTCTTTTGTCAAAATTTTTAGCGACTGTCTTATTTCTTCGTATTTTACCTTCACAAATAAAAAGCTACAGTTTTTAGAGTAACATATAGGATCAGGCGTTTTTGAATATCCAGACCCAAATTCCAAGATCAATAACTCTCAGAATAATACTGGAAAAAAGGCACAAGTTGAAATATCAATGTGTCACTGTGGTTCAGTTAGGGCATAGTTAAGTCAACATGTTGAATGACAGAATTCAGGGTACTTGACATGTTGGATCTGACAGTGGGGTAGACGGGTCTATTGTCAGCGTAGAACAGGGCATTGCAGTGTCAGGCGCACAGAGCTGTCGGCAGTGGAAGCGAATATATGTTGATGCTACCTTCCATTTAACCATCCATCCTTCAGTCCATCCGCTTTTCCAACCATCCATCCTTCCATCCATCCATCATTCTTTCTATCTATTTGTCTACACACTTATCTAAGTCTCTACATGTCTATTCATCTATAAGCCATCACTTCATCCATAGTCTTTGCATCCATTAATAAATTCGAACACCCATTCATCCTCCTATATATCATGCCCGTCCAAGTAATCATCTACTACTAACTCTACTCATCTATCCATTTCACCTTTCCTTTTTGTCCCCGGATAGGTATAGAATGATACACAATATTCATAATTTCTTGTGTTTACGTAAATCTCACCTTTGAGAGAAGAACAGGGGTACAGAAGGCGGTGTTACTGATTACAGTTACAGTAGGCGAATTTCAAATACCAACATTTACACCATTACTGGAGTAACCATTTGTTTCAGATATGTAGCATATATAGCAGACAAAGCAAAAAGGGGAGGGGGGAATTTGGGCCTGATAATGTGAACGAAATAACCACATGCAAATCTTCGGAAAAAATGGAAAGACAATGTTAAAACGAATAAAAAATAAACACTGTGCGGAAATTTGGGCTGGATTTATTTGGTTCAGAATAAAGTAAGAGCCAGTATCGAGGTCTTCTGAACATGGTAGTGAACCAGTGGTGTCCATGTAAGAAGACAAAGTTCTGATAAACTGATAGACTATATATAGTTTCTCACCAGGTACCCTGATTCTTGGTGTTTGGTCGTATCCACAGTTTGTATCTGATTTATTTTTAGTGTACTGTAATGTACTTGTACTAACTAACAAGCAATTCATTCACCCAACTATGTCATTCAGGACATAAGATGCTCGTGTTCTGTGTTTAAAAATAAAAAAAAAGTATTTTAATTACGTGTATGTACGTACTGAACAATATACTACAAAAAGTTTTTGTATTAAAACTCGTCAGTTAAGATTCAATGTCATTACTGCGGTACTCGTACAGGGAGCACGACGTGCTGTAATATAATTCTGGGAGCGGCCCAGCAAGGCAACTATGACACGAAAATTTTTGCTTAGCTGGTAATTCTGTTGGTTGCTAAGCACCGGTCATATTAGCGGCGTCATCGCCTCTGGTATACCTTCATGCTGTAACAGTATATAATGATGGTGGTTGTGCTTGCGCTCATATTCAGTACTTATAATGTCTATGCATACGTACCTGCACTTGAAAAACTCACGTACACAGGAATATGAGAATAAAATGTTACAGAATCTCGCCTCTAGAAAAAATTCTATTCCTTCCCTCAGACCGAGAATTAATTTCCGGGAGCTGATTTTGTATTTCTGAGTAAAATGGTGTCCGATATCTGAAAATTTCACTTATTGGATCTCAACGAATGATCTCTCTCTCTCTCTGAACTTGTGAATGTTGCAGGTAAATAAAGAAAATCCGTGCCTCAAATTTTCCCGTAACTGTGAATTACTGGACAGCCACCACGTCGCGTTGTCATCAGAAAGCAAATGTTATGTTTTAAAGCCAATTCTGCAAGTATTTCCAGATTTCAATCTTTAAATCGTCACCGACTTTACATAAGTATATCAACACTTGTAAATTATTTAACGATTCAAGCAAGCTAGCTAGAATTGATATTCTCAGAGCGATGTTGTTGAGGACTCGAGGCTTCTGGGATGTGAAACTGTATAGTTGGCGGTACAGTTCCCAACGTTTCGAGAGAAATTTTATGGTCAGTCATTCTAAAACATCGTGTGAAGGTAAATTCCGTTTCGTCCTTCAAAATTCGGAACTACTGCCCACCTGCAGTTCAGCATAAAACATGTCTGTAAGGCAATTTTTCACACAACAGAGACACAAAATAATTTACCGCTATGATTTATAGTTACCGTGATGGAAATTATAAGAAGTAATCAACGCTGACTGTTCCTAATCCCATTAAGTCCAAATCTTCTATACGCCGAGTTTGCAGGAACTCCTAGCAATCAGTTCCCTTACTCTATCGCCTGGTTTTGTGCAGTGTAATAATTAAATATTTTTACTCTCAGATTTCTTAGACTTGCGATAACTCATAGTTTTCCTTCATTTCTGTGTTCCGTAAGTATTGTGACTTGTATTTAAAAGAAGTCTTTCATATGTTCGTAAATCCGATAAATACTTTTCCTGTTTAAGGTTTATCCGGCGGGGACGATGAAGATTGCGCCTTCTGTGATGTGACGCCGTAGTGACTAGTATAAATTGGCAGATATTTCAGACGATAATGCTGTACCCATCATCACGGTAAACATATAAATCATCATTATCTACATAATCGCCATCATAATCATGTACCCTCACTATGGAGGCACAGGATCTTCTGAAAATTCGATACTTATACCGGACTACACTGTGTCATATTTGTTTTTATGTATCACCAAATCAAGTTTTAAAAATAAATTAGACATGAAAATATTTCCTCTCTATCCCCCTATTTATTTCATTTGTGTTGGCGTAAATCAGTAAACGACCTTTCTAAGAAAATACCTGAACAAGGAACACAAGAAGCGTAAGATGTTTAACCGGGATACGGTCGTGGAACGACTTAAATTTTACCATTACTGAGCTGACTTAGACCCAGTGATCCATTCCCTGGTGGCTGCATCCCACATTTTGACACATTTAGCCTCCGCTGAGTGCTGCCAGTAAATGCAAACAGGGGGAATCGCGAAAACATTGAAGTAGATATAAAGACAATGAAAGCGTCCAGAGCCGAATTTACAAACCGTGATGTAATGTCACTGCATGTAGTACACGTACAAAGATGTGGTGATCAGTGACAAAATATTCACACAAAACTGTTTTGAGCATGAAAACTCTCATATTATTGTATTCTGGGAAGCATCAGCCTTTCACAGAAATATCGGGCCATCATTTCAGTTATAAGAGTTTCCTTCGAAATATCTGCTGCATATCTACCGGAATAAGGCGTTGCTTTCCGAAATATAATAATCTCATTAACCTCAAATGCCACATCCAAAAATCGGCTCAAACATTCTTATCGGCGAACTACATGCAGACATGGTGGCATCAGACGAATATCTTTCTTCATAAAACAAACTTCTCTGAACACTAAACCCAAAAATGTCAATTCACTGGACTAGTTTAGAATCTGTAATTAAGTGAACCTGCAAACGAAGGGTGTTTTGTCACCCGCGAGGAAAGTGAAATTTAGAAATCGATTAACGGAACAGCCAACGGATACGCTGCTCCGGGAAACCCAATCACACACGCACGCTGCCTGCATGTCCCACTCCATGGCATGTTGTTCCGTTTGATGTCAATACGATGTTGTGCCTTGGAACGTGACCACCACCGACTCTCACGTCACCAACATCACTTTCGGTCGATAGTGATCCTCTGCAGCATGAGAGAAGTCACACAGCACGGAAAAGATGCATCTTCACCTCTGCACATTTAACTTAAGTTTTAAAATATTATAATTTTCCACTGGACCGAGACGTGACCAAGATAAAAAGGCAGAAATTGGAACTTAAATTCTTCGAGATGTAACTACGTATATTAAGCCAATATAATCACGAACTGTCAAATTATTATAATTATTATTGATACTATTTATTCGATTACACTTGAAGTGCTGTTCGGTGTTCCTCAGACATCTGTCGTTTGACCCCTGTTGCTCGATGTACAGTACATAATATTGTGCTCTGTAACTATACTAAATATTGAAGATATTTTTATCTGCTGACGATATCAGAATGTTTCGTTCAATAAGCTCTAGAAGTGTTTGTGTAAGAGAGAATTTCATTGAAGATTCCATACATAATCTACCTTATAAAGGATTCTGAAAAGGAAAGATATAGTAAAGCAAATGCTTTATAACAACCAGTATGATACAGAAATTTTGAATAAAGATATTAAAGAGACAAAAAAAGAATAATAATGTAAGAAGGACACATTTCCAAAAAATGGACAAAATTCACGTATGTGAGTAAAAAACCAAATTTATTACAAAATTCTTTAAGAATTACATTCTTAACATTTTTTTCAAGACAGAAAATAACACAAGTTTGAATAAAAACACCAACACAAATTCAGTAAATGTGGCACATATCAATTAACCTGTCCAGATTGCAATACGAAACAAATCGGACAGACTAGTGGACATTTCCATTCAAGAAACGTTTTCATGATTTTAAATATAAAGTGGAAATAAAAATTTGCCCATCACTTATTAGAAAATAAACATTCCATTGGGCGTACGGAAACATTACGGAAGTCCTTCAGGTGACAAGGAAGGGTGGAATGGCGAATGATTTTGAAAGGTTCTACATTTTCAACTATACGTTGTTAGATGATCAAATTCATAATAAGTGTGCCGTAAAATCGAATGCAGTATTAGACGCAATACTTCAAAACAACAGCGGCAGAAGATTCTCGCCGTTGTAACTCCTTATACTTGTTACGACTCTCCTCATTCACAAGTTGTCAAGCGCTACGTAAATATCTACATTAAGCCGATACTCCGATACGGGTGACATAACTTAAAAGACATTTCGCATACTCATACAAATGTGTAACATGCATTAACTACACAATAAAATCTAACATAGTAATTTCTTTTAATTTTTCATAATTTCAGACCGAGATTTCCTACCCCGGAATATACACGATTATAAAATCTTTTTAAAAATAAGACATTCCTGATAAGACAGCTATTCGCAATTAGACATCTGTCTACGTAATACTGAACACCAAATTTTGGATTTAAAACCTATATACTAACAGGGTTTTGAAAAGATTCCAACGGTTTCTACATCACGTAACCAACACATGTGACTCAGAATCCTTTTTATACCTACGTTAATCTTTCCTACTTACATTTGTCATTTTAATATTATTTAGACACATCCTGGACATGACTATCGGCCAGGACATCATAAATATCGTAGTTCTTATATTGTTGTACATAAATTCTGATTTTAAAAGTTTTGCGAATTCTGCATTGTAACAACCATTGCAAGTCATATGGGATCCCACGTAACGAAAACAATTGCGTTACGTCATATGTTATTCTACAAGTTTTTTTTACTGTTGTCTTGATGCTGGTCTTGTTAGACTGAAACAAGTAGTAATACTTGAATAAAATTTGGTTGTGTTTGACGGAAGTATGACGGATTGGTTTTAAATTCCATACACCGTTATTACGCTGCTTACTACATTAAAATGAAAACTGATAAAACAAGAGTCATTATTTTTCCTAGGAAAGTATTGGTAATTATACATAATTACTAACTATGTGACAAACTTGTAATTCTCACCGATTCTATCATAAATTTAGAAAGTATTTTTGAATTTTAAACTTAATTTCATCGCCATGTAATATACATATTTTCTCCTTTATTGAGACTGTTAGAATTGCGGTCCTTCTCTGCAATGGTTTTTTGTTGTTTTCTTGCAGTTCAGCTATACCTAATATAGAATATGCCTCTCCTCTTCGGAATACCCTTAGGAATTTTGATGACAACAGACTTAGACATATCCAGTGGAAGTTTGTGTCTCTGTTTGTCTTTGTATTATATTACTTGCCGTTATACTTACGCCCTTCAGCTTCTAAAGTTACATATTTTACAAGGTATAAGGAATCATTTTCTGTTCTTTTTATTTATATTTTCGTGGAACCGAAATTTTATCCTTCTGTGTTTGATATTAAAGTATTGCTTTATAAGAATATCAATTAATGAAATGTTAAAGTATTAATATTAAAAGCTTCATTGATTTGAGCATCACTCGCATATCTTCCTTCAGCTAGATTTGGCACAACTGAATATTTTGTGTGCAATAATTAAATATATTTGGGAACCAAATTACACCTCCAAAACAGATTTTATTCTAGTTGTACTTACATAATTGCAGTCTAAATTAGTTAAGTGATATTTAACGTATTAGTTTATATTTTGTACCTCTATTTTACTGTTTTATCCAACTAATTATTCGAAAACTGCACATCTAAACCTGAATCGCGCCTTTCATTTAAGTGGAGTCAGCTATAAATCTAAATTTATTTTCTATTGTTCGTTTTATGGCTTGTGGGTGTATTTGATTTTGCAATTTGTGTTCCATAATTGTGTTGTGTATTTGTGTTTTGTAATTTGTGTTCCACCTATTATGTGCCTGACTTATTACTGGTCACAATGCTACTAATTATTACGAAAATGTGTGAGAACTTCTTTTATTATTATCACATAGGATATTTTTTCATTCAGATTCATCCCGTTGTGATAAACAACATTGAAATACAAACGAAGCACGTGTCTGTGTTTCAATGCGCTGTATGTGTCTAGATATTTACTAACGACTCATGAAATGCAGTAAATTACTCTACATGTTTTCTTTTTTCTACGACACAGACTTTTTTCGTTTTATTAACTCAGTTAATGATTGTACTCTGCTGCAGGAATTTGTGGATTCTGCGCAAGGATTGTGCACTGTTAATTTCAAGAAAAACAGTATCACTGAAACTTGTGTTTTTATTCGTTTAGGAAAAATAAACACACTAAACTTTTCACATAAGTTTATTTCCAACAAATGGCACTTATCCATAATTCAGAATCACATGTAAATATTTCGACTATTATTCTTAATCATCTTCAGAAGACACAAACAGTTTTTAACAAAAATCCTGCCAAATCACATTATAATTTTAACAAAAACGTAATATATATTGCCAAAAATATAGTCTTGTAATATTTACAATTTGATAAAGCCGTGACTTAAATCTGTATAAACGTGTAGTGTACATTGGTGCTCCCTGAAGATGGTTTTGAAATAATAGCTGAGACAAGTAGTAGTAGTAGTAGTAGTTCTCTATCCATGGAAGAGGGCAATTGGTTGGTAATAAACTTATTTATGTGTCTCAACTCTTCATTTATAAAGTATTTGTTCTTCTGTAGTATGTCGATGCATCGCTCGATGTTTTGTTCCAGACGTTTGGAAACATGGTGCTTTCATTCTCAAGTGCCTCAATGTCCGAGAAGAATGGGCTCTTGAAGATGATTCTACCACATTTTCACGCAACGGTACAGAACCAAATACCCAGTGACATATCGCCTCGTCCCAGAAGAACGGATCTCTCATCCACACGCCTACGGAAACCTACAAACTTTATTCTTCATCTACCTGATTTTTAAACAATACGTAGTGACTAGAGTAAACTTAATTTTTGGTACAGTATTGTTCACATATATTCCAGTTCCTTCAAGCAGTTGTTTTTCTCCGTAATGTTGTGGATCCTTTTACAGCTAGAGATTGTTTTTTGGTATTGTATATTGCTGTTATTACGCCAAAACCACGTAGGAATTTGTAAGCTGGAAAGTATTAATCAGAGGTTTGCCTCTCCGTTTTGGACATTAGAGACCTTCGATTTCCTAAACGGTTCCACAGATTTTCTGTCCGATTTATGATATTTCTTCTGTTGAAAATTGCCCTTCTGACACATGCACATTAAATGCAATTTCTTTTGCAGGGACGTGGGTCTGAACAAAGAACTGTTATATTTAACGAATTTTATATTAATGGTTTTTGTTTTCGCTCATTCATAAGCATTTAACTTTTTCTGTTTCTTGGTTTTAGCACACATATTTGTGAATAATACTTTTTACTTTATTTATACTGCTACTTAAGTATACGCACTTGTCTGGTGTTTTGGTAATTTTTTATTTTTTTCTGTGTGTGTGTGTGTGTGTGTGTGTGTGTGTGTTAGTGACTATTTATGGTAGACTTTTAGACTGCTGATTAGCACATTAATAAGCGTGTATTTGTATTATAATTGGAATCGTGATTGTCCAGTTGACATTGTGTCTAGGCTAAGGGGGAATCGGAATATCATGCACAAAGACGAAACACTTCTTCACCCCCAGAATGCCATGATACTGACTAGGTCAAATCAGGCTTCTATCTGTGTGTAATGGGATCTATTAGGCATGGGTTTCGGGACAGATGCGAGAAGGTGACCACTCGCTACCCTCAATTACATACTGCTTAATTAAAAGAAACAGTACTCTATGTTCACTGAGCGTCACTTAAAAACGCCTCAGATTTTACAGCATCGAAAAATAAATGTGGAAGGAAACTTGGTTGCATACTTTGAATTGAGATTACCCAATCAGGACAACTCGCCTGCGGGCGGAGATTTTAACTCAGAACATCAATACAATAGGAAACAGGTGAACTAACCAACCTTCCACAACATTCGACCACAGGAACGTTTGAGAGGGGAACAATTTCTCATCTACTAAGTAAATTACCTGGCTTCCAAGCAACCTGTTAAGAGCCATCGCTATATGCAAAAGCGGAACGAACGTGTGACCATCGTGACCACTGTCGCGGGAATTAAAAATTTATAATATTAACACAAATAATGTATATAATAATAGGGTGAAGATAGCACACGAAAATAATGCCTGCCTAGAATTAATAATACCTGCCACGGCGGGACGCTTCATTTAGGAGGCAAACGGACAGTCACATGAACATGCAAGAAAGCCGTAAGAAATTCACTGGATCCAAAACTTGAGGGGTATGAAAATGAGGCAGTGGTTATCCAGTAAGTTACTACATTCCCCTCCCAAACCACTCTCTACCTCCTATTAGATGCGAAGATTTTTAAAAGAACTGGGAAAGGTACTGTCAATAGGTCTATATTGTAAGAAAGACAAGTTCTATGACAATAGACTTGCGCCCTGATTATGGTTTCAAAAATGAAAGCTACAAATACAGTAAAGATTTCAAAATGCATTAAAGTTTTCTAAAATGTTGCAAGTCAAGTTCAGAAAGGTAACTTTAAGAAAACACACAGTAAATCTTACTCTTGTTACATCTACACGGTGTACCGAGATACGTACTGGGCATCGGCGTAAGAATTGTATATTATCTTAAATTTTTCTGCAATAGAGCAGACCGACACGAGAAGAAGGTACAGACGTCTCTGTGTTGCTTACATAAATTTAAAATACATTATAAAATTTTATCCGGAACAATATAATAATCATCAGAGTTACATTAAAAATATTTTAAACACTGCTCACTATTTAATGGATTCTGCATTTATATCTACATGTTCGAAGGTGATCGCTTCTGTTTTACACTTAAAGTATCGTGTTGGTGCAATTTACATTTCAGTATATGGACAAAGAACTCCTTTATGACAAAAAATATCAGTACAAATAATGAACTCTGAAGCACATACATATGAAATATCGGCCTATCCAACGTAATAGACAATACAAGACACAATAAATTTTTAAGAACCCAATGACTGCCACGAATTTCAATGAATCACAATGAGCAAACTGGGCCAAGTGTTAATGTTTCTGAATTAAACTTGGGCAGTAACTTGTTTCGGCAGGGAAACGTCTGCCCTGAGACAGATTTTACGTGGTTTTTCACAGTTCTCCCAGATAAAGATCAGATGTTTTAAATGAGGCCATTGTTTTTCCCGTCCACAAACGTTTCAATTTATTACTCAAACTTAACAATATTTCGATGTTAAGAAACCTGATTAACTAACAGCACCGTTAAGTAAAACACAGATAAATATATAAATACTCGTATAGTGATTCGCGGGCGTGAATAGCAAAACTCTCAAGTATCCTTACAGAATGGCGCACCACTTGGCCACCATTTCAGCAAATATCTTTATGTCTCTTGCGAGCGTCTGGAGCGCTGAAACTTACGGTAATATCTGTAAGACCATGCGTGAAAATTAACTCGTAAAAAACCGAAGGAGGAATCTCCTACATCTGGTTTAGGAAAGTACAAAAAGGGGATACGAATCACTGCAGTATTCACACTCCAGTCGTTTTCGTTTCTCGAGGCTGTAATATCCAGTCATTGCTTCACTGGTCAATACCCTTTGTAAGTAGCCTACGCTGCGGAAGGAAAACGAGAACTGAAGTCAGCGACATTTTGCTCCACAAGTGGACTAGGCATTCCGGAAAGATATTTTATTGGAACTAGAATTCCCTCTACTTCCTTTCATTCTTTTTCAGATGACACTGAACATGCGACATGGATTTCTTTTAAGTTCTGGCTCAGAGTCTTGCTGATTCAAGTAGTAACAGGAAAAAGAACTGAAGGAAACGTTCTCTCACGAAGTCTGTCTTTGTGTAATTGCGAGACAGAATTAATCCACAGCCCCAACTTGCCTGTAAGCTGTATGTCTCTCTCTCTCTCTGTCTACAATTCTCGTCTAGTATAGGGTTGACAGAACTTTGCAATAAATTTGTGCATGTCACAAAATGTCATAGTTTTACTAATTACGACAAAAATGCTTGATATTTTATGGAATGACGTAAGGTAAACTTTAAGAACTCCAGTGTAAAGCGTCTCTAAAGACTCTTTTCACTATTATCTTGCTAAAGACTGTTCCAAAAACCCTAATTTTATTAAATTGATGAATATTACCTTACTTGCAGCACTGATTTCGTACATAAGAAATAACTTTTTCTAGAAATTCTTAAACCTCCAATCTCACTTCAGACACAACCAAAAGTAATGAAATTCTCTGTAGTAACAAAGGTAATTTCGTTGCTTCCAAAATCAATAAATGCAAAAAATCAACATCAAGTAACCAATTTAAGCAAGAGCGAATAAACATGGTAGCCTAACTACGACACTCAGTTTCATTTCAGTAAAAGATTTTTTCTTCCATTACACTGTTATTGCTAAGTGAAGGATGCAACTCTAAGAACTACAAAACTGGATGGCCTTCAGTGATATAATATTCTTGTAAACACATTGAAACTTGGTAAAGTGGTTACTAATTTGAAGGGTGCGACACGCAGACAGAAAACGTGGCACTGTCACAAGCCTGCTATTTTCTTTAAGACGATAAAGTAGACCGGCAGCCGATCCCGGTGGCCGCGCGGTCTAAGGCGTGAGTCTGCGGCCGATCGCTTGATGGCACTGTGGGTTCGAATCCCGCCGAATGCATGGATTTCTGTCTCGTGCGAAGTTTGTGTTTTGTCAAGTAGAGGTCTCTGCGACGGGCCGGTCACTCGTCCAGATGTATCCTACCGAGTGTGGTGGGTCTGAGTGTGACCTCTAAACCTCAACATTGAGGAGACGTAGGCCAACTAGAGCTGCTGAGCCATGACCAAAAAAATAAAAGAGAAGTAGACCAGCAAGTCAAAAATTTTGAACGAGTGTAAGATGTTCACTCCCTTCTGTGACAGCCCAGTACAATTACATATTAATTATACACATTTATAAACATGTATACGTACGAACACAGGCGTAATTGTTGTTAACAGACAACCGGTGATTATTTCTTGAACTGTCATAAAAATCACCAGTTCTGCAGTGTTTCTTTCTACTACAGATGTTGATTACTAGGGTTGGATATGATAACATGACTGACTTGGAGTAACGAAGGAAGGCTGCAGGCTCGAGCGATGTATATCAGCACAGTCACGCAACAGACGCTGTGGACATTTTACCCTCGCAGACCGCCTTCCACTTCCCCACCCCCTCTCCTGGCCACAGGCTGACGACTTATCATCTGTATGAGACGGCTGTCAGCAGTAATTCTGTCGCAGACAAGTACAAAGGAAGCAATGATCGTCCAAGAACAGGTAGATCGTTCGCCAACGCTGTTTTAACAGTGGACTTATTTTAGGAAACAGCCAGTAATCCGCTAGGAAATTCAGATTGCAAGGTGGCCTTGTGTCATGAATCCGGATCGGAGACCCAGTCATGTGACTGTACGATGCCTTGTATAAGCGTTAACGCAAAAGTGACAAAGGCACACATGTTGAAGCTTGCAACATGTTTTTGAAAATTAAAAAAGAGTGAAACCTAACTTTATATAAACTGGTGGCGATCAGAGATGATGCAAAATTCCACATTACAGTTCGCTTTAAACACACCTGCATTTTCTCGGTACTCAGAATCCAGATAACTTTAGCGATCGCAAAAAGGGACATTTCCAAATTTAATATCAGTTTACTGTGAATGCTGCAGGTTTATACACTATTTTGTGACAACACAAACAATGGTCACTGATTCTTAAAAAGGCTAGACATAAACACAAAAGAAGCCTGCCATTCACAACAATATCTCCTGTTGAATTGTTAGAGGAGGGCCTCTGAAAGACATCGCTTTCGCCAGATTGTATGCCATTTGGTTTCTGGCTCTGCGGTTAGGTTAAAGCAACGTGCCTGTAGCAGCAAACTTAAGGAAGTGCAAGAAATCAAGAGCAAGATTAAAGACTTCATCGCATCAACACTATCATGAATGTGTCCCAAGGTTCTACTGGAAAACTGGAAACGTTTCCAGATACTTGCCGAAAGTAACGGAAAACTGAGGGCTGAAGAATCACATGTTCTTTCAGTAATATAATATAAAATTAAGCAATAATAATCTTGGAGCGTTCAGCATATTTTTAATTATAACAAAGACCTTAATATTATTAAAAAATACGTTAAACCAAAAGTGTGCTTCTTGTGTGTGTACAAACTTTGTTCTGAACAACTTGCGCTCAGACGAACGTCTAGCAATTTAAACCCGGAAATCCAGATTTAATGACGTAAAGTGTTCTATGTTTCTGCATGAGTTTTATTAAAATCGTAATGGGTGTGCAGTGAACAAAGTTTCTATCAAATGTCATACATTTTGCCCAGATATTCTGAAGTTATACGTGGACAGCAGGAAAGACAGACAGACAAAAATGTGAGGAATTATAAAATAGAAACTGAAAAATCCACCTTTTCTAAACTAATATTTTAATTTATGATGTCATTCTACATATTTCGAACCCGAGGGTCAAGCTCAGGAAGACGATTGTACATACAGGTATGGTATAGGATGTTTCAAAATGCATCAGTTTAAGCATGTAAAAACACACTATATCTTACCTGTATGTGCAACCGTCTTCCTGAAGATGAACCCTCAGTTTCGAAACATGTAGAAGATATCCAAATTTAAAATATTGGTTTACAAAGTGTGCATTTTGTTAGTTTATGTTGTGTAATTATATTACAATGCACGGTGCAAAAAAACATAAAGTGAAAAATTAGTAGGTACATTCTTGCGAACTTTCCTGTGAAATCGTAAGGAAAAACCTTTGTTTGCTTGAATATGTGGACTCGAGAAATTACTCTTGAATAGGATGTGTGTGTGTGTGTGTGTGTTTGTGTGTGTGTGTGTGTGTGCTATAGAATTTCCAAAGGACAGTAACTCGAGGCCATGATATCAATGCAACAGTATTCATAGGTTTGAAGCAATAGTAATTGCAATTAGACCCGCAAC